>Ga0180433_10010018_pt1 | contig 11495 bp, 12 predicted proteins | sample SS_ome_8_FD_132980 | JGI IMG/M metagenome (GOLD analysis project Ga0180433, IMG submission 132980) | Hypersaline lake sediment archaeal communities from the Salton Sea, California, USA - SS_1_D_1 metaG | ecosystem: Environmental > Aquatic > Non-marine Saline and Alkaline > Hypersaline >... | reverse complement strand
GGTTTGTGCGTAGAGAGGCTGGGCGTGGTAGTGATGGGGGCCGGGGACGAGGTGGGAGCTGGGGTCGAGACGAGAGCCGGGGTCGAGACGGGAGCCGGGGAGGCGGAAGAGATGAGGCGCTGAGCGACGTCTGTGACGATCTGGTCGATCCGCGTCCGCATGCGCTTGGTTGGCCGCTGGTTCTTGACGGGAGTGAGGGTGTGCTTGGGAGTTTTGCTCTTCTTCCAGGATGACGATACAGAGACGGCGGGTGGCGGAGTAGGCTTGGTTGGTGGCGGAGTAGGCTTGGTTGTGGGAGGAGCGGCGGGAGGTGGAAGGGTCGGCTTGGTTGACAGGGGAGGCGGGGGAATGGCGGCTGTCGAAGGAAGGGTCAGCGGGGGTCCGACGTGGCCCAGCTTGCTCATGGGTGGGACGTGAAAGAAGGGGGAGGGGAAGAGAGAGAGGTGGGATGGGGAAGGGAGAGAAGGCGGGGGAGGGAGAGGGAGAACGACGGGGTGGAACGACATGGTTGGGAAAGGAGGAGAGGGGAGAGGAGGGGAAGAAAAGTGAGAAAGTGCTGTGTGTGGATGCACAGAATATCCAATGTTACGTGAAGGGTCTTTTACGAGGAACGTTCCTTGAAGAGGTGGAGTATAGAATATCCAATGTTGTGTGAAGGGTCTTTTACGAGGAACGTTCCTGTATATAAAAATATAAATAAAATCTATAGTTATTTGATTCTACCACTTCCAAACCTCACTCCTCCATGCTCCGTGTCCTCGCATCCCTTGCATTTGTCATCCTTGCCTCTCTTTGTGGTGCAAGCGGCTCGATTTATTCGAGTCATTTTGCAAAGTTTCGTGAAGCCTTTCGTGTGGCTCTCCCCATCCGTGATACCCAAGGGGGTCAAGACCTCTTGGAAAAGGTTTCCACCCTCTCTTCACCCTCTTATGGTCAATGGTTGAGTCGTGATGAGGTGACTAAACGCTTTGCCCCATCCTATCCCCCAGAAGAAGTTCAGACTTGGATGGAAACGGCACTCCACGAAGGCGTCTTTTGTTCATGCACCTCGGAAGCCTGTTGGTCCCTCTCGTGTTTTGCCGCCGAAGCCAATGACGTCCTTGACGACTTGATGGCTGAGCTTCCCTCCTCGGTTCATGCCTATGGCTTTGGGCCGGAGCATCGCTTCCCGGCCCATCGGGTCCGAGCCAAGGTACGTCAAGGTCCTTCCTCCTATTATGTTTTGCCTCAAACCCTCCAAAACCTATACGACGTGGACTACTCCATCCATGAACCTGTGGGTGCGGGTCCTACCGAGTTTCAAAACGACTCGTCCTTCTTGCCATCCGACCTTGCGCTCTTTGCCAAGGCAACTGGCCTCCCCGTCCACTCGCCCACCAAGAACCACATTGTTGGACCCTTTTCGGATTCCTATGCCGACATTGAATCTTCACTCGACATGGACTATGTAGCGGGTCTTGCCCCTGCCGTCCAAATGTGGTTTTGGACAACTCCAGGCTGGATCCTTGACACGGTCGAAGACATGCTCGACCACAAGACCCTCCCTGAAGTGATGACTTGGTCATGGGGATGGTCGGAGAATGACCAAGGAACCATCACGGGAACCAACAACTCCCATGCCTATGTCCGCCACGGAAATGACCGTCTCATGTTGCTTGCCCTTCGCGGGGTGACGGTTGTTGTGTCTTCGGGCGATGCGGGCGCACCGGGACGCACCAATGAGAATTGCAATGGAGCCTCTGCCCTCAATGCCGTCTTTCCGGGGGCGTCTCCCTACGTCCTTTCGGCGGGTGCCACCTCTCTCTACAACCTCACCCTCTGGCGCGATCAGGCCGGAAAGCCTCCCCTCTGCAACGCCACGGCCGCGTGTGCCCACGGTGGCCATGAAGGCATGTGCTACAATGGTGGGCCTGGCGGGTGCTTTTGGACAGCCGGTGGAGGGTTTTCCAATGTATCGGCCCGACCCTTTTACCAAGACCATGTCGTTCCCGACTACCTCGCCGACAAGTCTGCGTCGAAGCCCTTTGGACTTTTTAATACGTCGGGCCGTGGCTACCCGGATCTCGCCGCGAATGGCCACAATTATTACGTGGTTGCTAACGGTGCTCCCATGGCGGTGGATGGAACGTCTGCCTCTGGGCCCACCATTGGTGCCATCATTGCTCGTCTGAATGCCCTTCGCTACGCCCACGGCCAGCCCCAGCTCGGCTTTGCCAATCCGGCCCTATACACGGCGGCCCAAACATGTGCCACTTGCTTCAACGACCCCATTCCTGGGTGGAACAATTGCACCGAATCCACTTGCTGTCCCTATGGCTTCCAGGGACGTGCCAAGGGGTGGGACGCCAACACGGGCCTCGGCACCCCCAACTTTACGGCTCTTGCCAACTTTTTGATCTGAGTCTTTTTTCTATAAATTTATTTTTCACCCCCTCTTATTGGAGTCCTTAATAAAAATGTATGTCACTGGCGGCTTCAAACGCCGTCCTGGTTTTACCAATATCAAAATGTGTTTAGCGGGCTTGGCGACCATGGCCCACCAGCAAAAATGTCATGTCAAGTGGCCACCCATCCCCTGGGGGCGCGACCCCAAAGACGGCACCTTGACCATCCATGACCTCTTTGACTTGGAGGCTACCGAAGAGGCTCTCGGCTACCGCCTTCCCAAGCCAAGCAACCATCGTCGCCTCCTCACGTCCACGGATGATCTTTGGTCATGGCTTCGTGGGAGAAGTCAAGAGCCTCTCTACAAGGATTTTATGGCAAAGGCAGTCTTGGCAAAACCTCTTCGACTTCTCGTCCATGGAATGCTTGGGAGTCTCGACAACGGTTATGGGGTCATTCACCTCCGTACCGAAGACGATTGGAAAGCCTATGCTCAACGGCGAGCCAAGGTCACCTATTGGGATGAAGACCGCATCTTGAAACTGGTTGCGAATCAGACTGACCTTCCCAAGCAATTGGTTTTAGTGGGTGCAAAGGTGGAGGCTTTGTGTGCCACTTGGTCCAAAACCCTTCAGAGGAAAGTCACCTGCCGAAACCGCATTTTACCTGCGACAGCAGCATTGGATTACACCCGGCGTTCGGCATTGGATTTCGAATTGGCACGCCACGCCTCTTGGTTTGTGGGTCACCGTTATTCTTCCTTTTCATTAGAAGCTGCAAAGACGTCCAAAACATTTGTTCAATTTTACGCTTGAATAAATTCATTCCTCGATGATTTTCTGGTGAAATTCTTACCACTTAACAAAATGTCGGCTCTTGATGCTTTCTTGGTCAAGTGGGATGCAGAAGAGGTGAGTGAAATGAAACGAAGACACTTTATTATGTTGGCCAAGGGGCGTGAAGAAATGCGTGCATTTCTTATAAGCTTGGGTATGGACCCGAGGCTTGAACAAATTGTAGAGGTGGAAAAGGCGTTTTACCTAGCTCATTTCACTCCAGAAGAGTTTGGCTTGGAAGGACCTTATGAGCATGAGCTTCATGCCTCGGCCACGGCCCTCGTAGAAACCTTGAAGGCGACATCCACTTCCTTGGAAAAGGTCAATGCCATTTGCAGCCACTTGGCTGTGGTGGAAGGTGGACGAGAGGAAGGTGATTTGGCAGTCAGACAGGTTGTTGACACTTTTCTTGAGACAATGGCCACCACCTACCAAGCTATTCCCGAAACCATGAAGGACGATGCAAGAGAGGCAGCCACGAGTGTCCTTGCCGAGTGGGAAGATCGCTTCCTCAAGTGTGGGATGGATTCTGCAGCAGCAGAAGCTCGGGTGTTTGGATGAGCCATAAGTTAAAAATCATAAGCTGCAATGGGATAAAGCCTTTGTTGTAAATAGATCCTTGAAGGTTTCCCTGCCAAGACCATAAATACAAAAACCTTGAGAAAGATTAAAATATGTCTTCCGACCTCAGCCGCCAAGTCACCTTGTCCACCTTGGGAACCCTCTTGTGGACTTTGCTCAAAGACTCTGACTCGTGTGCCTACCCTCGGTGGGAATTTTTCCCCGGTGGTCCCCGTCTTGCTCTTGCCAACACTGACGCCGGGTTGATTTTTGCAGATACCTCTCCCGAGGCCGAGTTGAACTTTATTGCCCGTCCTTGCAACCCTGGAAATGCGGCAGCCAACACGATTCCCGTGGGCCAAAAGCCCTGTGGAACACGTGCCTTTAGTGACAATTAAACAATAATACCACACCTCTTTTACACCTTGTATTTTTCCAAAACGGAATCCATGGAAGAAAGAATGTCTTTGACGAGGGGGGAGGGACCAAGAGAAATGACAGGACCATCAAGGGATGGAGTCGTCTTGGAAAGCCCCAGATCAATAAGAGGCTCATCCAAGGAGCGGTCCAAAAAGGAGGTCGCCTTGTGCTGTTTGGATTTTATCCGAGTTTTTTGGATAGGTGACCTTGACCTCTTCATAGAAGGTGATGGTAAGGTTTCCACTTTCTTTGGTTGCTTGTTAGTCTTTTTGGATTCAGTTTTTGTATGAAAACCTCTTCTGGCCACCTTCCCCCCGACTCTTGTCACAAAAGTAATTGGAGTCCATCCAGACGTTACCCGGTCCACACAGGCTCCGAAAAACGGAAGATTGGCCAATTCTTGAGGCTTTAAATCCTTTTCAAAAATAACAATGCCAAGGTATATCCGGGTCGATATACGGGTCGATATCCGGGTCGGTGGCAATAAGTTGTCTGCAAAGTAGCCACAATTTCCATTCCATTTGACGCCCTCCATGGTGGGCCATGAGGCAGAATAATTCTTGGCTTGTGGTGTCCCTTCACCCCATAAAACGCCGCCCACAACGGAGCATGGGGAAGGAGAAAGGCTCACCGGAGCTTGTGAAGTTGTCCTGGAATATTTCGGGCCTCCGGCCTTGGACCACAGGGTTAGGTAGTCAACAAATGTTTTGGATAATCTTAGACGGTTTTTTATGGCTTTCAGGCCATTCCCCAACTCTTTCTTTTGATCAGGTGGCAAGGTTGAAAAGTTGAACGCCTTGGTCTTGTGGATCGCCAGGAGGGTTATTTTCCACATCCCCTTCCCAAACCAAACAACACACCCAGTATAATTACAACCTTTTACGCTTTTGAGAAATTTTGCAAGGGTCAAAACCTTTAGAGCTTCTCGAAGCTCTGTCTGAAAGGCGTTTCGTGGTGCTGTTCTTGGCTCTCCGACATAGTCGATCGAAGCATCCAATAAAAAATTTTCACTCGAGACAGGTTGATGAGTCATTGGTTTTATTAAATTTTCTCAAGAAGACGGCCGAGGAAATCACGGGGATTAAAATTGGCGTTTTGGCATTACGACCTACTTGTTTCGAACAAGCGCCAAGAGGCGTTCAAGTTTTCGAGAACGTGTGATGTGGCCCTTGGTTTTCACCGCCTTGGGCTTTGATTTCTTTTGAGCTGATTTTTGCGTATTGGTGGAACGGGTGGACCGACGTCCCCCGGTAGCAAAGGCGGTGACCCTGGATCCCCTGATCGGAATACTCCCCGTGATTCCACTTCCCATCTTACTCCCCTTGGAGCAAATGGCTCCGGCTTCACGCCCTCCCAGGTAGGATCTTGGGGCAAGGTGAAGGTGGCGCCAGTACTTTTGTTTCCAGGCGACAAAGGCAAAGGAGATCTGGTCACGCTTGGAAAATCGTTGGGTTTCATTCCACCACAAGTGACAAATCTTTGTAACACGGGGAGAGGAGACACGTGCAATGACTGGATTTTCTGCGAGGCCTGCTCCCCGCGGAAGTTTGGCACGAAGGTAGGCACGCCTCTGGGCTTCAAGAAAATCGCGGCGGTCCTTGTGGTGGCGGATGCATGCATCAATTTCCTTGTAGGCACAATGGCGACGTTTGTGGCGTAAGGCACCCCACTCCTTCTTCCCCAACATGATACGGATCATGCGTGAAATGGGGCGCTTGACAATAATGTTGTTGTCAATGTAGAGGGTTGCTGCATAGTGGGGCAAAAATTCACACGGCAAAAGCTTGGGAATGCGCGACATGGTTTGAGGAGGGTCTCGGCAAGAGGATTGAAAGACAAAAAGGTTGGGAAGGTAGACAACGGTCCATCCATTGTTGCGGCGAGGCCATGGCATGTCGGTGAAAAAGATGGCGTCCGACACAACGTCTTTCTGAGAAGACATGGAATGGCAAGAGGCCCCTGGGTAGCCAAAGACACACGAGTAGACGGCGTAGGGTGTTGCCTTGGCCATCCTAATGGACTTGAGGTGTTTCCACTTCCACTGACGGTAGTTGGACCCGATGAAGGACGTCTTGATGGGGAGGGGGTGGCGTGGAAGAATGGGATTGGAAGAAGACTCCGTGATTTCCTCGCCAATTGAAGTTGGATCGAGGTGAACAACAAGCTCTTGAGCGGGCTCCTCTTTGACGCTCTCCTCCTTGTCGTCTTCAACCTCGTTTTCCCCCATGTCTCCTTCAACCTCGTCTTCCTCTTTGTCATCAATACTTCCTTGTTTGATTTCTTCAAGGAGTTCCGTCTCCTTGACTGCCTTGGAATCACTTGGCGGGGTCGAGGAAGCAATCTCGACGGGTTCGGGGATAGGAACCTCCGGAGGTGGTCCCAGATCCACAAAGGAAACTTCAGAAGGCCAGGCTTCCGTGACTGTAAAAAGACGACGTTTCCAAAAGGTACGCTTGGCCACGGCCCACACGGGGCCCCACCCCAACACCACGTCGTGTGACTCGGCATGGCTTGGATCGCAGACGGGAAGGCATCCGAGATCGCCTCCCAAGCGCCAAAAGGTCAAAACGTCCCCATAGGCAAGCCATGCCCCAAGAGCTTCCCCTTCCTCCAAGTTGGTGGAATGAGTTTGGTAGATGCGTGTGGTGAAAGGGAGACCGGTCGGCGCCGTGGGGATGTCCTCTCCCTTGAGGGGTGTCGCATGACAAATGACGACAATGACTTCAAACGACCACTGAAGGTTGGCGGCTTGGAGGTCGTGAAGGGCCTTGACTAAAAACGTGGCGGCTTCGTCAGACCAAAGGGTTGCTACCACAAGACTGATGGGTTGCAACATGGCTGCTCCTTTAGTCCAGGTCTTGATTCTGGGGACGGCTGTTTGGACAAGTTGGAGGAATGTATTGAAACATCAAAAATGATATATTAGAGGTGAGGGCACATAAATGTGATTTGACGGCAAAGCCGTCAGACACCTTTGGTGTCTTATCACCTCACCCCTAGGGGTCTGGGCTTGAAACATTACAATACAAGATCATTTTACTCAAGTTAAAATTTTTAAAGTGCATATTCAATTGACCAGACCTCTAATAAAAAGATGGCGGATGCCAATTTAGACCACTTTGTACATTCATTCCAGTCCATGTCAGACTCTTCATCGCCAGAGTATTGCATGGAGGACCCGTTTATCGAACAAGTGGAATCCTTGATAGAAACTGCGGTCCTTGAGCCTCGCCTTGATGAGGTGGGTGAAGGAATGGTTGTTCCTCCAGAAATTGACGAAGAAGGGTGTGTAGAGCACAAGATTAAAATCTCCAAGTTGACCAAGCCTCGCTTTACCTCCTTGGTAACCCAACTCCGTTTCCGCTTGCGTGAAGGCATGGGAAAGGCCATCTACTATCTTGGCATTACGGATGATGGGCGGGTGTCAGGGACCGACGCGGCCCTCTTGAGAACCTCTTTACGTATTCTGAATCACATGGCTGCCAAGGTTGGCCAATGCAGTGTGATGCCAGAGATGGTCAAGACCAAAGATGGAAACTATTACAGGGTGACAATTATGCATGAAGTATCTTATTGAGTATCTCGAGGGTGTTTTATTTGTTGTGTTTAGTCTTAGCCCGACGATTCTCCTTCATCTGAATCATCAGGCATGTGTTTGAGAGACATGAAATTAAATCCAAAAGGGAGCAACACATTTGACCCCCCGCAATTCGGGCAAGCTGGATGAAGTGCCCAAGACTTTTGGTTGAACATTTTGCCCGTATCGGTGCAAGACCTAAACCAATCGTCTTGGAGCGCATCAAGATTTGTGGATGTGACCTTGACCTAGACAAAACTTGTGCTTTTGGATGTTTGCCCAACTTTCAATCTTTCAATCCATCCACTACCACTTTCCCTCCCATGGCATCTTCATCCCTCACCCAAGCCGAAGAAGCCACTGTTATTTCAGGGGGCTACTACCTTAAAGTGGATGACATGGTGGGCCACCAAGTCCCTCCGGATTTGGCGGATGACCTTGTTGATTTTGAGAAAGAGGGTGGAATGGACCGCCTTGTCGAATTGCTAGGAGAAGAAATTGAGGAGGATGCTCCGAGTGACGTGATTTCATCTTATGCCGCCAAATTGGAGTCCTTCCTTGACGTTCTTGAAGTGTGTGTTCTCCAGGAACTTCCCGATGCCTCTACGGTTTTGGCCATGGTAGAACGTCGGATCGACGAATGCCAGAAACTGGCCATTGCTAAAGCGATTCAAGAGGATCTTGATGATGAATCTGGTGATGACGAGGTGAAGGAATAATATGGTATTTTTTGGTAGACTGATCAATCCATCTCGACGTCTTCATCTTCCTTGATTTCATCCTCTTCGTCCTCCTTGACTTCTTCCTCACCACCACTTGATCCTCGGCAGGATTCGGGTGTCGACACACCGTCATCTGGGGGTGTTGAGGATGTATGTGACCTTGGAGGCGATCGAAAGGCGAGACCAAAGAGAGATGCGAGGGCACGGTCGCCTTCACACGCAGTCACAATGACAATTTCATCAACACCAGTTGTAGACTTGACACGTTCCCCATCTCCCCTTTCGAGGTTTCGCATGACTACATGAAAAACTTCAGTCAAGAGGTACTCGACACATGCAGCGACCATGATGAAGACCTTGCGACGAATCTGATGGCCGCCAATAAAATTTCTTACATAGAGTTCACAACGTCCCGTAGAGACATAGAGACCCGCGCGTTTTGTCTTGTTGCGCACCCGTGTAGCCTTGTCGTAACGCTCCAGGGTCTGGGTAAGAAATGTCGCGGCCATTTCCCGCATGTCGTGGGGGAGGACTTGAAAAATCCCAAGTTCCATATCCCGGTCCATCAAGGTGACCCGGCACGGCTTGGAGGTTTGCATGTAGCGAAATGCCTCTGAGCAGATGCGGTCGATGAAATGAACAATTTGGTTGTGAAGCCATGCAACCCCATCAGCCTTTAGGACATGACCTGTCAAGAGTTTATGAAAAATGATACGAATGTAACGGTCAAAACGGTTTGTTACCTTGCCTCCTTCCGAGACGACAGTCGAGGTGGGAGAGTCCATTTTTGTTATATAATGGGAGATGAGATTTTTGACGCTGAACCCTATTTTTCAAGCCCCATAAAATAATAAAGATTTTCCCAGAGGTGTTTATTCTCCTTCATTCCAATCGCTCTCCTAGATCAAAACCATGGAAGAAGCAATTATCCGTGATGGCAACTTGAAAAAATTCAACAAGCTCATCCGCAAACGCGGAATCGAGGCCATCCTCGATGAGCATACCTTTCAACTGATTCTCTCCAACTCTATCTATTCCAACTTTGACATGATGGGGACGTGGATCCAAGAGGTGCTCAAGGCTGGCCTGTGGGATCGCCTTAAACCCGGAACGGGGCAGTCCCTCCAGGCGGCACCCTTTCGCACCATCAAGTTGGACCAAATGAAAATGACGCCCAAACGAATGACCAAGACAATTGAAGCCATCATTGCGGATCACAAGTGCCGACGGACGACAGCCATTCGCTACTGGCTCCCTTGGTTCATTCTCTACACGGAAAAGGTGGACCCAAAATTTGCAGACAAACTGGAGGATACAGTGTTTTGTTTGTTGTTTTACGAGGCTCTTGATTTTGCTTTCCGGGCCAAGGCATCTGCCCAGACCTTTCGTCACATGTTCCACAACGACCGCCTGACCATCCAGGTACGTGCACGTTACTTGCGCTATTGTACCTACTGCATCACCCATCATCCGGCCAAGGTGGGCAAGATTCAATTCATGGGCGAAGTTGTGTGTGAAATTGCACCCATCCTTTTGGCCTACAACTTGAACTTGCCCGCCCTCGCAACATCCATCATGACCTACATGGATGACGACTACTTGGCCCACATTCGTAGTGCCTTTATGGAGCATGTGAAGGAAGGAATGGAAGACGTTCCCGCCTACCTTTTTGAGGCCCACCCTGGCTTCCCGGACGACGACCATTCACGCGACGTTCCTGCCTATGTCTTTTCTCTCGAAGAGATGCCCTACCTCTACACCCAAAAGGCTCTCATCACCTATGTGGAGGCCCACCAGCCAGACCTTCTTCTTGTCGAAGACCTTCTGACGAATCACTTGGCTGCCTCGATGAATCTCAAGAGGGAAACCCTGCAACGCGTCTTGGCGGATGGTCACAAGGTGTGGGCCTGGTGTGCCGCCCACCCGATTGAAGAAGTGGATGCCGTGGTTGACCTTGCCCCCTACCTCCCGACACCCATTCCTCCGACCATCATGGCCCAAGTCTTGTTTGAGGTTCCGTTTAGTGACGACCTCATCGACAGGGCTCCCCTCTTCCATGTCCACCCCGAGGCACTTGGGTCTTTCCTCTTTTACGTTTTGGATCTTTGTGTGAGGCCTGACCCCGAGAGGCTTGCAAGGCTTTTTGACCTTACTCTTTCTTTGCCAACGGCCTATGGAAAGGATGCGTCTACCAAACCCAAGACGTGGAGAACCGTCACTTCATCCATCCAAGACGAACGTGATCCGCCGACCTTGCCCCCCTATACCTTTAGCTTTGAGCGTGCTTGGGCGCGTTTCTTTGACAGGGAACTTTTGAAGCTCTTGAGGGCAGGCAAGGTTTCAGTCGAGGTGTGGACACTTTTATGTGAAAAGGGTCCCGCCTCTCTCATGACGTGGCGTCCCTGCCACACCTCCAATGGTCTTGGGTGGGACTACTGGCTTCTCAAAACCCAAAAACGTCCCCTAGACTACCTTGAGCCCTTTTGGCAACGGTGGCCTCTTGGAACCTTTGGCCGTCCGGAACGGAAACGCTACACTGGCCAGAAACGTCAAGAGTGGAACCCTCTCATGTGGGTCATTTCTCAGACGCCGGTTGGGTGTCTCGAAGCGGGAGAAGTTTGGGATGCAGCCAGGCGTTATTCTCCTTCCTTTTTGCACGGCGACCTCCTGACAAATCCTTTGCGTCTGGCAAATGACAAGAAGAGTGAAGAGGCGTGTGAATGGGTCAGGGCTCGTCTTGCCGAGTGCGAGGTTTAATCTTTGATACAATTGGCCTTTAGGCCAATCAACCATAGCATTTTATGCTTGATTCAATTTCGCTCTGCGAAATCAAACCGAAGGATTTGCACCTTGAATAAATTTGCACTTACCACTAGAGGCGTGTGCAACCAAACAGGCAGGTGGGAATCTGGATTGAAATTTCATTTCCCAAACAAAATTAACCTTGGTTTTGATTTTTTCCAAAATTCCCACCTGCCTGTTTGGTTGCACACG
>Ga0180433_10010016_pt1 | contig 11498 bp, 8 predicted proteins | sample SS_ome_8_FD_132980 | JGI IMG/M metagenome (GOLD analysis project Ga0180433, IMG submission 132980) | Hypersaline lake sediment archaeal communities from the Salton Sea, California, USA - SS_1_D_1 metaG | ecosystem: Environmental > Aquatic > Non-marine Saline and Alkaline > Hypersaline > Sediment... | reverse complement strand
TAACACTACCTGGTATTACTGCCATATTAAATCTCCTAAGTTACTATTATATTTATTGCTGAACCAATAATGTTTGTACTTCTGTGAACATTATAATTTGTTGTTACTGCAAACCCGTTTGTTACACTTACTGTATAAACTGGTTCGAAAGGAACATCTAAACTTGTTGCCTCATCTTTAAAGGTTGTTGCTGTTCCCAATACACTTGCATAACATAGATATTTATATCCACCTGCGTTAAAAGCGTATGTTCCTGCAAATCCACTTGATAATCCTGATACCCTTAACGATTCAATATCAGTTTCGGTAAGTGGAGTTGTTGTATCTTCTCCATAGTATCGTTTCCATTGCCATGTCACTGTATAATTCCTTGTAAATGTATTTGATTGAGTATTTATTCCACTTATTCTGAATACGTTAGTTGTAGCAGAAGTCTTTGTAATTGCTCCATAAATAACTGATTCAGAACCATCATTGGCTAATCCTGTGGCTAAATCAACAGCTCCGGTAACATCTCTCAAATCTATTGAGTTTCCTGAAACATTACTTGAATTTGTTGTTGTCCATAAGAATGTTGGATTTGCTAGAATTGAATCCCCTACTTCAATCGGAGTAGTTTGACCACTTATTGAAAAACTTGAAAATGTTGGTTCTTGATAAGGATATAATAAGCCTGTCCACATAGCCTCATTTGAAACTGCATCAAAGGTTGATCCTGCTGCCCAACCACCAACATCTACTGGCATTGGAGTTGAATTAGTATAGAATATATTTCCTGTTGATCCTCCTGTCACTGAATCAACATATTCTTTATTTGCTGCATGGTCAGGATCAGTTGGTGCGGCTAAATGTTCGATATAACCATTTGTCATATCTAATTTTCCACCAATTTGAACATCACTTAATGTATTAATATCTCCAGATGCAAAAAATGTTCCTGATACAAGAACTTGATCTAATGGATCATTCCCTAGAAATGAATTTCCATAAACCCATAAATCTTCATGTATTGTTACATCACCTTCATAAACAATATCCCCCGTTACGGATTCCGTTACAGCAATATACGCTTGTCCAGATACATAAAGATCACCATCTACGCGTAAATCTTGTTCAAATAACGAAGTATAATTAAAAACAGGCGTACCTAACCCATTAATATATAATGAATCATGCCATACGCCTGTATCATCTCTTGTTTGTAACGACAGTCTACCATTGTTTTCATTGGTATCTGTGCTAAATTCTATTTTTGTTAATAAATCATCGGTATGTGATGATTCTGTGTTACCACCTACAATTTCTGCAATTACCGCATCACCTGTTATTGCTTGTCCAATTGTTTCAACACCAACAGTTTTGCCTTGAATTGTTAAAGCTCGATCAGTATTAGATGATCTATGTTCTGCACCAATACCTAGCCCGACTTGTCCATATTCATCAACTACTAAATTATTACCACTAACTACTAATGTTTGTCCAGCAATTAAACTACCAGATGTTATGATACTATTAGTTGTAGTATTACCATTATCTGTAACTTCTTGTAGATCATTATTAGCTGCAACTAATGCATCAACATAAGCTTTATTAGTTACATCTGAATCTCCACTTGGGGTTGGTGAAGCTGTAATTATAATTCCATTCGCTGAGTTTCCATTCGCAAGAATTTCACTAAGTTCATTTTGTGATGATGCTTTATTATCAACATATTGAATAATATCAGCGGATGCATTATCTGTATATGTTATTGAATTCGCCAACACTTGAGCATCTTGTGTATCTACATAATAAATCAAATTAGAACAAGCATCATCTGTATAAGTTTTTGCTTCATCTAAAACATTCTCATCTCGAGTGTTTATATAATTATATAAATCACCAGAAGCACCCTGTATTTCTGTGTCAACATAGTTTTTATTAACAGCATCTGTTCCATCTACTGGATCTGCAAGATTATTAATTGGTCTTCCTTGCATATCAAGATTGCCAGACACGTAAACAGTATCACTTGTTTCGTTTCCTAAATAAACATCACCATCAACAGTAAGCGTTCCTCTAATGATTTGATCGCCAGTAATTACTTCTGTTTGTGAAATGTATTCTGTCCCACGAACATAAAGATCACCCTGAACTACTGTGTCAGCCGTAACATTTAAACTATCAACTGTTATTCCGTTAGTTGTAATGTTTCCATTATCTGTAACTTTTTGTAAATCTAATGCTCCACTTGTATAATCAACCAACGTATCTACATAATGTTTATGAACTGCATCCTTTAAATCAGTTGGGTCACCCAACTCTTTTATTTGTTGATTTGCTGCATCATTTCCATTCGCAAGAATTTCGCTTAACTCATTTTGAGCTAATATCCTTGATAATAAATCAGCAGACGCATTATCTGTATATGTTATAGATTGATCATATCTAATTTCAGTCAAATTTTGCAAGTTTCCAGATGCACTTGTAATTTCTGTGTCAATATAATCTTTGTTTGTCGCATCTCCTGAAACAGTAGGAGTTTCCACATTAACAATTTTGTTTCCATTCATGTCAATTTCATAAACACCCGCATTGTTCCCATTAGCTAATATTTCATGTAATTCGTTTTGTGCAGCAGTCTTGTCATCAATATATTGAGTTAAATTAGCACTTGCAGTATCTGTATATGATTGTGCAGTATCTAAAACATATCCATCTCGTGTGTCTATATATTCAACTAAATTTGCAGATACACTATCAGTGTAAATGTTTCCTTCTTCTAAGATATATAAATCATTTAAAACTAAATTCCCTGAAGCTATATCAACGTAACTCTTTGTGATTGCATCTTGAGGATCTACCCCTTCAGCTAAATCTTTTATTTGTTGATTTCCTGCTGAATTTCCATTTGCTAATATCTCGTCTAATTCGTTTTGAGCATCAGCTTTAGCATCAATATAATTAACTAAATTTGACGATGCTGTATCTGTATATGACAATGATGTATTTAATACATTCGCATCATCAACAATCATTTGATTTCTTAATTCTGCACTTGCATTATCAGTATATGTTTGTGCAGATTCTAGTGTACTAGTATCATGAATATCAATATATGAAATTAAATCACCAGAAACAGATATGATTTCAGAATCAACATATTGTTTGTTGGCTGCATCTTTATTATTAATAGGATCATTAACATTAACAATAAACCCATCTGTCATATCTAAATTATCTGAAATATTTGCACTTCCAGATATATTAGTTGTTCCTGTAATATATGCATCGCCACTTACAATTAAATCTCCTTCGATATTTTGATCTCCAGAAATTGTTTCAGTATGTGTTACATATTCAGTACCAGTAACATATAAATCACCATCAACAATGACATCATGATTTGATGTTAGTCCACTAACCGTAATTGAATTTGTCGTAATATTACCAATATCCGTTACAATTTGTAAACTTAATGCCCCACTCGCATTAACAACTAATGTATCTGCATAATCTTTATTAACAGCATCCTTTTGATCTGTTGGATCCCCAAGATCTTTAATTTGATAATTACCAGCTGAATTACCATTAGCGAGAATTTCATCAAGTTCATTTTGAGATGCAGCTTTATTGTCTATATATTCAATTAAATTTGCAGATGCATCATCTGTATACGCATTAGCTTGATTAATTGTATCAGCCATTAATGTATCATAACGATCTACTAACCCAGCACATGTTATATCAGTATATGTTAATGATGTATCTAATACATATTCATCTTGTTGATCAATATAGTTTAATAAATCACCTGAAGCAGAATCTAATTGACTTTTTGTCACGGCATCTTGTGGATCAGTCGCATCTGCTAACCCCTTAATTTGTTGATTAGCTGCGTCGTTTCCGTTTGCTAATATTTCAGATAATTCATTTTGAGATTGAATTCGACTTAATAAATCTGCAGATGCTGTATCAGTCCATGAAATTGAAGTGTTAAGAACATATTCATCTCTTTCATCAATATATGTTTTTAAATCTCCAGAAACTTCATGTGTATATGAATCTAATTCATTAATAGCATCATTAACATTTTGTGAAATTAATCTACTATTAGTATTGTCATAATAGATTACAGCATTTTCACCTGTTACTGCGCCAGAAATTGTACCAGCAATAAACACATGATCAGTATTTTCATCCCCTAAATATGTATTACCTTTAACAGTTAAATCACCTTCAATAATTTGATCGCCAGATAATATTTCTGTGTTCGTTGCATATTGTGTTCCATAAACATACAAATCACCTGACACAGTTAGTGTTCCACTTAAACTTAAATCGCCAGAAACAATATTTGTTTCAGAATATCCAAAATCTCCAGGATTAATAACTTCATAAGTAAAATTTGTGTGGTCAGCCACAGTTGATGATAAATGAATAGTAAACCCAACACTAGGTGATAGTGTTATATGTTGAATTGTACCTTGTCCCATTGCCGCACCAGGGTCTTGTATAAAAACAACATTAACATAACTTAATGCTGTAATTTCTGGGTCCGGAACAAATAATATATACTGTCGTTTAGGAAAAACTCCGTGTTTAACCGCCATTAAAAATTCTCCTTTTTAGGTTCGTTGGGAATTAACTATTGACTTTTACTAAAAGAATTTATATGAGAAATAAATTGATTTTTATCTTTTATATACATATTAACTAAATCTAAAATGCCATCACCACAAATAACAAAGGGTTGATTATTTAAAACAATTCCCATTGCAGGAAATGCTGGTATTCTTTCTTTTGCTATTTCTATATTATTATCATCATATATTGATGAAAAAATTGGTTTATTTGGTATGCCATTATTATTAAATTCAACATCTGTAACCCTACAAGAATCACAATCGTTTTTTTGTTGTACTGATGTTGTTTTATACTCTATTTTATTTTGTTCTAATAATATTTTTAAGCTAGGCCATATTTTGTGACACACTGTACAATCAGGTGCTAAATAAAAATTAAATAACATTAATGTTCCTCTTTACTAGATATTTATATTTCTTTTGTACAAAATAATACACCTAAATACATTGGCATATTACTTGAATCTGATACTGTTTCACTACTTGCAACAGTTGATGTAAGAGGACCAACCGACCCTTCAATATGATTTAATCCAATATCATCAGGCCCTGGATTTGTTGACGCATTAGCCGAAGTAGATGAACCTATATTTAATGTTCCATCATGTGTATGACTATCAATTGTATGATCGTGTTCATATGTTGAAATTCTATCATTTAATCCAGATGCAATATCAGCTCGACTTTCTACATAAGTTGTATTAACACCCATTGGGAAAACACCACGTAAATCAGGACGTCCATCTTGTCCATCACATTCTTGCCAAGTTCCTGGGCATGAAGTTCCATAATACATTATAATTATTCTACTCATTAATCAGCCACCTTCATACAGAAATTGACCGTGTAATACGGTAAATAATCATTATCAATACCACCAGATGAGATTGAATTATTGGTTGTGACCACAACATTATGACTATGAGCGTAAGCATGAGTAGTATTACCAGCTTCTGCAGTCCCTAATGTATTATCATGAGTTATAACTGTAGAAAATGTATGATCATGTTGTTGTAAGTGTGTATGTTGTGATTTATCACTTGAATCACCTAAATTAACATCAACACCGCCAGCAGCTCCTCCATTTATTCCAAACGGAGATCGGCCTCTTAAATCTGGAGTTCCACCTGATCCATCACATAATGACCATCCATCTGGACATGTTGAACCTTGTATAATTATAATTGTATTTTTTGGTAAAAATGTGTCTATCATAGTTTTTTACAGAAAACTGCTCCATAATAATTTTGTAAATAAGGTTGAGTACTCATATCAGTTGCAGTTGCATCAGTCGTTCCAGGGTTAATTGGATGTGTATGTAAACATGCCGCATCACTTGTGCCACCAGCAGCAACTGTACAAAGTCCGTTATATGCAGTACCTGTAGAAGTTGCATCCCAATCATGAGTATGACCACTAACACTGTGTGTATGAGTTGTTGTTGTAGTATCCCATGAATCACCTAAGGTTTTATTAAAAACCCCACCTTCACCAATAGGAACTCTACCTTGTAGCTCCGTTACTTCTGACCATCCATCAGGACAAGATGTTCCTACAAACATTACAATCACATCTTGCGGAAAGAGCAATGTTGTACTTATTACATTATAAAAAGTCGATTTGACCATATTTATATCTCACGAGTTAATATGTTTATATATAGTTTTTCGCCACCCGATATTGTACTTCCAACTTGATCTATATCAATTGTCAATTTATCACCTTTCGTAATTGAAGGCACATCTATAGTTGTAAATGTTGCATAAGTTGATCCTATTGATAGTTGTGGCCGATTTGCTGGATTCGTAAATATTGTTGTTCCATTGTTATTTATATCAATTATTAATGCACTGCCAGTTGGTGCATTATCGGCTCCAATTTGAACTTCTGTAATTGTTCCTAATCTTCCAATTAATGTTCCAGTAATATCTGTTGTAGCACCAGTTAAAGTTCCATCAATATTAAATGATATTTGACCAATATTAAATGTATTACCACTAGCGTTGGCATCATAATCGATAATTAAATCTGTTCCCGAATTAGGAATAGTTGTCATTGTTATTTGATCTGTTCCTGTTTCTGTATAATCAGTGTCTAGCCTAAATCTTTCTCCATTTTTATAAACCATTGTACTGCCTGGTCTAAAATTATAAGTAGTATTAAATATTTTATTTAATCCTGTTTGTTGGCTTGTCAAATCATCATTAAATTTATATGTGCTTGATAAATTTGCAAATTCATATGACACATATACTGTATCTGGTGCTGTAGGAGCAACAGTAAATATAACACTCTTACTTACAACGCTTTCAGTATAATCAGTTCCCAATCGTTGACGTTCCCCATTTAAGTACACCTGACTTGTATCTTCTTTAAATGAATTACTAAAAACAAATGTATCATTTCCACCGCCAACTTGAGATGTTAAATCTTCTTGTACAAGGCCCGTTAATCCCGAAGAGTGAATTGTTACATCAGCAACGTGGTTGGCTAATACAATATTATTAGGATTATTTACATCAATAATGCCTAACGATTCTTGTCCTGAAGCATAAAATCTCACTTTTTCTAATGATCCATCTATTGCTCCAGATTGCATTGTTACAATTGTATTAGGATATGAAAAGAATGAACCACTAACCATTGTTGTAAATGTTGAAAATCCAGATCCAACTAATTCAATATGTCTATTAGTGTAATAACGATCAACTAAATTACCACTTACTGAAAACTGTTGTGTTGCTATATATGAAATATCATTTGGCTCATTTGCATATTCTCCGCCACCAGTAATATCTTCATCAATAATAGCTTGATTTAATGTTTTATTAATTCCATTAGCACTTACAAATACATAATTATCATATAAAGGATTTGTTAATAATGTTGATCCAATTACAGTTAAATCACCAGAAATAGTTAAACTATTTGTTAAAGAAAATGTAGATCCATCAAATTGTAATTGTTCCCAATTACTACCAATTTTTCCTAAGTTCAAAGTTCCAGGAGACGTAACACCTGGAAGAAAAGTATTAGCAACATATAATTGACCATAAACTCTTGTTTCATCAAATGGATCAATTCCTAAATACGAATCACCTTCAATAATTAAATTATTAGAAATAATCTGATCTCCACTGATTACTTCAGATGCAGAAATAAATTCACTTCCTAAAACAATTAGATTTCCAGAAACAGTTACATTATTAGCAATTTCTACATCATCAAGGACTAAATGACCAATTTCTGCAGCTTCAGCATATAATCCACCAGTTACAGTAATATTTTCCGAAGTAACATTTAATAACGTATAATCATCCCAATTATTTATAATTCTATTATCAACAACATTATCACCAAGTAATCCCCCATCACCCTCGGCATTTGTGTGTGTATGGTCGACAAGTCCTCCACCTGCAATATCAACATTCATTATATAAATACCAGAAGTTCCAACAGTTAAAGCCACATTAGATTTACCTAAAAATGTTCTTGATTCAGGACTTGCTTTGGTTGCATATCCCGGAATTGAAGATGTTGTTAACCAATCGCCAACTACAATATCACTATCTTCTGCAATCATTCTTACAGCAATTGTACCATGCGTACAAATTGGTACGCTTTGTCCGCTCGCTGCTGAAGTAGTAACAACACCAACTACGTTAGGAGAATTTTTAACATTAGTAGTTTTTACTGTTGATTGATAATTTACATCATATATGACAACTTCAGCAATATTTAAGTTTCCATTGGCATTATACCAATCAACAATATTCCCATATTCATCAGTTGCTGTTGCCAATCGACTTTTTAAACTTGGGGTATTCCCTTTAATATTTAAACCAAGTTCGTATTCAATATTACGAACGGCATCTTGAAGTTTATTCACATGATCCGCAAATATATAATCAACATCATCAACTTTTGTTGACCAAATATCATAATTATTAGGATAAACTGAAGGCATTATTAATTCTCCTTTTACATTACATAATCACTATGTAATATTTTTATGTTGTACTTATTGAATATTTGTTCACAATATCTACACTCAAAACAATCGTGATCACATATCATTCGTTGTTTAATAAATTCATCTGGTATTTCTTTTGAAAAAAAACAATTATAAAAATTTGTTTGTTGTTTATCAGTAGTCCAATATTCAAGTAATAAATCTATTTTTTTTAATTCTAATGTTCTAGTACTAAGTTTAATAATATCAAGATAATTTTCAAAATATGGTAAAAATTCTTTATTAAATCCTTGTCTAGTTAAATTAATCCAATTATATTCGTCTTTTATTGTATTATGACATTGTAATTTGCAATTTTCTAATGGTGCATTACAAAATTTCTTATTAATTTTTTTACCAAATTCACTACCATTATAAAGACACCAAAGATTTGCTATTGATTTTGTTTTGATTCCATAAGAATGTAATTGATTCATTAATTCTAAATTAAAGATATTATCATTTCCTAAATTTACACAATCAATATCTTTAATATTAAATTGACTTAATACATCAGAAATATTATTAATATTGCTTCTTACTGATACATTAAATTTAATATCTGGAAAAAGCGGTTTTAATAAATCAATCGTTGCTTGTTTTATAACTGTAATAGATGTAATGTTTAAATTTTTTCTATCTAAATACAAATTTGTTATATTTATAATATCTTTATCTGTCATACAATTTAATGTTTCCTCACTGTTAAACATTAAATTGCCATCAATATTATATGTATTTACATTTTTTATGTCATTAAATAATTTTTTAGGATCACAAAATGTATCAAAAACGCGTATTGGATTAAAATAATATGAATGTATTCTATTATTGTATTTATTTAGTATATCAAAAAAATCTTGACCCGAACGATTATATCCAACACTAATATGTTTATTATTAAAATGATTAAATTTTCCAACAATTCCTGATGTATCTGACTTTATAATTTCACTATTTTTAAAATATTTATATGGCTTTATTGTTGATTTACATCTTTCATCATCACATAATTGACAATATGAATGACAAACTAATGGTTCGTACCCTTTCATAATTCGAGCACATTCTTTTGCTAATTTTTCTGTTAAAGGTCGTAAACAAATTTTCTTTATTGATTCTGGAAATAAATTTAATATTAAGTCAATTTCTTTATTTAATGTTTTTATATTTAATTGATGAACAACCCAACTTAATGTTATTTTATTTATATATTTTTGTTTTTGGCAATATAATAATAAAGAAAATATTTTTTTAGTAATTCCTTTATGTCTAAATAAATCAGTAGTTTTTATACCATCAAAACTTAAAGATACTTCTATATTATTGTCAATTAAGAATTTTAATTTTTGATTTGTTAATAATAATCCATTTGTTGTTATTGAAACAAAATAATCTTTTGTAATATTTTCTTGGCAAATTCTTTCAATTAAAATCCAATTTAATATTGGTTCTCCACCATATAAAATTACTTTATCACCTTTAGATACATGTTTTAATTGTTTTTTAAACTGTTCCCAATTCATATAAGTTGGATTTTTAGTATTTTTTTCATAACAATATTTGCAATTTATATTACAATCTTCTGTTATATAAAAAATATTATATTCCATACTGTTTTAATTCTTCGCTATATTTATTCGCAAAAACAAATCTGTTAATGAGCCCATAAATATTATATGTCATAACGGGCATATTAATATTGTTATTTAATTCTTGATTAAATGCTAAACAAATAGAAATTGGATCAACATTTTTATTACATACTTTTTTATATTCATCTAACTTAAATTTATCAATATCATTCCAAATATTTGTTCGTTTAAACCCATCTTCAATATTTCCAATTATATATTTATCATTATCTTCTTGGGTAGCAAATCTTGCACAAGGATATAAATTACCATCATAATTAATTGTTATTCCACGATTACATAACTCACATGTCGTATCACTTTCTAATGAATTATATAATGTATAAAAAAAATAATCATTTTGTCTATTAATTGATTTTAAATAATTTAAAAATTTCTTTTGATTATCATAATATGATTTTATTACGTCTTTATTTTCCCAAAATTTAGAATCAACCATTTTTTTTGTTCTAACAAGAAAACATCCATCAAATGATTTTATTCCCATTTTTGAAAATTTAATTAGTGAATCAGCATTTGTATTATAATTATCTTTTGTAATAACTGATGCTATTGTTATAGGAAAATGTTTATCAATAGCACGTTGTAAATTATTTTTCCACAAATCAAATAATGCTTTATTATTAAATCTTATTTTATTTTCTTCAAACGTAAATCCTTCACAGCTAACCCTAATCGATTTAATCATATATTTATATGGTTCTAACCTGTTTAATATTTGATCGTTTAATAAAATACCATTTGTAAAAAACGTAACATTAAATTTATTTGTACTTTGAAACATCCCCATGTTTTTATTGAACTTATCCATTATCTTCATAGCTTCTATAATATTATCTATTTCTAATAATGGTTCTCCGCCAAACCATCCAATATCAACTGGGCGTATATTTTTTGTTTCAGATGAAAACCAATTCAATGATTTTAATAATGTTTTTTTAGACATTTTTTCTGCTCGTTTATTTGCAGAACACCCTTCAAAACAAAATTTACATCGTAAATTACAATTTTGTGTTAATATTATTAAACAATGATGAAGATTCATATTTTTCTTTCCTTAACTGTCCTGTAACTTTATTTCTGAACATATAATATTGTTCATTATCTGCACTAACGCTAATCGCTGAATGTGTTTTATACCCATAATAATTTTTATTGGGATTGCGTTGAATAATTAATGTATTATTATTTTTATTCAAATAATAT
>Ga0180433_10010015_pt1 | contig 11498 bp, 14 predicted proteins | sample SS_ome_8_FD_132980 | JGI IMG/M metagenome (GOLD analysis project Ga0180433, IMG submission 132980) | Hypersaline lake sediment archaeal communities from the Salton Sea, California, USA - SS_1_D_1 metaG | ecosystem: Environmental > Aquatic > Non-marine Saline and Alkaline > Hypersaline >... | reverse complement strand
GCTTGATCAGCTCGTCATGGCTACGCACCTCTTTCATGCGGTCACTCAGAGAGGTGTTGGTCCGTGCCTCTTGCAAGAAACGATCCAGGTTGGCCTGGCTCATGGTGAGCGAAGGGAGCTGTAGGTCTTCTAACGCTGCTGGACTAAATCCACGTGAACAGCTCGGCTCACCAGATTTCCAACTGCTCGCGAGCTTTGTCGTAGAGGTCTTGGGCGTGGCCGAGATCCACGTTGTGGGCCTTGGCCATGCTCAGCAACTGCTCTAAATCTGCGCTCTCAAGTTTCTGCTTGAGCTCAGGGCTGGTCTTGATCTGATCGAGCAGCGCGCCCACTGGAGCACTGGGGGATTGCTTGGGAGCCTCAATCTCGTGCCCAACACCCCAGAGCTCCATGCCGTGCTTGGCATGGGCGTAGAGGGCATCCGCCTCACCCATGTGCAAATCGTGCTCGCGAGCAATCGCAAGCAATTCGCTGAGATCGGCCGACTGCAAACGCTGCTTCAGCGAGTCGCTACCTGACGCTTGTTCAACGAAGGCGGTGACGCTGGGATGGGCCATGGCGAAGCTGCACGCATTCACAAGCTAGGAACGTTGGCCCGGAGCGGGTACCCTCCGGCCAGCAATGCAATGCCACCACCGGATGAACTCACCGCTCTGCTCGCTGTTCTCCGTGCTGTTGGTGGCGCTACTGATTTTTGGTCTGACGCTGCTGTGGCTGGAGTTGCGTCACCGCTTACGGCCCCGTTCTCCTCTGCAGGTCAAACCGCAGAACTGGAGTGTGCAGCAGCGCAATGGGCGGCTGTTTGTGGAGGGGAGTGTTGAGATCAGCAACTCCCATCAGCGCATGGAGGTGTTCGTTCCCGAGCTCACCGTGGTGCCCACCCTGCTCGGCCGGTGTGATCTCGCTGATGTCGCCATCACCAGCCGCATCACGCCCCAACACCCCGATGAGGAGGCCCGCGACGACGGCTATTGGTTCGCTTACATCGTCAAGGGCCACAAGCGCACGCAAGCAACGATCAGCTTTGAACTGCAGGGTCTTGATCTCGAGCAGCGGCTCGACACCCTCTGGGTCGACGTGCACTGGTGGAACTACGGACCTTTTGGTCGTCTGCTGCGCCGCGACGGCTTCCTGGTTCCACTGCGCCACCCCGAACGGCTCACGGCCAGCGATGCGGTTTGGAATGCCGGCGATGGCTGCCAGGTGCTGCCGGTCCGCACCCACCTCCTAGGACGCCTTGACGATGTCGAAACCGTGCTGCGCCGCTACAGCGCTGCGGTGATGCAAAGCGGCGACATCCTCACCGTGGCCGAGAGCCCCTTAGCGGTGATGCAGGGCCGCTATCAGCACCCCTCCCAACTTCAGGTCTCTGGCCTGGCGCGCCAGCTCTGCCGCATCTTCCACCCCACCAGCAGCCTGGCCACAGCTTGCGGACTACAAACCCTGATCGATCAAGTGGGCCCGGCCCGGGTTCTGATGGCTTGGCTGATTGGCACCGCCTTGAAGTTGGTGGGCAGCAAGGGCTGGTTCTACCGACTGGCCGGCGAGCAAGCGCGGCTGATCGACGACGTCACCGGCTCAACGCCCCCCTACGACCAAACCATCGTGCTGGGTCCCGAACGCAGCCAAGAACTGGTTGAGCAGCTGGCCGCCTCACTTGGCCATGGCGTCGCCGTGGTGGATGTGAATGATCTCGGCCGGGTCAAGGTGCTGGCCTCCAGCCAAGGTTGTGATGAGGCCCTGCTGGAGCGGGCACTGCGGCCCAATCCGGCCGGCAATGCCAACCAACGCACTCCGTTGGTGGTGGTGCGTCCGCAGTCGGCAGAACGTCGATAGCATCCAGGCAGGAAGGGTTGCGCGATGGCCATTGGCCCTCAGTGCGAACTGCTGAAGCTGCAACCGCTGGGTCTCCAACACCTGGCGCTGCTTCAAGGTGCCCGCTGGCAGCCCCTACGCCCTCGGCTGCAGCACCTGCTGCTTCAGCGGTGGCCGCAACGACTGAACAATCTGATCAACCGAGCCGCCAGCTCACCGCCCGTGGCCCTGGTGGCCTTGCATCCCTCAGGTGGCCTCGCTGGCCTGCTGGTGGCGGAGCCGTGCAACCGCCGCGGCACCTGCTGGCGAATCGATGAGCTGCTGCTGGAAGACGAGGTGCAAAGCCGCACCGACACCACGATCCTGCTGATTCGTGAGGTGATTCAACGGGTGCCTGGCGCCCTCAGCTGGATTGCCCGCGCCGGCAGCCATGACACCCCCGTGCTGGCGGCCCTGCGCGAACAGGGCTTCCAAACCCTGCAACAGCAGCAGGTGTGGCGCCTGAGCAGCGCAGAGCACCTGCAGAGCTGCCAGCAACTACCAGGACAGCTCAAGCTCGAGACGCTCAACAGCACCAACAGCGCTCTGTTGCTGCAACTTGAGCTCTCCGCCACCCCCAGCCTGCTGCGTCAAATGCAGGATCTACGCCGAGAAGACCTACTCGATGATGCGCGCAGCGGCAGCTTGTTGTTGGTCGACAGCCAACGTCACCAAGCCGTTGCAGCAGCCCGGCTGCTCAAGCGCAGCAACAGCGATGGTGTGGAGGTGGAGCTGAGCTTGCACCCCGCTTGGAGCCAACTGATGGGGCCGCCGCTCGCTGAGTTGTTGCGTCAAAGTTGCCAACCCCACTGGCCCATCAGCCTGCGCTGCGAAGTGCGCAACCAGGCCGGCATGGCCTGGCTGGAAAGCCAAGGCGCCGAGGCTCTGCAAGAGGAGTTGGTGCTGGCCCGCAGCCTTTGGCGCCGCCAAGAAAGCCCCGCGGTTGGGGAGTTGGCCAGCCGCACCCTGGAGCGTTTGGTGGGGCAGTTGCAGCCTGGTCGCCCAGTGCCCGGGGCGATGCCTTGGCGCTGAAGCAGCCGCCGCAAGCCCGCTCAGTTTTGGCGCTCGATGTGGGCCGGCGCCGCATTGGCCTGGCCGGTTGCGATCCGCTCGGACTGAGCGTGACGCCGTTACCGGCCCTGCAGCGAGGCCGCTTCCACCAGGACCTGGAGCAGCTCAAACCCCTGGTGGAGCAGCGCCGCTGCTTGGCCCTGGTGGTCGGCCTGCCCTTGGACCCCGACGGGGCCTTCACGCCCCAAGCCGAGCATTGCCGGCGCTATGGCGAACGACTCGCCCAAAGCTTGAGCCTGCCTGTGGCCTGGGTGAATGAGCACTCCAGCAGCTGGGCGGCCGCCGAACAGCACGGCCTGCATGGGGATCGCACCGGGCGGCTCGACAGTGCCGCTGCTGCCCTGTTGCTTCAGCAGTGGCTGCAGGACGGACCGGAACCTGTCCCCGCCACGGGCCCTAACCACTGACAGCCCGTATGCGGTAAGGGAAGCTGGAGGCGGATCCCAAGCGGCGATGAGCGAGCAACCCCCGATCAGTGGCAGTGGTGATGTGCCCACGGTCCATGTCAAAGACGGGCAAGGCCAAGAACTGCTCTGCTTTCTCGAGCAACTCATCCCCCTCGATGGCAACGACTACGCCTTGCTCACCCCGGTGGACACCCCCGTCTGCCTGTTTCGTCTCTCCGATGACGACGAGCCAGAGCTGATCGAGCCCTCCAGTGCCAGTGAACCGGTGCTCTCCACCGCCGAGGTGGTGCTGCAAGAGCATGAACTCAGCTTGGTGCGCTCGGCCGTGACCTTGACCGTGGCCGGTGAGCTGGATGAGCCCGACCCCGAAGAACTCGACGTGGACGCCGACGATGACGACGATGACGACGCCGAAACCTATGAGCTGCTGGTGAGCTTTCTGGTTGCTGAACAGGAATACGGCCTCTACATCCCCTTGGACCCCTTCTTTGTGGTGGCGCGGATGGAGAACGGCCATGCCCAGCTGGTGCAGGGCGATGAATTTGAGCGGATCCAACCCCGAATCGAGGCCGAACTGGAGGAGCGGGAGAGCCAGGATTGAACCTCAAGCGGCTGCTGGAACCAAGCTGGGCGCCCCAAGGCACACTCTGCGATCTGCCGCTGGAGGTGTTCAGCGATCGCGGCATTGAATCCTTGGTGCTCGATGTGGATTGCACCCTGCTTCCCCGCCACAGCCAGGTGCTGCCCGAACGGGTGGTGCGTTGGGTCCACGACGCGCGCCAACAGTTCCGTTTGCATCTCTTCAGCAACAACCCCAGCCGCCGGCGCATCGAAGCCGTTGCCAACAGCTTTGAGTTGCCTTACACCGCTGGTGCCGGCAAGCCGCGACGCGGCCCCCTGAGGCAGGTGTTGGAGCAGTTGCAATTGCCGGCGCAGCAGGTGGCCCTGATCGGCGATCGGGTGTTCACCGATGTTCTGGCCGGCAACCGATTGGGACTGTTCACCGTGCTGGTGCAACCCATTGGTGTCAGCGGCCAAGCTTCACGCAACGACCGGCTGCAACGCGGAGAGCGCACCCTCGCCCGCTGGTGCGGAGCGCGCGTGGATAGCGGTCTGCCCCAGTGACCCAGCGCACCCTGGTGGTCAAGGTGGGCACCAGCCTGCTGAGGGCTGGTGATGAGTTTCTGCAGGCGCTGGCCGCCAACCTCAGCGCCGAGAGGCAGCGCGGCACTCGCCTGGTGCTGGTCACCAGTGGCGCTGTTGGTTTGGGCTGCAATGAACTGGGCTTGGCGCAGCGGCCGCAACTGGTGGAGGAGCTGCAGGCGGCAGCAGCCATTGGCCAAGGCCAGCTGATGGCGCGCTACGACGCTGTGTTTCGGCCCCATGGTCAAACCGTGGCCCAAGTGCTGCTCACCCGTGGTGATCTGGCCTCACGGCGGCGGTTCATCAAGGCGAGCCGCACCCTTCTGCAGCTTCTGGACTGGGATGTGCTGCCGATCATCAACGAGAACGACACCCTCGCCACCGAAGAGCTCCGTTTTGGCGACAACGACACCCTCTCTGCTCTGGTTGCCGTCGCCATTGGCGCCAATGAGTTGCTGTTGCTCACCGATGTCGATCGGCTGTATTCGGCTGATCCCAAAGCCAACGCCAACGCCCGGCCGATTCGGGAGGTGCGCGACCTCGATGAACTCAATGCCCTCGACTCCGCCGCCGGTGATGGTGGCCGCTGGGGAACCGGTGGGATGACCACCAAGTTGGCGGCAGCCCGCATCGCCACCGCCAGCGGCATCCAGGTTCGCCTCGGCAATGGACGCAACCCAGCTGTGGTGCGTGAGTTGCTCGGTGGTGGTGACCATGGCACCCGCTTTTTACCCAGTTCCGAACCGATTCCAGATCGCAAAGGCTGGCTGGCCCATGCCCTGGTGCCTGAAGCGGACGTGGTGATTGATGCCGGCGCTGAAAAGGCCCTCATCGAGCAGGGTGGATCGCTGTTGGCCGTTGGGGTGAGCAGCATCGAAGGTTCCTTTGAGGCCCAACAACCCGTTCGCATCTGCAACAGCAGCGGCCAGGAATTGGCCCGTGGCTTAAGCCGCTGCAGCAGTGATCAGGTGCAGGGCGTGGTGGTCCACCGCGATCAGATGGTGATCACAGCTCACCTGAGTCGGCCTACGATCCCGCCGCCCCCTTAAACCACACCGGCATGCCCCGCTTCAGCGCCCTACTGGAGAGCCTCAGCGGTGCAGACGGAGCGGAGATCCATCTCGCCTCAGACCCGGACCTCGAGGGTGCAGCGGCTCTCGATCAAGCCGGCAAGGGCCAGCTCAGTTTTCTGGAAAAAGACAATGCCCTCAGCAAAGCGCTGAGCAGCACAGGGGCTTCAGCGCTGCTGCTGCCCTGTAACGCCGAACTTCAGCAGCAAGCCACCCAGCTTGGGATTGCCTGGGTAGCCCTCAAAGACCCACGGCTGGGCTTTGCCGAGGCCCTCGAGCAGCTCTATCCCGAAGCCAAGCCGGCGGCGGGTATCCATCCCACCGCCGTGGTGGACCCCAGCGCTCACATCGGCGCTGGTGTGCACATTGGCCCGCGGGTCGTGGTTGGAGCTGATGTGGTGATCGGAGCTGACAGCACCCTGCATCCGGGCGCTGTGCTCTACGCCGATGTGCAACTGGGAGCTGGTTGCACCATTCACGCCAATGCCGTGCTGCATCCGGGCAGCCGTTTGGGCCAAGGCTGTGTGGTGAATTCCAATGCCGTGGTGGGATCGGAGGGCTTTGGCTTTGTGCCCACCGCCAGCGGCTGGCGCAAGATGCCCCAAACCGGCCAAGTGGTGCTGGAAGATCTGGTGGAGGTGGGCTGCGGCAGCACCATCGACCGACCATCGGTGGGTGAAACCCGCATCGGCGCCGGCACCAAAATTGACAACCTGGTGCAGGTGGGGCACGGCGTGGTGACCGGCAAGGGCTGTGCGTTGGCCTCGCAGGTGGGAATTGCCGGTGGAGCCCGCCTCGGCAATGGCGTCATCCTGGCCGGCCAAGTCGGTGTGGCCAATCGGGCTGTCGTGGGCGATCGCGCCATCGCCTCCAGCAAGTCAGGGATCCATGGGGAAATCGCTGCCGGTGAAGTCGTGAGTGGCTACCCCGCCATCCCCAACCGCCTCTGGCTGCGCTGCTCAGCCGCCTTCAACAAGCTGCCGGAAATGGCCCGCACCGTGCGGCGCCTGAGCGAGGAGAAAGCCGGACAGTAGGTTCAGCGCCTGGACGTTCAGGCGTTGATGAGCAGCTATCGCATCACTCTGCTGGCCGGTGATGGCATCGGCCCGGAGATCACGGCCGTCGCCCGTCGGTTGCTCGAGGTGGTCGCCCAACAGCACAACTTCAGCCTCAGCTTTGACCCACAACCGGTGGGAGGTGCGGCCATTGATGCCACCGGTGAACCGCTACCGGCCAGCACCCTGTCGGCCTGTCGCGGGGCCGATGCCGTGCTGTTGGCCGCCATCGGTGGTCCCCAATACGACAACCTTCCGCGCGCCAAACGGCCGGAATCGGGCCTCTTGGCCCTGCGCGCGGGCATGGAGCTCTTCGCCAATTTGCGTCCCGTCAAGATCGTGCCGGCGTTGATCGGCGCCAGCACCCTGCGCGAAGAGGTGATCAGCGGCGTCGATCTGATGGTGGTGCGGGAGCTCACCGGAGGCATCTATTTCGGCCAGCCCAAGGGCCGCGTCACCACCGACAGCGGCGAGGAACGCGGCTTCAACACCATGACCTACAGCAGCAGCGAAATCGATCGCATCGCGCGGGTTGGGTTTGACCTGGCTGTCCAGCGCAGCGGACGGCTGTGCTCGGTTGATAAAGCCAATGTGCTCGATGTCAGCCAGCTCTGGCGTGAGCGGGTGGATGCCATGGCCAGCGATTACAGCGGCGTGGAGCTGAGCCACATGTATGTGGACAACGCCGCGATGCAATTGGTGCGGGCCCCGCGGCAGTTCGATGTGCTGCTCACTGGCAACTTGTTTGGTGACATCCTCAGCGATGAAGCCGCCATGCTCACCGGCTCGATCGGCATGTTGCCCTCGGCCTCGCTGGGCAGTGATGGGCCTGGGCTGTTTGAGCCGGTGCATGGCTCCGCCCCTGACATCGCTGGCCAGGACAAGGCCAACCCGCTGGCCATGGTGTTGTCAGCGGCGATGATGCTGCGCATTGGCTTGAAGCAAGAAGCCGCTGCCGCCAGCCTTGAAAAAGCCGTTGACACAGTGCTGGCCCAGGGGCTGCGCACCGGCGATTTGATGGCCGAGGGCTGCACCGCCGTGGGCTGTCAAGCCATGGGTGAGGCCTTGCTCAAAGCCCTGGGCTGAACCAACGGGGGGGCTTCATGGCAAACTCCCCCGAGCACGTGCCGTAGTTGATGTCCAGCCTCCACCCGATCGTTGCCGTCACCGGTTCCTCCGGAGCTGGCACCAGCACTGTGAAGCGGGCGTTTGAGCACATCTTTGCTCGCGAGGGCATCACCCCTGCTGTGGTGGAGGGCGACAGCTATCACCGCTACGAGCGGATGCCGATGAAGGAGGCCATGGCCAATGCCCTGGCTGCTGGCGAGAACTTCTCCCACTTCGGCCCCGAAGCCAACCTGTTCGACAAGCTCGAAGAGCTGTTCCGCACCTACGGCAAATCTGGCGGCGGCGAAAAGCGCTACTACCTGCACAGCCCAGAAGAGGCTTCCGAGCACAACGCTCGCCTCGGCACCAACCTCGACCCCGGTCAATTCACCCCCTGGGAGCCCATCCCCAGCGGCACCGATCTGCTCTTCTACGAAGGCCTGCACGGCGGCGTGGTTGGCGACACCTACGACGTGGCATCCCTGGCCGATTTGCTGGTGGGCGTGGTGCCCATCACCAACCTCGAGTGGATTCAAAAGATCCACCGTGACAACGCCGAGCGCGGTTATTCCGCTGAAGCGATTGTGGACACAATCCTGCGCCGCATGCCGGATTACATCAACCACATCTGCCCGCAGTTCAGCCGCACCGACATCAACTTCCAACGGGTGCCCACGGTGGACACCTCCAACCCCTTCATCTGCCGGAACATCCCGACTCCCGATGAGAGCTTCGTGATCATCCACTTCCGCAAGGGAGCTCGCGAGAAGTGGGGCATTGATTTCAGCTACCTGCTCAACATGATCCACGACTCCTTCATGTCGAGCCCCACCAGCATCGTGGTGAACGGCGGCAAGATGGGCTTCGCCATGGAGCTGATCTTGACCCCGATCATTCACCGCATGATCGAGGAAAAGCGCGCCCAGGCCTGAACATTTGCTGCGTTGCAGCTAATTTGAGGGCGTGAGCATGCCCTCATTCGCAATACGCGGCGCCCAGGCGTCGATCGATCCGGGTCCAGCGCGATGGTCACCGGATCAACTGTCGCGATTGCTGAGTGTTGGCCGTCAGCTTTATCTGGCTCATTTGGAGCGTTATGGCGCTCGCGTAGAGCCGCTCGGGGTTGTGATTGAAACCCGAAACTTCAGTGGCCGGGTGATATTTGAGCCACCCGTTTTGCTCCCTGAGGAGCAGTTTCTAGAGCTCGACTTGTTGCGCCGCCGCACCCATGGCCGGCTGCGCCAACGGCGATGATGCTGCTCGCCCTGCTGCTGGGGCTCTGCATCGGCAGCTTTCTGAACGTTGTGGTGTGGCGCCTGCCGCGCGGTGAATCCGTGGTGTGGCCCGGCAGCCACTGCCCGCGCTGCGGCCATGACCTGCCCTGGACCAACAACATCCCAGTGCTCAGCTGGGTTCTGCTGCGCGGACAGTGCCAGTTCTGCCATGGCCCGATCAGCGTTCAATACCCCTTAATTGAGCTACTCAGCGGTGGGCTCTGGGTGCTGCTCGCCCAGCCGGGGGTTGGACGCTTCGGCCCCTTAGACCCATTCCCCAACCTGTTGGCAGGGGGCCTGCTGCTGAGTTTGTTGCTGCCGCTGGCCCTGATCGATCTGCGCACCATGCGCCTGCCTGAACCGCTGTGCCGTTGGGGTGTGATCAGCGGCCTAGCTCTCTCGGCGCTAGCGGGCTGGTGGCTTGGCCTCGGCACTGAACTGTTGCTGTGGCATTCGGTGGCCGCCGCCACCGGACTGCTGATTTTTGAAGGCATCAGCGGCCTGGGCGAAAAACTGCTTGGGGCCCCGGCGCTGGGTTTGGGTGACGCCAAGCTGGCGGCCCTGCTGGGGGCTTGGCTCGGCTTGCAAGGACTGGCCGTGGCCTGCGCTGTTGCAGTGGTTTTGGGCGCCGCCTTTGGCTTGACTGGCCGGCTCAGCGGCTTGCTAGGTCCCAAGCAACCCTTTCCATTTGGGCCCTTCTTGGCCGTTGGCGGGCTGCTGAGCTGGTTGGCCTGTGATGCCCTTTGGGCCCTCTTGATCAACCCGGGGCCCATGGGCTTTTAATGGTCCCCATCAGAGGATTGTCGTTTGTCGCTGCTCGACTGGTTTGCTGATCGCCGCAAGACGGCTCCCGCGTTGCGTCCAACGCCGGAGCCCGATGAGGGTGATGGCCTGTGGAGCAAATGCCCGGAATGCGGCGAGGTTGTCTACCGCAAAGACCTCATTGCCAATGCCAGTGTCTGCGCGTCTTGCGGTTATCACCACCGGATTCACAGCGAAGAGCGGCTGCGGATCTTGCTGGATCCCGGCAGCTTCATTCCCGTCGATGGTGAACTCAGCCCCACCGATCCGCTCGCCTTTAAAGACCGCCGCGCCTACGCCGATCGTCTGCGCGATAGCCAACGCCAAACGGGTCTGCGTGATGCCGTGGTCTGCGGCACCGGAACCATCGAAGGCCAAGGCATTGCATTGGCGGTGATGGATTTCCGCTTCATGGGCGGAAGCATGGGCTCGGTGGTGGGCGAGAAGATCACCCGCTTAATCGAAACGGCCACCGAGCAACAGCTGCCTGTGCTTGTGGTGTGCGCCAGCGGTGGTGCCCGCATGCAGGAGGGCATGTTGAGCTTGATGCAAATGGCCAAGATCTCCGGCGCGCTGGAGCGGCACCGGTCTAGAAAACTGCTCTACATCCCGCTGCTCACCCACCCCACCACCGGTGGTGTGACCGCCAGCTTCGCCATGTTGGGCGATCTGATCTTGGCCGAGCCCAAAGCCTTGATTGGCTTCGCCGGGCGCCGCGTGATTGAGCAAACCCTGCGCGAAAAACTGCCCGACAACTTCCAAACCGCCGAATACCTCCAAGACCACGGGTTTGTTGACGCCATCATTCCGCGCACCCAGCTGCGCAGCCGACTGGCGAGCTTGCTACAAATGCACCAACAACCAGCAGCTGTCTCGGCATGAGCTCCCGGCTGCTGTCGTGGCTGCTGCTGTTGATCCTGCTCCTGGCACCCGGGCCAGCCGCCTGGGCCGGACCAGTGGAGTGGATCGAAGTGCCGGCCACTAAGGAAGGCCAACAGTGGTGGGACAAAGGCAGCCTCAGGCTTAACCGCCGCGGTGAGCTGACCGTGCTCAGCCGGTTCACGCCAGCGGCCACCGATGACAAACCCAATCCATCCGGCCAGTTGTACGTGATGGCGATTGAGTGCGGCAGCCAGCGCTTTCGTGATCTGCAAGTCAATGGCCTGCCCAAGCTTCAGGCCGATTGGGAGATTGCCTCCGAAGACGCCTTGATCTCCAGCGTGATGGAGCAGGTTTGCCAAGAAGCTCAGCTGGAGGGTTTGGCTTGATGAGCGCTCCACGCCCCCTTGGAGTTGCCGTTGCTGGTCTGGGCTTTGGCGAGAAGGTGCACATACCAGCGCTGCGGGCCTGTCCCCAAGCCGTGCCCGTGGCGTTATGGCATCCACGCCAAGATCGGGTCGAGCAAGCCAGCCGCGCCGGCGAGCTGCCCGGCAGCAGCAACTTTGAGCAAGTTCTTGGCGACCCTGCGGTGGAAGCTGTGGTGATTGCCACCCCACCAGCTGCTCGGTTTGAACTCGCCAAACAGGCACTGTTGGCCGGCAAGCATCTTCTGCTGGAAAAGCCTGTGGCCCTCAATGCCTCAGAAGCCCAGCAGCTCGAACAGCTGGCCCTTGAACGCGGGCTGATTTGCGCGGTGAATTTCGAATACCGGGCCGTTCCAGCTTTTCAACAGCTGGCCGCCCTGCTTCAGCAGGGCTGGATCGGCGATCCCTGGCT
>Ga0180433_10010014_pt1 | contig 11498 bp, 11 predicted proteins | sample SS_ome_8_FD_132980 | JGI IMG/M metagenome (GOLD analysis project Ga0180433, IMG submission 132980) | Hypersaline lake sediment archaeal communities from the Salton Sea, California, USA - SS_1_D_1 metaG | ecosystem: Environmental > Aquatic > Non-marine Saline and Alkaline > Hypersaline >... | reverse complement strand
CGTTCTTTCAGGATGTCTATCTGGCGCAGGAACTGCTCCGGGTCCTTTTCATACTGCTTCAGCTGCACCAACCTGTTTTCCTCTGCTTGGATAGTGGTCTCAATGTCCTCTATCTCCGCATCCAAGTTGCTGGCAGTATTGCGCTGGGGCTGGATGAGCAGGAAATAACCCAGGGCCAGGATCACTATGCCCACTATGATGGCCACGATTATCCAAATTCCGCCGCTTGCCCTTATTTTCATTGTTCGCTACCCCCTGCCGGTGCCGGTGCGGTCTCCTGGCCGGCCCCTCCCCAGATGGCTGTCTCGGGGTTCCATCTTGCTGTAATCGAGAAGCTTATGGCCCAGTCGGAGAAGCTCTCTATCTCCTCCTCATAGGTTGTCTCGCCCGTGTTGGGATCTACAACAGAATTGATCAGACCCCTGTCCTCGGCGATGGTGGTCTGCGTGGAGGACTCTATCCATAGATTTGTCCATTCATCCATGTTCTGGAGCCTGACATAGAACTCCGCAACCTTGGGATGACCGCGGAAATAGTAATAATAAGGATAGGCATCCAGGAATCCCTTCGCCTTGAAATCACTTGCTCGCGGCAACCAGGTCTGGATACACAACCATGCCGGTGTGGCATTTCCCTCGATTGTTATCGGTACGACCCCGGTCGCCGCCTGCTGCTCCGGCGCAACAGCCAACGTTTCCAGCGTCTTTGCATCGATTGAGACATGGATCAACCAGATGGCCGGCGCCCTAGGATTAGAGGCCGTGGCCAAGCCTTCTGGAACGTACATAGCCAGGTCGTTTAGCATCTGGGCCCAGGCTACACGTCCCGTATTGGCCTGCTGGTACAGGCCCTCCAATGACTTCAGTTCCCTCTGCTGAGCCTCGAACTTCTCGATAGGTTTAGTCTGTTTCTGAAGGTCCTGTAGCTCCTGCTCACTTTCCTGCTTTGTTTCCTCCTTACTTGATTTCTGGGAACTGGTATAAAGGAAGGCGCCGACAAGGATGACGACGACTATCACGCCAATGAGTATAAACCACGGGGCGAGTCGAGGTCGTTCCGCCTTTTCCTTTATCTCCGGTGGCAGCAGGTTTATCCTGGTCATTCTATGACCTCCCGAAGCGCCAGGCCCACACAGACGGCTACGGCGGGCTCAATCTCACTCAATTCCTCGGGGGTATAGGGCAGTTTGCCCATCTGTATGTTCTGGAAAGGCCTTCCGATCTCCACCGGCAGCCGCAGACCGCGATTAAGCTCTTGTGCCAGGTTCACCGTGACCGATCCGCTTCCACTCAGTATGATCTTCTCAAAAGTCCTCTCCTGTGTCTGGGCTATATAATAATCTATAGACCTTCTTATCTCGCCTACGAAGTTGAAGATCTCCTGCTGTAAGACCTTCTGGGCCTCAGGATTCACAAGCCTTCCATGCCGCACCTCTTCTGCCTCTGCCCATTCCATATCCAGGCGGTTCATGATCATATGAGCGAAGTCGTCCCCTCCTCTGAGCAGAAAACGAGCGAAGCGCGGTATATTGTCCTTGAGTATGGTTATATTGGTTATTCCCGCGCCCACGTTTATGAGGCAAACCGCCTCCGCCTCCTCGTACCCCGCCTGCAAGACCTCGCGGGGTATAAGGGAGCGAGGAAGGGCAAAGGCCTTGAGGTCTATAGCCGCCAGGCTGAGCCCGGCCGACCTCAGGACCTCGATGAAGGTCTGTATCATATCCTTGTGGGCCGCCACCAGGAGGACGGTGAGCATTCTCTCCTCCTCGGCGGTCATAAACTCCTCGATGATATCGAAATCAAGGATGGCATCCTCTATGGGTATGGGGATGAACTCCTGGACCTGGAAACGCAGGGCGCTGTCCAACTCCTCCTTCTCCATGTAAGGAAGCTCGATAGGTCGTACAATCACCTTTTGGTTGGCGATGCCCAGCGTTACCTGGCGGTCCTTAATGCCGGCTTGCCCCCAAAGCTCCTTGATGGCTTCCGCCAAGGTGACGCCATCCTCTACCTCCCCATCCCTTATTACTCCCTCGGGAATATGCACTATACCCAGGTTCGACAGGACGGGGCTGCCCCTTCCCAGGCTGAGCTCTGTCACTTTGACTGAATTCGTGCTGATATCCAGTCCTATAGAGGAACTGGGCTTCTTAGGGCTCATTCACTACCCCCTGAATCAGGCTTCTCAATCCTTTGTGTCCCGTGCTCCAGATAATCGTTGACGTCGCTTTCTTTGATCCTGTAGTTTTTACCTACCCGGATCGCTGGTATCTGACCGCTTTTCACCAGGCGATATACGGTCATATTCGATACCCTTAAGATATTGGCTACCTCATTGACCGTCAGTAGTTTGTTGCTAAACCTTTCCCCCAAAATCAACCCTCCAGCCTTTGCTTCGCAATTTTGAGGCTTCTATATCAACAATACTAAACTTTCCAGGTCAATATAAATCATCGCCAACATCTTCAACCAACTTTAGCACTATTTTATATTTTCAACATCCTTTAAAATACTGTGCATATAGTCTATTCTAACAGTCAATAATGTACTTTTTCAACACCACCTCCTCTAAATCGCCATCTCGTGTCCACTCAATTCAAGATTCTCTATTCATGCCTGAAACCCTTCAAACATCTGGGGAGTGCAGGGAAAGAAAGCAGAGCGCCGAAAAAAATGAGGAGGTGATCTTTGGGTGAAACGTTTTTGTGGGCTTGCCTACCTCTTCTCGATCCTCGACCCTTGCTTCTTGCTCCTCACTCCTCGTCTCCAGGTCGGATTTCAGAACCTCAGCTTTTCAGGTCTTCAGACAACATAAAGGGGTACGCTGTACCTTTTCGCCTTATATTTACGCCGTGAACTGGGTGATAAGGGAGAATATCGGCATGTATAGAGAGAGAACGATGACGCCGACTACCAAACCCAGGAACACGATCAATATGGGCTCCAACAGGGATGTCATGGCATCTACCGTGGTCGAAACCTCGGAATCGTAGAAATCCGACACCTTGTTGAGCATGGTATCCAGAGCTCCCGTTTCCTCCCCGATGGCCAACATCTGCGTTACCATGGGCGGGAAAAGAGGGCTTTGACTCAGTGGCCGGGCGATAGACTCGCCTTCCTTGACTCCAGCCCTGACATTCTCCACCGCCTCCGCCACAAGCACGTTGCCTACCGTCTTGGAGGTTATCTCCAAGGCCTGCAGGATGGGAACACCGCTGGCAACCAGGGTTCCCAAGGTGCGGGAGAATCGCGAAAGGGACATCTTATGGATAAGATTCCCGAAAACCGGGAGCTTCAGTTTGATGGCGTCATACTTTCTCCTACCGCTGGGTGTCTTGACCCACCTGCGTAGATAGATGACACCTCCTATAAGCGCGGCTATGAACAGCATGCCCATCCAACTTAGCAGGAAATGGCTGAGGCCCATTACCATCCTGGTCAATAAAGGCAGGGTTGCACCGATCTCTTTGAACATCTTCTCGAAGGAAGGCACCACGAATACCAACATGACCACCAATAAAAGAATAGATATGGCAAACATAGCTACAGGATAGGTAAGAGCGGATTTGATCTTGCGGCGAATCTCGGCCTCGCTCTCCAGTGTGGTCGCGATACGCAGCAGTACGTCGTCCAGCACACCGCCTATCTCACCGGCTTTTACCATGCTGGTGTACAGTTCGCTGAAGACGTCGGGGTGCTTGGACAGGGCCTCGGAGAGAGACCTTCCCATCTCTACCTCATGCTGGACGTCTACGATCACCTCGGTTAGAACGGGACTCTCCGTCTGTTCCGACAGAATGTTCAGGCATTTCACCAGGGGCAACCCTGCGTTGATCATGGTAGCGAACTGCCGGGTGAATACGGTGACGTCCTTGGTTTTCACCCTGGGTTTAAGGATGCGTATTTCCCGCTTGGTGATAGAGGGCTTCTCCACCTCGACACCGATAACGAAATAACCCATCTCACGCAAGCGTGCGGATACGCTCGCCTCGTTATCGGCTTCGAGTTTACCGGTGATTATTTTCCCCTGCCGGTCCCTAACCCGGTATGAATAGGTTTGAGCCAAAGCCCGCGCTCCTTTACGGTCGTAACCTCTATGGTTTTACCATTTTTGCAACTCTAAACTACAAATATAACAAATTTAACAGAAATGTCAACTACTTAACTATTTTAACAGCACCAAGGATCCTCACCTTTAATGCTATTTCATTTATATATCGTGAAAAACGCCGAATTCCTTAACGGAAATTCGCAATATTGCTTCAAGCACGGCCGACTACTTGTACATTCTATCCTATTAGAAGGATCGTTCGGCATCATCTCCGGCGGGAAAAATCTCCTTCATTATGTTGTTTATCCTTGTGATGATGGCCTTGACCTGATCGTAATCGAGATCCTCCGTGTATCTCTGTACATCGTCCGAGATAACTATCTCGGTTAGCAATCGCCTGGCCGTCTGGTCATCTCCCAGAGCGTGGTAGGAGGCGGCCAGTCCCCTTAGAAGGAAATTCCTGGTATAAATTTGAGGTTCATACTGTAAAGCTTTCTCGAATTCCTTCCTGGCCTCCTCATATCTTTCCTCTTCCAGGTAAAAATCCGCCAGGCCGGCGTACAGGTCCGCTGATTCTGGATTGGCCGCTATCCCCTGATTGATGAAATCAATGGCCTCCTCGGTCCTGCCTTGCTGATAGATGATATCGGAACCGACGAAATAGGCATCCACGTAATGGGGGTCCAGCCAGGTTATAAGGATGAGGTAAGGTACAAGCTCCGCCTCTTCCTGGAGGCCGCCGAAGTAGAGGTGATGCAGTTTATCGTTCTTGATGTACAGGTTATAGGCCAGATACTGCCGGACCCCTCCAAGAAAATCCATCAGCCGCCTCATGGCGGGCAGATTCTCCTCGGCCTCCTCTCCGGCTCCCGCCGGGGTAGCGTCAAAACCATATTGGAAGAGGGCCGATGCTATCAGTAATATTACGATTATCACTAACCAGGCTTTCCTCATAAATCCCTCCGAGAGAACAGAAAGCCTCCTATATATAGAAAGATGGCTGCAAAGGCCAAAGCCATTCCGGCGAGCAGCACGAGCTCCGCTGCTCCGACCTGGAATACCTTTTCACCATGGGCAATGGTCTCATTGATGTTAAGCCTTTCCAGATTGGGCATGAGGTAATAGGAAGCGCCGGCCAGCCCGCGCAGGAATATATTGTTTCCCGCCTCGGTCATGGCGCTGTAAAGAAAGTCACCTTTGACATGACCGACAACGTATACCAACAGGGTGATGACCACACATACCAGGGGGCTGAAATACACAGAAAAGATCATGGCCACGGCAGCCAGTACCGCCGCTTCCAGGAAGATAGTGAACAAGGCCTTTGCAATACCCGGATTGAACATGCCGAACTTGGCCAGGATAAAGACCACAAGGACGATAAAGGTCAGTATCAGGGTGAAGGTCACCACAAGCATTATTCCGAGATACTTTCCCAGGTAGTACTGCCAGCGATCCACCGGTTTTGACAAGGTATTATAGATGGTGCGGCGTTTGACCTCTCCGGGAATGATGGTAGAGGCCAGGATAACCGCCAGGAGAAAGGCCATGATGCTGGTGAGGCCGAGGGAGGCTTCTCGCAGGAGATCCATCTGGACACCTACATCCGCGCTGGGAAGTAAGGGTATCAGAAAGATGAGGATGACGGTAAACGCCACTATCACGTAAAACACCTTACGGTGAAAGGCGTCCTGTATCACACTCCATGTGAAGATGCCGACAACCTTCATCTCTATCCGCTACCCTCTTCCGCGCCCACCTGGGATACGAAGAACTCCTCCAGGGTCATTCGCCGTTGTTTGACCTCTCCAATTACGGCATCCGCCTGCATCAGCATCTTCAATGCCTGATTGACATCCTCTTTATTAAGAATCAGCCTTGTTCGGGCCTCATCCATCCATACAGCTGACTGCGGCATCTGTGCCAAGGATGTAAGGGGCGGGCTTATTAGAGCGATCTCCACCTCCTCCCTCGACCTGAGCAGATCCAATAGGGATCCCGATGCCACGTTCCTCCCCCGGTCGATGATGGCAACCAGGTCGCATACCTCCTCTATCTCTGATAACTGGTGGGAACTTAAAAGAACGGTCGTGCCCCCTGCGCTTAGCCCCATCAGCAAGTCCCTCACCTGGATCTTCCCCAGCGGATCCAGCCCCGAGGACGGCTCATCAAGGATGAGGAACTCGGGTTCGGAGATGAGGGCCTGCGCAAAACCTGTTCTTTGGAGCATCCCTCTGGAAAACTTATCCAGGGGAAGATCTCCCTCCTCTTCCACTCCTACCAGGTTGAGCAGGTGGGCTACTCTCGAGGTTATCTCCGCAGCGTCGAGTCCGGCCAAGCGGCCATAATAACCCAGCAGCTTCCGCGGTGTGAGATAGAGGTCGAAATATGGTTGCTCGGGAAGAAAGCCAATCCTCATCCGCGCCTCCGCGCTGATGCCCTCTGCCCCGAATACCCTGATGCTGCCGCTTTCGGTATGTATCAGGCCCATAATGGCCTTGAGAGTGGTGGTTTTACCGGCCCCGTTGGGACCGAGTAGCCCGGTTATGCTCCCCTTCGGGACCTCCAGGTTTAAGCCATTCAGAGCGCAGCGTCGCGGTTTACGCCATGCGGTACGGTAACTCTTGTGAAGATCCTCTATATGGAGAACCGGCTGCATCACTCGCTCACCCGATGAGTCTCTCCATTTCATCGCGGTTATTGCATCGCGATATGGCCACTTCGTAGGAGACAATGCCTCTTTTATATAGAGCCGCGATGGAATGGTCCATGGTCTGCATCTTGTACTGGCCTCCCGCCTGCATGGCGGAATAGATCTGATGGGCTTTCGCTTCACGTATCAGGTTCCTGATACCCGATGTCGCCACCATTACCTCCACCGCGGGTATGCGGCCTTGATTGTCTTTGGTGGGAAGCAGCTGCTGGGTGACAATGGACTGTATGGTTCCCGCCAGCTGCATGCGCACCTGCTGCTGCTGATAGGTGGGAAAAACATCGATGATGCGGTCAATGGTCTGGGGCGCATCCTGGGTATGCAGGGTAGCGAATACAAGGTGGCCAGTCTCCGCCGCGGTCAGCGCGGTGGAGATGGTCTCCAGGTCCCTCATCTCCCCTACCAGTATAACGTCCGGATCCTGGCGTAATACGTATTTCAAGGCATTGGAGAAGGAATGGGTGTCTCCACCCACCTCTCTCTGGTTGACGATGCACTTCTTGTGTACGTGGAGGAACTCTATGGGGTCTTCAACGGTTATGATGTGCAGGTTTCGTGCCTCGTTTATGATGTTGATAACCGCAGCCAGGGTGGTGGACTTGCCCTGACCGGTAGGTCCTGTGACCAGGATGAATCCACGGGGAAGCATAGCGAATTCCTTTAATACCAGCGGCAGATTTAGCTCCTCGATGGTCTTTATGCGATAGGGTATGATTCGAAAGGCGGCACCCAGGCTGTTCCTCTGGAAATAAGCGTTCACCCTGAAACGCGCGCTGCCGGGCACGGAATAGGAGAGGTCGTATTCCAGGTTGCTCTCCAATTGCTCTCGCTGCCGTGCGGTAAGGATGCTGTAGATCATGTCCCTGGTATCGTTTGATGTCAGGCGGGGGTACTCCTCCAGGCGCTGTAGGACTCCGTTGATACGCATGACTGGAGGGGCGCCCACAGTGATATGCAGGTCTGAGGCCCCCCTGACCAGAACCTCCTCTAGTAGCTCATTGATATCAAGCTTTCCAGCCAAGGCTGATTCCTCCTCTCCGATTAAACTTCAAATATCTATATCGGATGCAAAGCCTTTTTACATGATAACCCTGAGGATTTCATCGATGGAGGTTATCCCATTCTTTACTTTGATTAATCCATCCTCGCGCAGGCTTGTCATGCCTTCCTTCTTGGCTAATTCTAGTATCTCTACATGGGGAGCGTTCTTGGATACCAGGTGCTCAATACCCTCGGAAACGTTCAGCACCTCATAGACGCCCACCCTTCCCTTATATCCGGTATTGTTGCAGGCCGCACAACCTCTGGGCTTGAAAAGCACGTGCTCCTGTCCGTTATCCCACTTGAATCCCATGCTGTCCAGTAAGTCCTGTTCCGGCTCATAGGGCTCCTTACACCTATCGCACAAGCGCCGAGCCAGTCTTTGTGAGCTGACACAGTCCACGGCCGAGGCGATAAGGAAGGGCTCGATCCCCATCTCCAACAGGCGGGTAAGGGCGCTGGGCGCATCATTGGTATGTAGGGTGGACAGCACCAAGTGGCCCGTGAGGGCGGACTCAATGGCAATCTGCGCCGACTCCGGGTCTCGGATCTCCCCGATCATCACGATATCCGGGTCGCAACGCAGGATCGAGCGCAGAGCAGCGGAAAAGGTCAGCCCCGCTTTGTAATGGACCTGTACCTGGTTGATCAGGGGCAGGCGGTATTCCACCGGGTCCTCGACGGTGATGATATTCTTCTTGATGGTGTTGAGAACGTTGAGGGTGGCGTAGAGGGTGGTGGTCTTGCCGCTTCCCGTCGGTCCCGTGACCATAATAGCTCCATACGGCTTGGTAAAACTCATCGAGTACAAATCCAGGCTGTCCTCGGTAAAGCCCAGTTCTTCCAGGCTCATGAGTGAGGCGCTCTTATCCAGTATGCGCAGGACTACCTTTTCCCCGTATATGGTAGGAAGGGAGGCAACACGGATATCGATGGGTTTACCTCTTATGTCAACAGATGCCCTTCCGTCCTGGGGCAGGCGTTTCTCCGCGATGTTCATATCCGCCATGACCTTGATCCTGGCCACGACGCCGGGATGAAGCTGTCTGGGATTCCTTCTGATCTCGTGTAGGACTCCGTCTATGCGGAAGCGGACCCGCACGTCCTTCTCCATGGGCTCTATATGCACGTCACTGGCCCTGTCGGTCACCGCCTCGGAGATTAGAAGATTGACATATTTCACGATGGGAGCATCGTCGCCCTCCGCCTCCTCTCCCAATTCCTCCAGGTCCTCGGTGATATCCTCTGCCGTGAGGTCCATGTCGGCCTCAGTCCTGCAGTAGCGGTTAATGGCAGAGACGATGTCCTCCTTGGTGGCCACCATAGGCTCGATCTCCATCCCAGTCATGATACGCACATCATCCAGGGCAAAGACATTAGTCGGATCGGCCATGGCCACCATCAACCTGTCTCCGTCGAAACCCACGGGGATGAGGGTATAGCGGCGGGCCACCTCGGCATCAACCAATGATGATGCGGAGATATCCACGTCGTAATTGGCTAAATCGACGTACTTCAAACCTATCTGGCGGGCCAGTATGGAGGTAAGGGCGCCCTCGCTCACTATCTTCATATCAATGAGCACCCTGCCCAGGGACTCTCCTGTCTCATCCTGTTTATCCAGGGCCTGCTGCAGTTGCTCCTCGGTGATGATCTTGTTCTTTACGAGGATCTGGCCCAGTTTTTCTTTTTTCGGTTTCTGCATTAAGATCTCACCCGGCCTGTCCCTTGCCGTAGATGACTTCTTTCAATGCCTGTCTCATCTCCTCTTCAGGTGGGTTTTCCCCCGTCCATAAGCGGAAGGAAGCTGCTGCCTGGTGAAGCAGCATCCCCTCTCCGTTGGCCGTATTCGCTCCACGGGATGAAGCCTCCTTCAGAAATGCCGTGCCGCGGCCGGCGTAGTTAAGGTCCACAGCCCATTGTCCTCCTGTGAAATCCCCGTATTCGAGGGGAAGTTCATTCTTGTCATCTACAGCCAAAGGCGTACAATTTACCACCAGGCCGCACTGGTTCAAAACCCTCGAACCCTCGTAATCGAAGGCTCTTTCTGATATGTCGGAATGGGAGGTTGCCCGCTTTAACGCCGTCTTCAATTCCCGTGCTCTGCTGGCTGTCCGGTTCATGATATATATTCTCGAGGCACCTTCCCTGAGCAATGCCAGAACCACAGCCCGTGCTGCTCCTCCCGCTCCGAAGATAAGGGCAGAGGCGCCCTCTACCTCTATTTGCGTCTCGTGGAGGAATGCGATAAATCCCGCGACATCGGTGTTATATCCCATCAACCTCTCTTCCTCCTTCACCACGGTGTTTACCGCTCCCAGGAGATCAGCGTCCCCTTTCAAATCATCCAAGAATCCCACCACTTCCACTTTATGAGGGATGGTCACGTTGGCTCCCCTGAATCCCAGGGATCGCAATCCGCCCAGGGCGGAAGCGACCTCACCCGGGGGAACCCTTAGTGGAAGGTATATCCAGTTCATTCCAAGCGCACGGAAGGCAGCGTTATGCATGAGCGGCGATAGAGTATAATGGATAGGATATCCTATTATGCCGACCAGTTCAGTGCCGCCATTCACCTGCAACTACTGCCACCTCCCATAATCTACTATCTACCACATAACGCATACTATCAAGAGTGAAACACTTGCCTTGGTACCGTGCCCTGGATGATGTGGTGATTATTTATCTAAGGTTTTCAGGATGTCGTAAAGTAGTCCGAGAAGGACCTTTTTCACATCCTCTTTCTCCAGGGCGTTACAGGGGATTATCTGAATATCGCCGTCAACGTTGAGCTCTTGTCTGATGCCCTCGATTACCTCCGAGGTATCATTATCCGGTATGCGAGTAGCCCCTACCACATAGGGCGCGTCCGATAAGGTAGCGAAGAACTCCAGGATGCGCCGTCCCTCGCTGAAGGTATCCGGTCTGCTGGCATCCAGCATCAATATGTATCCGAGCATTCCCTCGGAGAGGATCTGCCACATGAAATCGAACCTTTCCTGCCCCGGTGTCCCGAAAAGATAGAGTACGATGTCCTTGGAGATGGTGATCCTGCCGAAGTCCATGGCCACGGTAGTCTCAGCCTTGACCCTGCGCGTGGAATCCGAGATAGCCCGCTCAGTAGAGACAATAGATATCTCGCTGATACTCTTTATGAAAGTTGTTTTTCCGGCGCTGAACGGTCCGGTTACAACGATCTTGAACGAACGCACCTGTTCTTACACCCCTTATAACCTTTTGATTCCGTCAATTATTCGCATGATTATTCCCTTGGTCACCGTCTTGTCCCTCTTCACCTTGGGAACAGGCGTCTTTCTATCTAGTTCATCCACTTCCTTATCTTCTCCTTTCGGTTTTGCGGGTATTTTTATTTTTTTTGTTGGCTGAGGCATGGAGGCGCCCGTTAACTCAGCCAGCTCTCTCTCAAGGGAGTAATTGCCCATATCGAAACCGGCAAGCTCCTCTTCCGTTGCCGGCGCTGCCGGCCCTGCAGGAGGTGCTTGTGCCTCCACGGGTTGAAAGGCCTCGGTTGGTGCCTCGGCAGGAGGTGCAGGAGCGACTTCGGGTTGGATGGCCTCGGTGGGGGCCTCGACTGGCGGTGCCTGTGCCGCCTCGGGTTGGACGGCCTCGGTGGGAGCCTCGACTGGCGGTGCCTGTGCCGCCTCGGGTTGGACGGCCTCGGTGGGCGGTGCCT
>Ga0180433_10010012_pt1 | contig 11500 bp, 21 predicted proteins | sample SS_ome_8_FD_132980 | JGI IMG/M metagenome (GOLD analysis project Ga0180433, IMG submission 132980) | Hypersaline lake sediment archaeal communities from the Salton Sea, California, USA - SS_1_D_1 metaG | ecosystem: Environmental > Aquatic > Non-marine Saline and Alkaline > Hypersaline >... | reverse complement strand
TTCATTAGGAATAAACTCCCCTTCACAATTATCACAAAAATAATAGGTTATTCTTTTTCTCATCTTTCATTCACTCTCCTTAAAACTTGAATAATCTCCATAATGCTTATTTTCTTGTGCGTGTTTTCTTGCTTTTTGCCAGAAATAAAACCTTTTTTTACATATAGGACAAACAGATAACTTTCTTTTCTGACTTTTTGGTATGTGTTCAGCTTCGTATAAAACCTTACATTTTATATGAAAGCTTTTACCTCTACCTAATTCCCTACCACTTTTACAGTATTTACACTTCATTGTTTATTCACTCTCCTTATCGGTTAAGGTAGTGGGAGGGTAAAGAAGTGCTAAACCATTCCCACCACGATAACCTTTTACCTTATCCCCCTTTGATCCTGTGCCTTACTTTAAGTGGTATCTTGTTATCCATATACTCCTGCAGTTCTAGTTTTTGCTCATAGGTTGCACGTTTCATGATCTCGCTTATCAATTCCTTTGTTACTCTCATCTCCTGCCAGTTCATCTTTCACCACCTTGCTTACCCTGACCATGACCGTGACCATGTCATGTCATAACCACTTCTTAAAATAGCTTGGTTCATTTTCTATCTCTCAGTAATTTGTTTTTCCAGATAGTCGCATCTATTATACCTCCTCTTCCTACTATGACATCTTCATTGAAAGGTTCTACTTCAAGATTACTTCCATAGTCTCCTTTCAAAAAATCAGAGAATCTCCCAGTATCAGCTATCCAACTGCAATTCTCTAATACAAATTCTTTCTCTGTTACTTCTTTTAGTGTACCGAGAAGAGACATAGTAACAGTTCGTATAAAGTAGTTTTCTCCAATACTCCAAATATCTACTTTCCTCTTTGTTGCTTTTTCTTTTTTCTTTGCTAATTCAGCTACTTCTTTTTGAAGCTCTGAAAAACTTAATTTATTCAAGTCTTTTTTCATTTTCTTTACCTCCAATACAAATCATTATGATATAATATAGAGGGTAAGTATTTAAACATTTTGTATGCTTATATGCTTATTCTTTAGAAATATGCTTTTTTAGACGAATCCGCCCCCAAACTCTACCAGGCGCCTAGAGAAGATAAACATTATCATACCTACAATACCCAGTACGAAAACCCAGCCATAAGTAAAGAAGGCAGATAGTACGCTTATATTATTTGTCACGTTTGCGGTTGCCTGGTTTAGCGTTGCGTTTATCTCGTCCCTTATTTCTTCATTATCAATATTAACTAGATCGTCTTGTGCGTCTAGCATTATATCTTCTCCTATCCTATACGTCTGTTCTGAAAGGAGAACTCCTGCCGGAGCAAAGAAAGAGGCTAGAAATAATACCATTAAAGCGCTTATCATAAAAGTAATATATAGTCCTACTTGTCCTTTTTTGTTCATCTTATTAGCCCCGCCTGTTTTAATAGCTTTTTATCTAACTCAGTAAATAAAAAGTCTTGTTGTATTATCTGCCCTTTTTCCATTTTCTTTTTTTTGGTTTTTGTTGTTTTCTTTTTTGTTTTTTCTTTTTTTTCTTGTTTTTTTCCGAATACGAGTGCATTGAATAACCCCCCTGCTACAACTCCTTTATTTAGTTCTTTAAACACATTTCTACTAAATGCTATTTCGTTTACAAACCTTACCCCTTTAACTTTTCCGCCTCCTGTTCCTCCTCCAAATAGATTAGGTACTAAAGGTAAGGGTGGCGGTATTCTTAGCTGTGGTGTTGTTACTGGTGTATTTATGTTTACAAACGTATTAATAGGTGTTTGGCTTGTAATGTCTGTTCTTGTTTCTGTCTGTTGTTCTGTAGGTGTTAATATGTTTTGTATTGTTTCTTCTGGCGTTTTTACTTTGGTGGGGGTTTCTTGTTTTGTTGATACTTGTATAGAGCTTTTAACTAAGTTTCGTACATCTGTTTGCGTAGGTGCTTTTGAAGTAGTAGGGGTTAATGTTTTTACTTGGTTGTTTATATCTGAAACAATATTTAATTGTAAAGTGTTCATCTGTTTTTCTATGTTTTGTTTTGCTGTTTCTGTCTGTTTTCCAAATGTCGCTTTTTCTGCTGTATCTTGTACTGAAATAGTAGGAGTAAAGAATAGTCCTCTTATCCTAGGATCTTTAGATTTTCCCGCTACCTTGCCTAATCCTCCTATTAAAAGATCTGCTGGTTTTTCGTATGGATCTGCTATGTTTGCTACTGTTTCTAATATCCTAGCTCCGCCTATCCTCCCTCCTGCTTTCTTTCCTGTATTTAATAGAACTTGCCCTTCTAGAGATAATCCCCCTATTGAAGTCCCCAATATTCCAGAACTTGCCCCCCCGGTTACAGAAGCTAGGGCTACTTGGAAAGGGTTAAATTCCTCTCCTCTGCCTTTCTGTTGTATTATCTCTTGACTTGCTCCCTCTATATTTCCTAATGCCACAAATGGTAAGACTGTTTTTTTTGAAAAAGTAGAGAATAATTTATTTACTGGTACTTTCTGAGGTTTATTTAGGATCCTGTTTATTATATTTTGACCGAAAAACTCGCTTGATGCTTCTGTCGTAAAAAATGCGAAAGCCTCGCCTATACTTTCTGCCTGTACTGCGCTTTCTCCTGCTTTTATGAAGCTTTCTAGGTCTTGTCCTTTAAGTCCTCTTATTTTGCCTAATTCTCGCAATCTCGCCCTTCCAGCCTCCTTATCTAGAACTAATAGATCTATAAGTGGTATTTCCTGGGCTAAACCCTTTGGGCTTACTACTATGTTAGTTCCAGGTATTACTAAGCCTTTTGGTCTTTCTATCGTTTCTGTTTCGACTTCTAAAGTCCTGCCTCCTTTTCCTTCGGTTATCCGGCTCTTTTCCTTTACTTCTGTTATAGTAGGTAAAGCCCCAGCATATTTTCTATATTCTCTTATAAGTTCGTCCCTTTGTTTTTTATCTCTTAGAAATTGTTGTTCGTCCTCTGGTCTTGTTACTTGTAGTACCTTTTGAGTAGTTCTTAAAGAACCATAACCTAATGGTAGGTTTAAAGCTGTATTTAAGGCTAATTGACCACTAGGAGTATCTATAAATGCTGGTGTCCTTTTTGCTACCTCACGCCCAAAGGCGCTTCTTTGCAGTAGATTAAGCCCCCATTTTGTTGCTCCTCTTGCTCCTAGTGCATAGGCAGTAGCAAACCCTACTAATTGAAGAGGGTTATCTATATCTGTTGATAGCCTAAAAGCCTTTTCTGCGCCTATTCCTGTTTGTTCCTGTATAAATAAAGGATCTGTTACGCTAGTAACCTTTTGGAATTTCTGTATGTTTTGTTCTTTTATCCCTAATCTTCTTAGAACTTCTGCTTCTTGTCTTAATTGTATTTCTTTAAATTTCATAAAGGGGGTGTACCATGTTTCTACTATACCTTTTTCTCCCCTATCTAGTCTAACTGTATCTATCACACGTCCTAGTTTTTGTTTGGCAAATTCCGCAGTAAAAGGCTTTATTTGTGGTGGTTTTTCTGGTCTGCTTATATCTGGTGGTGGTGCAAATACCCCCCCTAATGTAGTAGATAAATTAGGTGCTTTGCTTGTACTTTTTTCTGGTGGTATGAATACATCTCCTCTAGATGTTGAATAATTAGGTCTAAATTTTCTTATTGCGCTTTCTTCTGGTGGTATGAATACATCTCCTCTAGATGTTGAATAATTAGGATCCTGTCTAGATGTTAGTTCATTTGGTATAATTGCCCCGAATATATTAACTCTCGTTTGGTTAAATTCTCTTATTTGGCTTTGCCCTTTTGGCATAAATGCTTTTTTCTGTTCCTCTATTAATTGTTCTTGTTTTTTTTGTTCTTCTATCTTACTTTGGTTACTGCTTCCGCCTCCTGTTCCTCCTCCTTTGCTTCCTGTTGTTTTATAAGGTTGTTTTATAATTTTAACAGTCTGCCTAGTTCCAGAGGGTAACCCTCTTACTTCTGCGTATAGATCTCTTGCCATGAAAATTAAATTAGCTGTTACATATTTAAATTATTCTAAGTGACGACTTAATAAACTATATGTGCGTTACTTGTCCTATTCTCGTTTAACTCTGTTACAATTAGCCTAAGTTTGTGGTTTGCTAGAAGTAGTAGTTTTTCTGTATCATTTGCGTTTTGATAATTTCCTTCTTTTTTAAAACACTCTATATTTGCTTCGTATAGGTTTTCTTTATCTTTGTTTGTTGCTGTTAGTCGTTTAGAAGCAATAGCCAGGGTTTCTAAAGTATTGATCATTATCACGAATTGCATAGCCCTATCTTTGAAAGATGTTATACTACCATCTGATTTTAAAGCGTTTATTGCATTTACTATAGAAATGTGAATATAATAGTCCGGATTAATGTTTACATCTGTATTTAGTATATCTTCTTCTTTTCCCATCTGTTTTTCGTAAGTGTCAAATTCATTAGTTTGTTCCATTTTATTGCACCTCGTTAAAAATATCTTTCTGCTTTTTTTCTAGGCTTTGGTTTAGTTTATCATTAAAGTCTTTTGCCTCTGTAGGTGTTATATCGTGCATTATCTTAAAATTGTTGTTTAGCTTAAATTTTCCTGCGTTAGTTCGTTTTCCAATAAGCTTTAAACTTTCTTGATTATTAGTATAAAATTCTACCATGGCGCCTATTTTATCGTCCTTTAATCCAAATTCATCTTGAAGCCTACGCATTAATTCCTCTAATTTTTTTTCTATTATTGGTTTTTTTGCCTTTGTGTCTAATTCGTCTAAAATCTTAGCTGTTTGTTTTTCTAGGTTTTTTAGCTCTAGATACTTTGGCTTTATATATCTACGTCTGCCATTAGGGTATATTACATATCCAGCAATACCACGCTTTCTAATCTTTGGTTTTTCTAGATCTCTATCATCTTTCCATATTCGCTGGATCCTTACCATAGCCCTACCATTACCCCCCATAGCTCTATATACTGTGAGATAGTAATTTAGTGAATATCTTACATCTGTTGTAATATCTCTAATAAACTGAGAAACAACAAATATACACATTCTCTTTATCTGTCTTGCTTGTGCGTTTATATCTGCTACTGCCTGGCTTGAGAACTCCTGCCACCTCTTAGCCTTTACTATCTCTCGTGCTTCTTGTAAAGCGATCGTATTTATCTTTTTATATTTCTTATCAAATAGTATAGTCTTTGTCTTTATTCCATACTCTAATGGCTGGAATATGTTTATAACATTGATATACTCTCTAAACTCTTTTTCGTCCTTTATTATCCCTTGTGTCTTTAGTATTATCTTCATAAAGGTATTGACTGAGAAGGTCTTTCCTTCTCCTGTGTCCCCTCCCATAAAGATAATACGGGGCTTATTTTTCTTTAAAGGTCTTACGAAGAGAGAGTATATTATTCGTTCTGTTAGAAGCTCCGGCGGTTCGTTTACAGGATCATATTTTACTATGAAGTCATTAGGCTTTCCCATTAAGAATTAAAAGAATTAAAAACTATTTAAATCTTTGCTCCCCCTTTCCCTGTTGTATCTATATATCCTTTATATTGTGCAAAAAAAAGGGTTTCTTAAGTTCTTTTTCGATTACTGTAATAATCGAAATATTTAAATAGAATGGCGCCTTCTAGGTGTGTATGAAGATTACAAACCCACACTATCGAAAGTTCTTAGATGAAGGTATTATATCAAAGCTAGAACCGGATCATATCCATAGGGCTTTAAAGAATGTAGAAGGAATAAGAGGCAGATATATAGAAGAAGGCAAAGCCCTATTGATAGCATTGTATTATACTGGCTGTCGCCCTAATGAAGTATTAAGGCTTAGGGGTAAGGATATAATAAAAGAAAGATCTTGGATTATTATTAAGGCTCCTGGATCTAAAAAGGGTTTAGCACGTCCTATATATCTTAAATATAATAATGAGCTTGTTAAATCTCTATATGCTTATGTTGTAAAGGTTTTTCCGGAGAACCTCTTATTTTATAATTATATGAGTACTTATAGAAGAAAGATAAAAGATGGTGTTAGGGAAGAAGTAGCCAGTAAGCTTAATTATTATATTAAGCGCTGGTTTGATGATGTTTTCTATGACGGAGAAACTATCTCCTCTTATTATCTTAGACATAATAGATTTAGTAAGCTCTCTGAAAGTGGTATTCCTATGAGCGATATAATGCAGATCAAAGGCAGTAAGACTGTAGAATCTGTACGTCCTTATTTGCACTTGTCTGTAGATACAGCTAAGAAGATTTCTAGAAAGAATGTTTAAATTTCTTTATTCTTCAATTTTTTAAAAAGCTCCGTTCCCTCCTCTATATAATCTTTTAATCTTATTCTCCTTCTGTTTCTTAGTTCTTTTTGAGAGAGAAGCCACTTAATATAATCCCATTAATATATTTGTTACTATGAAAGAAGCTATCAGAACCGGATAGGCGGAAGCTTCTTTTTTTGTGAGCTTCTTTAATAATTTCCATAAATAGCTTAGTATTATAAAAGCTGGAATAAAAAGGATAACTGGGTACCCTATTATCAGATAACCCATTATAACCCATAAGAAAGTCTGGTTTATGTCTTTGTCCTCTAAAAGCTTTATTTTTCCAAATAAGAAAGTAAGGAATACAATAACTACTAGAACGCCTAATATGTATAATAAGCCTGGGTTTTTATGGCTAATAAGGCTAATGGTTACGCCATACATCATATAGTGATATTTTAGATTTATTGGCTTCTTCTTTATTACCGAGTATAAACAGAATATTAGATATAAGGATCCTATATAAGCCCAATAAGAAAACATCATACTTTATCTTACTCCTTGTTTTTTATAGATCTATTATATCTGTTTTTATATCTATTTCTGTTTTAGTCATTTTTCCATATCACTTAACATTAAAAAACATATAGCCCCAGCAAAACCATATAATACTAAATCTCTTATTAAACTTATGAAGAACAGTATCTTAAACCAGTTTGGGAAATCTGCTATTAAATCATAAGGTGGAAGCATACCTATAATTCCTTCTATTATTGATAGTGAAGCCAATATTATCATTATCCAAAGCATTATTTTTTTTCCTTTATTCATTTTGAGTAAACCCCCTTTACATATACTGTAATTTCCCAATCTCTTTTATTTATAAATTCTGCTTCATCTATCCATGTTCTTATAATAATAATATCTAAATCGTTTTCTATCTCTTTTATGATTTTATTTAATGCGTTTCCTATTGCTCTAGATATTATTGGTAGGTATCTTTTCGCCTCTTGTTCCCCGAAAAACTCCTTAATCTTTATTTTTTGTATTACGTCTTTTGTTGTATTAAACTGTTGTTTGGTTATCTTTAAGCGCTTTGTTATCTTTGGGAATATCTGTTCGAATATATATTCGAATACAGCATTTTCTAAAGTAAGATTAAGGTTTAAATCAAAGTCGTCTATACTTGATGCTTGAAATTCATATTTTACTGTATCGTCCTTAATCTTCTTTTTTAGTTCCTTTTGTCTTTTTAGAAATTTCATTCTATCGGCTTTGGTATTTGCCTTTCTGCTATTATCCCTTCAAGCTCTATAGGAATGTATTTATTTGTTGTTCCTTCTAGTTTACAATATCCTGGTATAGTAGTACCACACTTGTTTAATCCAAACATAACCCCTTCAACGCTTTTACATGTTTGGAATGATCCCCAGTACATACCAGCCCAGAATATACAAAAAGCAATAATTATTATTGCTATCCTAAAAATCGTTCTTACCTTCTTTTGTTTTTTTTCTATCTGTTCTTCAAGTTCCTCTTGTTCCGTCATTATCCTCATTCCCCCTACATTCTTTTATACAACTATCATAAGTCATACATGTTAAAGTTTCTTCTTCTAGTTCTCCTGTATTGCATTTATCGTGACATTCTCTTTCTATATCGTTTATCTTATCGCATTTTATAACACTAGCAATTAGTAAAAACATTATAAAACACCAGAATAAAAATATAAAAAATGTTTTAATAGTCTTTTTAGTTTCTTCTTTCATAAAAATGTGCTGAGGATACCCAATGCTTTAGCTTTGGGAGGAATCAGCACTTTCACCTCGCTTTGCTTTTTCTATGTATTGTTGTAATTTATTAAGCTTTAATGCTTCTTGTTGATTAACTATATCAAGAATACAGAATATCTGTATTAATTGACGCATCATAATTTGAACATCGGCAATCTCAGAAGCTATTTCTGTATATTTAACCTTCCTGTTTTTTCTCAAATAATGAGATAACTTTTGCATTAATTCTGCCATTTCCTCAATAGCCATCATTATTTGAAATTCTTTACCCCATAGCGTAAGTGCATCATCAAACAATATAGTTTCTTTAGTTGGATTCATTCTAACTCAACCTCACATACACCATCAAACTCTAAATTGCTTTCTTTCTTATGGTGTCCTCTTAACCCTGAATAAAAAGCATAGTTATTAGCATCTGTTCTACTTCTGAAAGCTCTATCTGGTTTCCCATACTCTCCTAAAACGATAAATATTTTCACTTTATCCATTTGTTGAAAACCCCTGTCTTCAGACAGTGGGAAGGTGTTATCTTTTTATCTCGCTGTTATAGTATCTTTTGGTACTGCTTCCGCTACATTTCCTATTGCTTCTGCTCCTCCAGAAAATATATTCATTATTTGCGGTGCTATTTTTGGTAAGAATAATATACCGAATATTATTAAGATTATTACTATAACTATCCCTGCTACTGCTCCTTTACCTAGTTGAAATTTAGGTCTTAATTGATCTATAACAGATCTAGAGAAGTGTTTTAAGTTACTGCTTAAATCTTCTTGCTGGTGGTTTAATAGTGTTATCTGATACTCTGAAAATGTTTTCATTTCCATTTCTGAAATCATGTCTTTAGTGATAAAAGATTTAACCGCAGAATTATATATTAGTATCGGGTAGTGTAACATAGCCATACGCCCTTTATTATATTCTTTTTCTGTCATATCTATCTGTATGCCTCCTTTTTCTTTTAGGGTTGCTTTTCCTGCTTTTACTGGCTTTGCCATGTTTACCGCTAGTTCCCTATTCCAGAATCCTTTTATCTGTTTTCCTGCTAAATTTCCCCATATATTAGGGGGGTTTACTTTTACCAGGAAAGGTCTTAATATTCCTGTACTTGTTATATCTAGTACTAATAGCCCCGATCCCTCTATCATATCTCTAAATGGGTGTGATAATAGAAGCGTTGCACATATTATTGTAAGTACAGATACTACAGACATTACTATAAGGCTTATTATGAATCCGTAAAACATGTACCCTACTATTAAAGCTATCATTGGAAAAAAGACATTAAGGATTAATGCTCCGTATTTCTTCATCTTGTAAGTAATAAACATTTTCTATTTACCCCATAAGTATTTTTTGCCTTCTGAATTTTGCACTTGTGTTTGTTGCGCTGGAAAACCGAAAGGATAAGCTATTTCTGCTTTTTGCTTCATTGGTTCAAAGAATCCGGATCCTCCTAAGCTTAGGCTTGTTCTCATTATGTTTAAATAGACGTCCACCAGATATTTAACGTCGTGTTCCATATTACCCCTTGTATGATCAAATAGGCGCTTACTCTGTTTTGATATTTTTATCTTTTTTTTATCTAGCCATTCTTGAAAATCAAAGCGTCGTTCTACCATTCGCATATATTCCCTTACCCATACATAATATTTTAGTATTACGTGCCTGTCCCATTCGTTAAAGTTTACTAGCTTTGCTTCTGTCCCTGCTATCATATACATAATCTCTAACATATCTTCCCTTGATAATGGGGATTTTCTCATAAGCTCTTTTAGTTTATCTACCTCACGCCTTGCGAAAAGTTTGTCTAGAAAAGTCTTATCCTGCATATTAGAGAATATGGCGCTACTCATTGATTTATCTAATGACATAGTTTATAGTATTTTCTTAAATTATTTAAATCTTCTGGTTTTTAGAAATATTTATATAGTTCTGTAATATCCTTTATTTTATGGTAAAGAAACATATTATAATCGCAGATGAAACAAATATTAAATTATACAATAAGGCTAAGGGTAAAGCTATCTCTGAAAACGTGGCAGTTGGTAATCTTTCAGATGAGAATTTTATCGTCCACCTTTGTAAGAATTATTTAAGCTGATAAAATGGGAGTACTAATAAATTCAATATTGGTAATATTTCTTCTATTAGTCGCTTTCTTTGTTCTCTATAACAGATTTAAAGGTATGTTTAAAGGCGGGTTTAAATCTGCTCCTGGTATGGTGCCTACAAAACCTTATACTATCAATAGAAAATGTATTAATTGTAAAACGCCCCTTACTATAAATATTCCTAATGGTACCACAATAGATGAATACTTTAAAGAAGGTCGTGTATGCTCTGTTTGTGGTTGTGAACTAAAGAGGTAAGAAAATGGAAAAAACTAAAGATTTTAAAGATCAGATGATAACTAAAAAGGTTTCTGCATTAGAACAGTATAAATGGCTTAATTGGGGTTACTCTGCTGGTATAATCTCTTTATTTATCCCTTTTGTTTATGCTGGTGGATCTTTGCTTTCTATTAAGTATGCTTTCTTATTCACTTTGCCGATCCTGGCTTTTGAATCAGTAGTTATATTTATAATCCAGAAACAAAGGTTATACATCTCAAAGAGGTATAAATAAAATGGTAACAGATAATCAAAGGGTAGGGGCTAGTTATGTTATAGCATTTTATCAGAATGTTAGTGCTTTAACTGACGCATACGCCCAGTATGCTAATATTAAATTACAACAGATAGCAAAATACGGGCAAAAAACTAAACAAGATGATTATGATGACCAAGATTTACAAAATATTAATATGGCTACTATGAATTTTAGAGTACTCATAATCAAGTCACATTTGTATTTAAAATCTCTTGGTACTTCTATAGTTGATTTAAAAGTACCTACTGATCTAGAAAATCTCTATAAAGATCTAGCTACTGAAAAGACAGAAACATATATAATCAATTTAGAAAAGGCAGAAAGGTATGTATTAAAAATTAATGAAATGTTATTATCTAAAATAGTCAAAGATCTGCTAGATCTAAGCAACGAATTATTTAATACTGTTTATTTAAATGACGAAAAACAGAAACAAAGCACCACATCAGAATCTAGTAGAAGTTAATGTTCAAGTATGCAGTAAGAACTTTAAACCGGCTGTAATGTTTAGAAGTTTATATTCTGATCCTGGGCTTTTAAAGCTTATAGTTCTATGTGCTATGAAAAGACAGCCATTAATAATTATGCCTAAATTCAATAATACAGTTATTTCTATGAACGCTTTAATAGAAAAAGGCATTTTATACTATAATAAAGATAAACAAGAATATGAATTTGTAGAATAAAAGAAAAAAAAATAAATTCTTATAAGGCTGTTCCTCCTCTATTAGTGCCTCCTGTCAAAGCTGTAAAGCCTATAACTAGGGTTAGTACTAAGAAGATTATAATAGCTAGAACTACTATCGGGACGTACCCCGCTGTATCT
>Ga0180433_10010010_pt1 | contig 11502 bp, 16 predicted proteins | sample SS_ome_8_FD_132980 | JGI IMG/M metagenome (GOLD analysis project Ga0180433, IMG submission 132980) | Hypersaline lake sediment archaeal communities from the Salton Sea, California, USA - SS_1_D_1 metaG | ecosystem: Environmental > Aquatic > Non-marine Saline and Alkaline > Hypersaline >... | reverse complement strand
TGTATGTACCAGTGAGCCAACCAGAGTTTGCTCCAGAAGGTGATTGTATTCTGCATCCTGTTGAACCTACAGTTGGATTTGTGGGTTCTGTTATTGATATGGTGAAATTGTTGGTGTCAATGTGGTCAAAGGTTATGTCTGCTGTGGTTGGTGCTGATAATTTAGTATATAAATTTGATGGTGATGATGGAGAATTAGAGTAACCAAAGGAGTCAGTAGCATATGTTATGTATTTGTATTGTGTATTTTCTGTTAGACCTGTGAAGGTTGATGTTTGGGAATTGTTGTATGATAATGGTAGGATTTGGGTGATGTTATAGGTTATTGGTGTTGCTTCTGATGATGCAGTAGTTGATGTTAATGTTGATGTTGTCGCTAATGTTGAACGAGATGAGAATGTTAGTGGTGTTGGAGTTGGTACTGCACTATTTGTTGCATTGAAAGAGTATGATTCATTAGTCCATGATGTACCGTCTGTTACTTTTAGAGTTACAGTGTATTCAACACCATTGGTCATTGATGATAGAGATTGTGAATACCAACCTGATGATACACCGTTTGATGAACCAGCACCGACATTTGGTGCTGTGGTTACAGAATAGTTCATTGTGTCACCATCGGCATCATATAAGTAGAAATAGAAGTCTTGGTCAATAGATACAGTTTGACCGTCTGGAAAGATGTATTGGTGGGTAGGTGCATCTGCTGAAACAGATGAGACTGCTACTAAGTAGAATATTAGGAATAAGAGTATTATGATTAGGATGCTACCTAAGTTTTTTAAGGACATATTCTTCTCCTTCATCTCTTTGTGGTTTTTTGCTTCTTTGGAGCAAGATGAATATTCCACCACCTATTGTTAATAGGGAGCAGAAACCAAAGAACCAATTGAACCAAGAAAATTCATCTTGGTATGATGCTGTTGCTTCTGGGAGTGCTTCAGTCATTGAGCCTAAAAAGAAAGATAGGAATGATGTACCTACAAGGAATAACATGACAAGGATGCCTATGAATGCAAGTGTTTTTACGTCTTTGACATTCATGTTGCCTTCTCCTGTAGGTCTAAGTATAGTTCTATTGCACACTTTACTAAGTATATTCCTGGTATAATAGCCCAGAGTGTCAATGCTGTTGCTCTAAGTGAGTGTGAGTACACTATGAAGGAAGATATTGCTGTTATTGCCATGTTGATGGCATAAAAACCTATACCGAAAATGATTAGTTTTATTATGAAGTTATATACTTCCTTGAGCATGGCATTCAACAATATTGTATATGTGTGGTTGTGTATATAAATGTTTGTATTATGTTAAGGAAATTGGGATATGGTACTATATTGTGGGTGGGAGAGAGTGACTATAACTAATTAATTCCTTTAATTCCAAATGGATTGTGATGTTTAGGTTGGTTGCTCAAGGAAAAAATGTAAATCCCAAGGGTCAAAGTATAGGAATATGAAGCATAGGTTTATTGTAAATAGAATTGATGTAACTAAGTTTTTTATTATGGGTGATGATGTAGGGTCTGTTGGATTGCCAGTTTGGATAGTACCGAATAGGTATACAAGGAATGGTATTAGGAAGATGATTCGAGCAGTGAAGTTAAGTAGTTTTTGTTTACGTGTGTAGTCATGTCGAATGAACCAAACTGCTATAGCATTTTGTTTTTGTATTAAATGGTGTTTAAATGAACACAGAGCAAAGATGATTGAAATGGTAGTAAATATATGGGTGATGAAGAAAGACTCACCACACTCTAAATAAAAGGCGTTTAAAGTAAAAAAAATAAAAAGGGTAGATAGTAGTGGATAGAGTTGTAGTTTGTTCATGCTGTTTTACCTTCAAGGAATATGGAGATAAGATGCATAGAGAATATGATTGCTCCTGATAGAGTGTAGACTGTGTAGTTGGTTAGTATTCCTACTATGATTGATAGGATAGCGTAAGGGAATATCCATAGGTATGGTGCGAAGGCTATGTATTTGTTGTGTTTGAGGAATGCTTCTTTAGATGGGAAGGCGATATCAAAGCCTTCCATCTGGAAGCGACCTTGAAGGGTTACAGGTTGCCATTCTATCTTGTCACCATAACCGAGTAGTATTGCTACTGTGATGTGGGTTAATTCGTGAAGGAAGTAGATAGTGAATGTTATAGGTATTGCGTAGAGTAGGTTTAGTAGGTTGAATTGGAATAGGAAGTTAAATATGAATGATACAAAATAGAGACCTATTACTACAAGTAAGAATTTAACACACCATGATTTGAAGGAAGGTGTTGAACCATAGATTGATTTGTATGCTTCATTCTTTGATGCTTCCCATTTTTCTTTATCGTAGAGTCTTCTATGTGACATTTTTACATCTCCCTATAGAGTCTTTTAAATTTAAGGAATTGCTGTAGTTGGTTTTCTATTTCATTCATTGTGTCGATTTGTATTGAATCAATAGGTATATGGTTCTTACATGGTTTACCTTCTGATTCAACGAAGTGGTAGTTGTCAGTTAGTGATGATTTATAGATGCACAAGCCTTTGAGTATTGAACGTTTGTGTGGTCTGTAGAATGCACAGTTTCCACAATTTTTCTTTCTATTCATAATGATTCACCTATTTTTGGTTGTTTGTTGGTATAATAAAAAATGGTGGTGGTTGAGCCACCATTTATTATACCCTAAAAACCCTATTACCTATATTTATAATATAGTAATAGGTTTTTAGTTAAAGCAGAAGTGATATCAAAGTTGGTGCGAATGTAGCAACATTTGAATCTACTTTAAAGAATTGTTTGTCATATCGTTTTTTGTATTCATCATAGTCCAAGTCATATTCATATTCTTCTTTTGCTGACTTGAATGCTTCCTTCATTCCATACAAGTATGGATTTACTTGTAGGTTTTCATCGAATGACTCCCAGAACTCAAACTTTCTATCTCCTATGACATCGAATTTGATAAATTCAATTATGTCAGGTACATTGTTTTTTTCCATTGATTTATAGATGAAGTAGAGTTTCTCAATTATTTTTGATTCAGTGTCTTTTGTTCTGTTTGGTTCTCCCGTCATACCTTTTTGTTTAAGGAATTTGTATACATCTCTGATTATTTGAGTCATTGGTATTCCTTCTGGTTCTTGAGTTTTACCATCGAATCCACCATCCATTATTATTTGAACTGTGTATACTACATCGAGATTGTTTAATGCAATATCAAATGTTTCTACTGTTTGCTCTGATAGTTTGTCTGTTAAGTTAATCATAAAAAGTACATCAGTTCTCATTGGTATCTTGTGAGAATGTGGTGGTAGCCATCTATAGTACCAATCATTGAATTTTTTTGATAAGATTTTTATGTCTTCTTCATTATCTCGTAGGTAACTGCTTAATGTTTTTTTCTTTTGGGTTTTTTTATTTACTTTCTTGGGCATTTTATCTATCTCCTTTAATAGAATGTGTTTAAACTTTTATGGTTATATTTGAATTTCATTTCATTGTAGAAGTATGGTTGAAGGATGTTTTCTTCGATGTATTTGTCACCTTTGCATAGTGGTGAGTATTCACGAGTTTTGATGAATGTCTGTGCACGTAGTGATTCAGAATAGTAATATTTTACTAATGATTCTACTATCTTGAATTTTAAATCATCATACATTGGGTCGATACTGTCAAAGATTGTTATTAGGTCAATTATTAGGTCTCTACCTAAAAGTCTTAGTTGCTCTTTGATTCTATCATCTTCATCATCTGCGTTTCTTATAAAGTCTTTTACTCCATTGTCGAGATGCATTCTTGAATCACAGTATACTTCTGGTTTCTTCCTTGCTTTATTTGCAAGTGATACAATCAATGATTGTACTGGGTCTTCTGGCATATTTTCTTGGTTGAGTTCGTCTTCTAAGATTTTATCTAAAGCATTCATTATTATTTCTGATTCTTCATTATTCATTTGTCTCACCTTTTTCAACTACTTCTACTCTTTCTGGGTGTCGTGCCAACATGTGTTGGTTCTTGTAGAAGGTTACTTGCCTCTGGGTTGTACCCACAAATTTCTTGCCACATACAGGGCATTGGTTGGTTATCATTTTTTGTTTCACCTTACTATACTGTATTGTATAGTGTGGTATATAAGGTTTTCCTATATAGTCTATATAGTTCTATATAGATTATTCATTCCAACCTTCTACAAAATAAAGCATACCTTCTTTGTCTTCCTTTGAAAAAGGTATCATTAGGTAGTGTTTGAGTGCAATTAAATCGGTGTGACCCTGACTTAAAAAGATACGTTCTGTTAGTTGTGGGTAGATGGTAACTAAATATGATTCCCAAGTCTTACGGGTTGATTTGATTCCTACACCACTTGGATTGATACCTGCATTTCTACACCATCGTTTAAGGTTTTGCCACCATGCTACATAGGATGGTAGGTTTGAACCACGAAAGAAATTGTTGATTGCTCTTTCACCTTGACGGTTTAGTTTGACATATCTGTTCTTTGCTTTCACAAGTGCTTTAGTGTTTCTTACTTTCAATGAGGATTGCTGTAAACGGTGCTGTTTGCCATGAACTTCTTGCAGTTCGGTATATCTACACCCTGAGTATAGAAGTGCCTCAAATTTGTCTTTATCGCTATTTCTGGGTATTGAATTGATTAAGTTTCTTAGTTCTTCTGGCTTGAATATTGCAGTTCCCGATGCTGGATGTTCAATTGTCATTTTATTACCATATCTTTATATGTTTATTATATTTATAAAGGTTTGTATTTTGTTTTATAGGGAGTATAAGGGTAGATTGTGACCTTTATATCTTAGACTAAGATGTTAATCAATCTTGTCTTTTGATGAGAATTGGTAGCCAGATGTTTCTTCACGTTTTGGATTTTCTTTGCTAATGTGTATTGATTCTTTGATTGCTGATGGGAATACAAATGGGAATGTATTGTAGATTAGTGACCATACTTCTTTGATTTGTATAATATAATTTTTTATTTTGATTGTTTTTTTGTCAATGTCTTCCATTTGTAGACAAACTTGGTGACATCCACCAAGAAGTATTTTTTTATTGGAGTGTTTAGGTGTATAGTATATCTTTTTGATGTCACCTTGTGCTAAGAATGCATCACCAAGTAGTTTAGGGAATGATTCTTTTTCATTATCAGTTAGTGGAGTGTTGTTTTTTATCTTTGATTTGATTAGGTTCTTTAGTTTGCGTTGTGCATCTATGGTGTCTTGGTATGTTAGACGTTCTGCTTTTTGAGTCATTATTTTTTCTCCATTATCCACTTATATTCATTGAACAGTAGACTATTTATGTATGAATAAAATCTTTTCAGTTTTTTAATAAAAACATATGGGTGGATTATTGAACGATTACGTTCAAAGGATATCAAATTAAATAATTGTTTTTCTGATGTTCTATGAGGTTTGTTTGTATTTATCACATCATCTAAGTATTCTATGTTATGGTAGAATGATTTATGTTGTATTGTTACATTATGTGGAGGCAAGGCAACTATTAGTTTTCCCTTTGGTTTTAGTATTCTGTGACACTCTAATATTAACTCGTATTGATGTTCAGTATGTTCAAGAACATGTCTAAGTATTATTTCATCTATTGAATTTGATTTGAATGGTAAAGGTAATTTGTTTAAGTCTATTTTTTTGTCTACGTTTTTTTGATAGAAGTCACAATTTACATACCCATCGAGTAATTTTTCTCCACAACCAAGATTTAGTTTCATCGAGATGAACTCCATTCTGTTATTTTTTTGTTGAATCCGAGTAGGTTTAGTTTACCAAAGAAGTTTTTTAGGAAGTTTCCTTTTTCATCCTTCTTGTATTCTGGTTCATTCAGTATTCTTACTCTGATGTGACATTTTTTGCAGTACCAAATACGAGAGCCACAATATTTCATTGGATTGTGACAGTGACGGCATAATTGTAGTCGATTTCTTTTTCTATTCATCTTTTTTCACCACATGTGCTTCATAATGGTAGCCATCTACAGGTTTGTAGATATCGGAGAAGGTTACGAGTCCAAACTCACCACCTTCTACAAGGTATGCTTGGTTGCCGTTCTTAGGGTCTCTTTTTAATCCATCTATTGCTCTTTGAGTGAGTCTGATATTCTTTTCTGTTACTGCACCAGGTAGGAATATCTTATTCATTACTTTGTTACGCCATTCATGGAATATATCAGATACTTGTTGAGTGTTATAGTGTAAGTTCATCATACACTTACGGACATCTTTTATAACTTTAGCATAGGCTTTAACTAAAGTCCATAGTTCTTTACTTGGGTACATAGGTGCTATTTCTGAAAATTCTTCACAGAATTTGTGATTCCATTCGCCAACAGAACGTAGAAACATATCAAGTTCCATTTGTTTGAGCCTATCACCAAGAAATACTACATTTGCTTTACCATGCTTAGCGTATTGGTACATATCGTTAAAAGAATCAAAGTAGGTAGGGTTTAGGTCTACTTCACGTAGTTTTGCGTCTCGGTCTCTAAAAATGACTCCTGAGCCTTTCTTGACCATTATGTTTATTTTGGTAGGGTCATTTAGTTTGTATATTTGGAGTGGTGCATCGTAACACTCTGACCAGAATATCTTTTCATTTGGGTAGTGGTTTATGGTGTATTCTGTGAATGATAGATTTACTGATGTTTTTCCTGAACCCATTGCACCAGTGGTTTGAGTTAGGTAGCCACCAGAATCCTTATTGTGTTGGTGAATCCTTTTTAGTATTTTCTGACCCATCATTTCTGCTTTGTTCATTATCTGACTCCTTTATTAGTTCTACTTTATTTTGGAATGATATCACTTGCATCTTTGATAGAACTTCTACTATTTTCCATAGATAATCGTTACGGTAATCCCATTCTATCTTGTCTCTTGTGACTTCTAAGAATACTTTTTGTGATAATGAAGATGATGCATGAGATGAATCCTTTTGTGATTTTTCTAATTTTGATTTGAGTGCTCTTTGAAGTTTCTCTTTGTATTCCATAAATTCATTGTATATGTTTTCATCTTGGTAGAGAATCATCTCGATTAGTTCTGAATTTCTATCAAACCTTATATCATCAGTTTCATCTACTGCTTGGAATAATATTTTTAGTCTTTCGAGTAGCATATTTTCTATGTGTTGTTCTTCCATTCATATCACCTTACATTGGTAAGAAGTTCTTTAACATTGCAAGAATGTCGCCACCAAAGAGTGCAAGTACAAGGAAACCACCTGCTACAATTAAGAGTAGGATGAATAGACCACCTTTACCTTCTAATACTGAGTCAAGTTTAGGTCGTTGAGTGTTTCTCATATGCTCGATTACTCTGGCGTTATCGTAACGGAGAACTGTTTTCATATCAGATGGTGATACTTTTATTACCATGTCTTCAATGTCGAATACATCTACAGGAATACCACCTATGACTACTTCATTTATTCCTTTAGGTGAACGATTCTCGGTCAATTCTTTAACTTTTTGGATTGGTGCAAACTTTGGTGATTTAATTTTCTTCTTTTTAGGTTGTGAATCAATATTGTTATCGAGTAGTCTACTCTTTATTTTCATCTTTAATCTCCTTATATTCTTTTATTGATGTTACCTTTTCACTTGAAGGTTTTTTCTTGTTTAGGAAATTTCTTACTGAATCTCGGAGTTCATCTATTGATTTCATATTCCATACACGTTTAGCATGGGTTGCATAGATACATTTACCAAGGTCGGTTGAGTGACCTACACCTTCTGGTACTATACGGATTTTGTGACCTGCAAAGTTGTATGTTTTGAAGTCAACTATTTGTTGGTCGAGTTTCTTTGAGTAGGTGTGTTTTTCGAGTTGGCGTACTGCTGGAGTTACATGTATATCGTAGTCACCATAGACATAGAGCCAGTTGACATGTCCTTTCTTACGGTCTTCAAGAAGGTTGTTTAATCCACCATCATATGAACGGAGTTGTATCAATAGAAGTGATACTACAGTTAGTATTGCTCCGAGTAAAAAGAATATTATGGTTATCATAAATGGAATGAACATGCCTACTATTAGAGATAGAGTGAACATAAATATTCCGAAAAGCATCAGCATCCAAGACCTTGCGAATAACATTATTTGTTGCCTCCTAAAGCATTGACTATTTTATTTGATAGAGATTGTTTTTTCTTTTTTGCTATTTCATTTTCAACTATTTCTTTACGGTCTACTCCACGTTGACCATAGAGTAGTCCTACTGCATCTATTGAACGAGATGATTGCATCATCATAAGTTCCATTGCCATGAGTTGATGAGCACGTTCATAGTCACCCCATTCAAGTAGGATGCATATTTCTTCAAATGTGCATATCATCTCAAAGCGTTCATGGCGTTTTATGTTACCGAGAGCCATGATGTTACAGTACATTATTGAGTATTCTTTGAATTTATCTTGCTCGGATTGTGGAATATTAGGAGTGAGCATGAACTCTGCTACAGTTTGACCTATTTCTGTAGGTGTTGGTGGATGATTAGTTGATTCTTCCATTCTTTCGCCTCATAATTCTTTTCATAGTTGCTATGGTTAATCCTATTATTAATGATGATACAACTACCCAAGTTATTAGGATGTATACAAATGATATGAATTGTATTAGGAATAATAGAAGGAAACCTGCTATAATTGATAGCATGGTTATTATGTTTAGGGTGATGGTGTTGTATAATTGTTGGTATAGTGGGTGTGAAGTGACATGTACTGCATCTCTAAAAAGTTCTGAACGGTTTATCTCTGGATGAGAATCAAGGTATTCCTTTACCTTTGGAGTTATACTAATTGAGATACGATGAGTTTTTGTCATAACATACACAGGGAGAGTATAACTATATATGTTAAGTTAGTATATAAAGGTTTGTATTGATAAAAAAAAGAGAGAGATGGTTATTGTTTTCTCGGTAAGACCTTGAAGATTACAAATAGTAGTGATATCACTACTACAAAGCCAACTATACCTATGATTGTTACCCATTGGTCTACAGGGTTAGGCACATCTTGACCACCTGTTATTGTTATTTGTGTGGTTTGTAGACCCCATTCTATATTCCAGAAGTCGGTTGCTGTGGCAGTTGTATCTGTGGTTACTGTGGCTGTGTTGTTTGCATTACCATAGGTTACATCTGTGCAGTTGTATATTGTCTTTGAGTACCAGAATGTAAGGGTTTCTGATGAATTTAAAGCACTTGTGTAGTTGAATGTTCTCCAGCATACATCATGTGTTAGGGTGAATCCTGTTTCTTCTGATGCGTTAGTATCCCATGTACCTGCTGTTTCATAGAAGTCATGGCATGTGCAATTGAATTTGGTATCATTGATTAGAACGTATGAGAAGTTTACGTTACCTGTGTTGTTGACCCATATTGTGTAGTTTACCTTAACTGATTCAGTTCCTACATCTACAGATGATATATTTGCTGATTTCTCTATTGTTACTGATGGATTTGGTGTTTCTGCTCCTGTTGTGAAGTAATATGTATCATTGTCCCATGCAGTACCATCGGTTGTGTTTATTGACCACCAATATTTTGTTGAGTAGGAGTTCATTGATGTATTTGATGTTGAATATGTACCGTTTGCTTTGTTATCATCTGATGATATGTCACCCCAAGTTCCTGTAGCATTGGTTCGGAATGTGTATAGCATGGTGTCACCATCTTGGTCATTTATGGTTATTGATAGGGTAGGTGTCAATGATGTACCTGTAGCATCATTTGATGGTGAAGGGTTACTATTTACTGGTGCAGAGTTTCCTTCTCCACCTAAGAAGAAACCTGACAAGTTGAATGTTGTAATACCACATACTCTATCATCTCCAGAACCTTGAAAAGCATAGTAACAATATACAGTATTATCTACTATTATTGTATCTGGTTCAAGTACACCATCATCATCATAAGGTGTTGATGCATTGATGTTATATGGTACAAGTCTAATCCAAGTTTGAGACCAAGTTGTATTTATGTCTTCTGTATATGCATAGAATATTGTTGGTTTTGTGTTATTCTCTTGGTGAGTATCAAAGATAATCCATCCGTCTGCTTTTTCTATATATTGAGCATCTATTGGCCAATTACCTTGACCATTAACTTTTTGGTTTAGAATTGGTGAAGCAGAGTTACCTATTGTCCAATCATCTTGTGTTGGGTCATCTGTATAGAATATATATCTATTTTCATCATTAGTTTCACCAGTACCATTACGGTCAAGACATTCAAGCCAGAATTGGTGACCATTTACTTTACAATCAAACATATAGAGTGATGAATCAATTGGGTCTTCATCGAAGTATGTTGGTACGAGATTGTCATCATCAAGTGGTGTTGATACTTTATTCCAATTACCTGAATCTGTTACATCATCTGATTCTGAACAATTCCATAATTCAATTGTACCATCGTTTCTATTAGATAGTGCTATCCATAGTGAACCATTCCAACATTGAATATCTGGTTGTCTATGTGTTGATATGATTGTTGATGCTGATGCTGAGAAGTCAGTTGGTGTTGATGCTAATCTTATTGATATACCTGATGATGCACCATATACCAATGCGTATGTACCATTTGTCATAATACACACTGATGGATGACCTTCTGATATATTTGGTGAATAACCAAGTGTTTGTCTATCAAGATTTGATAATGAAGGTGATGAGTTTATTGATTCTGTAACTTCTTCTTTCACATAGAATTGATAGGTGTTATTTACCCAATTAGTACCATCTGTTAAGTTTACTGAATACCAATATGATGTACCATAGGATAGTGATGTTATTGTTTGTTGATATGTACCGTTTCCTATTGAATTGTTTGTTCCTAATTCAGACCATGAACCAGATTTGTTAGTATTCCATGATATATTCATAGTGTCACCGTCTCCACCTGTATTTACTGTTGTTGATACAGTATATGAAGTTTCATTTGTGCATCCTATGTATTTACCTTCAAGATTGTCTGTTGTTGATTCTGTTGGTGTTGTATCTTCTCCACCACCACTTTCTGTGTAGACATCATCAATATACCATTCATCAAAGAACATTTGTGTTGGTATTTCGTCTCTTTTATCAGCATTGAGTAATAAAGAATCAATTGAGCCTTCTATGTTGAACCACCAAGTTTGTTGAGTCCATGATGAACCGTTGTAAACATTCCATGTGAATTTATCTTGTGTACCTCCTTCTGTGAAGTCACCTGAAAAGGATGTGAAATTGAAACATAACCAAGTTGATTTCTGTAATTCTATTGATGTGTTTACCCATGAAGAATCATTTTGTCTCATATATATGTAATTATTATCTGTTGTTGATGTAATACCAGAACCAGAACAAACAGTCCATAATATTCTGTTATCTTCTACTCCGTTGTCTGCTATGTGAATTACATTTTGTTTATGTGATGTGTTTAGATATATGAAAAAAGTTGTATTTGACCAATCTGATTCTGTTGTATTGAATGCACAATAATATTTGTAGT
>Ga0180433_10010009_pt1 | contig 11502 bp, 8 predicted proteins | sample SS_ome_8_FD_132980 | JGI IMG/M metagenome (GOLD analysis project Ga0180433, IMG submission 132980) | Hypersaline lake sediment archaeal communities from the Salton Sea, California, USA - SS_1_D_1 metaG | ecosystem: Environmental > Aquatic > Non-marine Saline and Alkaline > Hypersaline > Sediment... | reverse complement strand
TCAATACGAGGAATTCGCCTTGGAAGCGGCTCTTAAAATCAAGGATACTGTGGGGGGCAAAATTACTGCGCTCAGCTTGGATAACAACTTCGTTCGCGATGTGATTAAGAAAACACTAGCTGTAGGGAGCGATGAACTAATTCTTCTAGAAGATGAAGCTTTTGAGGATGGCGATAGCTGGTCAACCGCCAATGCCCTGGCTATGGCAATAAAGAAAATAGGGGAATATGACATTATCTTCTGCGGGAGGCAATCCTCTGACTGGGATGCCGGACAAATCGGCCTAGGCATTGCTGAGATCTTAGGAATCCCATCTGTAACTTTAGCTCGCAAGGTAGAAGTCACCGATGGGAAAGCGAAGGTCGAGCAAGTTATTCCTGATGGTTATCGCTCTGTTGAAGTGGCATTCCCCGCCCTAATTACGGTAACCAGTGAATTGGGAGCGCTTCGTTATGCCACTTTAAAAGGAATCATGGCAGCGGGTAAGAAGCAACCTGTCGTTTGGAAACCAGCCGATATCGGACTTGAGCCTTCACAGGTTGGCGTTGCTGGAAGACGTAGTAAGTTAGATAAACTCTTCCAACCAGTCAAGGAAGCCAAATGCGAAATCATCGAAGGCGAGACACCCACAGAAGCTGGTGCCAATCTAGCTGTCAGGCTCAGGGAAGCCAAATTGCTTTAATAAATTAAGGAGGAAATGATGGCTGAATACAAAAGTATATTAGTTTGTGGCGAGCTAGCAGATGGGACATTAGCCTCTATTACCACTGAGTTGTTAGGATGTGGTAGGAAGCTTGCTAATAACCTACAGGAAGGCCTACACTGCTTGCTGGCCAGCGATGCAATTGGCGAAGCTTCTAAAGAAGCGATTGCCTTTGGAGCTGACAAGGTTCACGCGGTAGAACATCCCGCCCTCAAAGAATATCAAGCAGATTTCTATACGCAAGCCGTTGAAAAATTGATCAAGGAGATTTCACCGCGGATTATACTTATGGGACAAACATTTATGGGTAGAGACCTAGCTCCCCGCATTGCATTCAGACTAGGTACTAGCCTATCAACAGACTGTCTCGACTTAAGCATAGACCCTGAGACAAAGTTGCTAATACAAACGCGGCCTGTCTATGGAGGCAACGCTCGAGCTATATTCACCAGCGAGCTTATGCCTCAGATGGCTACTGTTAGATCCAAGGCAATGTCACCGTTAGACCGCGATGATTCGAGGAAAGGAGAGGTCATACCCTTTGTGTTTGACATGGATACGTCGAGGGTAAGGGCGAGGATCCTAGAAACCGTGAAGGAAGAAGCAGTCGGCGTTAAACTTGAGGGTGCCTCTGTTATTGTCAGTGGAGGCAGAGGGGTAGGCGGTCCTGAGCCCTTCCAGACTACGTTGAAGGAACTGGCTGATTTGCTGCATGGCGCAGTAGGCGCCTCACGTCCCCCCGCTGATAATGGCTGGGTGCCAGCGGCACTACATATCGGCCTCACTGGCAAAATTGTCGCCCCTGATATCTATATCGCTATAGCCATTTCCGGTTCTAGCCAGCACGTAGCTGGATGTTCAGGTGCCAAACATGTCATAGCTATAAATAAAGACCCTGAGGCAAATATATTCAGAGAGGCAGAATTTGGAGTGGTGGGCAAATATGAAGAAGTGGTGCCAGCCTTAATTAACAAGTTAAAGGAGTTATTGGCTGGCTAGCATAACGCAGAAGTATAGGCAGAAATGCCTGAAAAAAGAAGCTTTGCCAGCCGGGTTTATGCTTCAATAGAATATGATTAAAATTATATGTACATGGAACTGTCTGAGATGCAGCTGCATTTCCTATGCCTTGATCAGAGATAAGCAGATAACGAAGCTTGCTACAGCTGCTATGGCACCTATAAGAAAAGTAAATTGAGGCCCCCAAGCGCCCCATATAAAGCCACCAAATGAGGAGCCGGCTATAATGCCAATGTTCTCACCGAAGGCACCATAAATCCCCATAGCGGTGCCCTGCCGCCTCGATGACACGACTTCAGCAATCATTCCCAAAGCTGCTGGGCTAAATGTCGCCATGCCTAATCCGCTGGCAATGACCAAAAACATAAGCCCGGCATAGCTTGAGCTAAATGCCATGCCTGTCATAGCCATACCTGATACCATACACCCAAATATCATCAAGGTTCTCTTGCCCACCCAGTCAGCGAGCATCCCCATAGGAACACTGGTTAGCATAATAGTGAGGCCATAGACTGTAAACAGTATACCTACTTCACTGGTAGAGGCACCTACCACTTGATTAGCTAGAAGCGACAGGAAGCTTATCCTGGTGCCTACAGTCCAGTGGTGAAGCACAGTTACTACACACAAAACCGCAAAAGATCTATAGGTCACTCTTCCTACTGAAATTGGTGAGTCCGGAACCTCATCACCAATAACCTGTATCTTCGATGGCCGAGCCTGTCTCAACCCGGCTAGAACGACTAGACCAGCAAGCAAGCTCACGCAGCAAGAGACAAAGAAAACAGCATGAAAACCCAGATTCTCAGCCAGAAAGCCGCTCGGGAGAGCTCCGATGGTTCTTGAAGCGGACATTATCATGGTGATGATGGCCATGAAGGTAGCCTTTCTTTTTATTGGTGCATTGGTGCTAATATAGCCTCTACCTGGACCATAGAGGGCTGATCGGACCAGCCCCCAGAGGAAGAAAATAGTAAAAATAAGAGCCATATTCTGTGTTAAGACAAAGCAGAAAACAGTCAGACCCGAAATGAACGTTCCCACTATGAGAGGAAATTTGATCCCCTTTTTGTCAGCCACCCATCCCCAGAAACTCTCACCTATAACCATGCCGACCATGGCTAAGGAAAGCATCAAACCTATTATCTGAGGCGTGATACCGATGGATATGAGGTAGAGAGGCACCATGGGTTGCAGAATGCTCATGGCAAGAGCGCCCAGAGCCATGATAGACATTACTATTATCATCTCGCCGCTGCCAACCATTTTCATAGGATAGGGGGACGTTGAATTGTTTGTGATATACCCTGTATTGCAACTCGAGCCAATACACGCATCCAAAGAGTTAGCTTTCTTTACGTTCGTAAACCCTAGAGACTTTAGTCAACACTTTATTAGCTCTTGTCCACCTGCTTTATGTAGAAGAAGTAGATATGTGAAGCCTTTGATTGGTCTATCCGCTAAATAAGATTCCAGTGGGTCTCTGTATTCAGCCCATTTTCTAAACCCGTATTTCTCATAAAACCAGAAGCTTGCTGTTTCGTTCGTGGGCACGGAAATAGCTTCAACCTCGTATTTCGCCGCGTGACAGACAAATCGACCCATAAGAGCGCATCCGATCCCAACACCCTGATGCTCTGGAGCGACGGCGAAAAGCACAACCTCCGCTTCACTCAATGGCATATTCTTCCCGAGTGCTTTTACCGCCTGCAGGGCCGGTTTCATAAGCCTGACTAGTTTCCTCCGGCTGCCATATCTACCAAGTAGAAAACGCACCAAAATTGAAAGTGCCCGCTCCAACCTCTGGTACATATCAATCAGAACAAAATTCCGTTCAACCCGCCCGAAGATGAGTCCTACTACTTTCCCATCTGCGACAGCAAGTTCGTGGTAGTTGGAAATGGCATGACACCCATCTATTAGGATTTTCATCAGCCTACTGGTATCCTCTCTGGTGAATCTACTGATTACAAGTGGAAAAACTTCCACAGCAATACTAGTACAAGCCAAGAGGTCTGTTCTTCGGTAAGGTCGAAAAATAATTTCGGGATTTATAGTATAGGCCTTCATTCTGACTCCGCCATGGGAATATATATTTGCGAAGTAATTTTTAGATGAAGTGTCCAGGCTGAGCGACGTAACTTCCAGATGCTCTCAGTCGCCCTTGCCTGCTTTTTTCGTGTCAGCTATGATTTTCTGACTTAGGTAAGCAGGCACCTCTTCATAATGGGCAAATTCCATAGCAAAGCCACCCCGCCCCTGTGTCATCGACCTCAAATCCGTAGCATAACGAAGCAACTCTGCATAAGGTGCCTGGGCATCAATAACATTAATCCCATTACCAGGATTCATGCCAAGTACGCGTCCCCTCTTAGTATTAAGATCACTGGTAATATCTCCTGTATATGCTTCAGGCACAGTTATTTTGAGTTTCATTATAGGCTCAAGTAATACCGGCTGTCCCTCTGATAAGCCTTTCCTAAAGGCTTGTGCTCCAGCAATCTTAAAAGCAATATCTGAAGAATCTACTGAATGGAAGCTCCCATCACTAAGTATTGCTTTCACGTCGGCTACGGGATAACCAGCTAAAACCCCCTCCCCCTTTGCCTCATTAACACCTTTTTCCACAGAGGGAATATAGTTCTGGGGTATTGCCCCACCGAAGATTTTCTCAGCAAACTCAAATCCTCCACCCCGAGGCAAAGGTTCCAACGCCAGAATGACATGTCCATATTGACCATGTCCTCCACTCTGCTTTTTATGTTTATATTCTGCCTTGGTGGATACAGTGATAGTTTCCTTGTAGGGAATTTTCGGCAAGTCTAATTTTACAGCTACTCCAAACTTGCGGCGTATTTTCTCTCTAATTATTTCCAGATGGCTATCACCAACTCCAGAAATAATAAACTCGTTGGTATCAGGTTCGCGACGTATTTGAAGAGAAGGGTCCTCTTCACAAATTTTAGGTAAAGCGGTGCTCATCTTGTCTAAATCGGTTTTGGTTTGAGGCTGGATTGCCATACTGAAATTAGCCTGGGGAAATTCAATGCCCTCGAATATGACAGAATGCTCACGAGCGCATAGAGTATCACTAGTCGTGGTTGCCCCCAATTTCGCCACCGCCCCAATATCTCCTGCAACAATCCGAGGCACCTGCTGTTGGTTTTTACCCAGCATAGTAAAGAGTTGACCAACACGTTCTATGCTATTCTTGTTAGCATTCCAAACTTGGGAATTGCTGGAAATAACGCCTGAATAAACCCGAAAATAGCTGAGCTTGCCCACATAAGGGTCTGCGGTGGTTTTGAAAACAAGACTCGATAAGGGAGCTTCCAAATCAGGTTTGATTTCCTCTTGATTACCGGTAGCCACGTTACTAGCTACAAAGGAACTTTTTTCTTCCGGCGAAGGCAAGTAGCAACAAATGCCATTTAAAACTTGCTGGACGCCAATGCCCTGCAAGGCAGAGCCAACAAAAATAGGCACCAGCTTACCAGCAACTGTAGATTTCTTTATTGCAGCAATAATTTCCTCATTAGTTATGGCTTCGCCTTCTAGATATTTGTTAATAAGTTCATCGTCACTTTCCACAGCGGCTTCTATTAACTTCTCACGGCTAGCTTCTGCTTGTTTCTGAAGTGCCGAAGGGATTTCAGCTTCTTGCAAATTGTCGCCAATGTAAGCTTGCATAGTTACCAGGTCTATAATGCCTCGAAAATCACTATGCGAACCTATGGGTAATTGCAGAGGTAAACATTTTGGTGACAACTTAGCTTGAATTGTTTCCATCGTAGGTAAGAAATCGGCGTTATCTCGCTCCATCTTATTAATAAATATTAGCCGTGGTAACTTCACTTTCTCAGCATCATTCCACATTTGTTCTGTACCTACTTCCACACCCGAAGCAGCGCAGATTATAATTACTGCTCCCTCCGTTACCCTAAGTCCCGATTTTACTTCACTAATGAAATCAGCATATCCCGGTGTATCGATAAGATTCAGCTTCGTCCCCTGCCACTCAAATGAAAGTAGGGAGAGATTAATACCCATACCACGTTCCACCTCAAGCGGGTCATAATCTGAGGTAGCAGTGCCATCTGCAACACTGCCTAAACGCTGATTGACGCCTGAGGCGAAGAGCATAAACTCGGCAAGCGAGGTTTTACCTGCTCCTTGATGAGCTAGCAAGACAACATTTCGGATTCCCATAGCCATCCATTATAATCTTGTTCCGAAAGATAAGCAACCGCTGCTACACTGAGTGCTTAGCAGTATCACTCTGAGAAGTCCAGATAAATTTGGACATCGAAGAATCACATAATGCCAAGAGGTAAAGGACTTCAAATGGCACTGGATATTAGATAACCGCAGCATTTGGGATGGCTACGCTGAAAGTTAGATGCTATAATCATACAATCTAGCGAAAATGAAACTGAGTTACGAACAGGTGAGGCATATCGCTTGGCTTGCTCGCTTGGGCCTAAGCGAGGAGGAAGTGGAGAAATCTAGCCTCCAGCTATCCAATATTCTGAAGAACTTCGAAATACTCAAGCGCGTAAATATATCCAATGTGGCGCCACTTACACATATCATTCCGCTACAAAATGTCTGTAGGGAAGATAATGTAGCTGAGTCATATCCCCAAGCTGAGATTTTATCAAACGCACCCAAAAAAGAAGAGAATTGTTTCAAAGTCCAGACAATACTAGAGTGAGCACACTTGGTAAATGCCAAACATAATTAGCGCCGTCATCATTGGATACCTCCTCGGCTCAATTCCTTCAGCGTATCTCGCTGGTCGCCTGAGAAAAGGAATAGACATCAGGAAGGTCGGTAGTAAAAACATGGGCGCCATGAATGTCTATTACGAAGTCGGGCGACTAGATGCCGTTTTAGTGACCCTGGTTGACCTGGGTAAAGGCATAGCAGCAATTCTTATAGTGCGTTGGTTGTCAGGCAATCCGCTGATTTCACCATTCAATTTTCTTGCCGGACTGACCTGCATAGCCGCGGTAATAGGCCATATCTTTCCCGTATTCCTCAAATTCCGCGGCGGGAAAGGCGCAGCTACTGCCATTGGGACTCTCCTCTTCTTCATGCCCAGAGCAATCCCATTTCTCTGCATTGTTTTTGTAATAGCTTTACTTGTTACTCATAATCCCACTTTTAGCTACAGCCTACTCCTTATTGTTTTCCCATTTGTTGCGGGGTTTATTTACGTTGATCATTACGGCGAGCCCTTGGCTTTAGTATTCTACTCTATAGGCATAGGAGTATTCCTGGGTATACAATACATCCCCAGGCTTAAAGAGATGCGCAATAAATCCGGCGGCGATTGGCGTAAAGTTATTAAGCGTCGCAGCCTCAAGGAGAGATTATAAACGTGCCGACAGACGAACTACACCAGCTAACTATCCATGAAGCACACATGCTTATTAAGCAAAGGAAGATTTCCTCACTGGATTTGACCAAGGCCGCGTTGAAGCGCATCGCTGAGGTAGAAGGAAGAGTTCACGCCTGCATCACTATTGCCGAAGATATGGCAATGAAAGAGGCAGAAAGAGCCGATAATTACATCAAAACAGCCGATGAAATTACTCCTTTAACCGGCATCCCTGCTTTAATCAAAGACGTCATATGTACCAGGGGGATAAGAACTACCTGCAGTTCAAAAATGCTGGAAAACTTTATCCCTCCCTATGATGCTACAGTAATGGAGAAACTAAAGGCACAGAAGGCGATTATAATCGGGAAAACGAATATGGATGAGTTCGCCATGGGTTCTTCCACAGAGCACTCCGCCTTTTTTCCCACCCACAATCCCTGGGATTTAAGTCGCGTCCCCGGAGGTAGTAGCGGTGGCTCAGCAGCTGCTGTAGCCGCCGATGAAACCATCTATGCTCTGGGCTCTGACACCGGAGGCAGCATACGTCAACCAGCAGGGTTTTGCAGCGTGGTAGGACTTAAACCGACTTACGGACAGGTCAGCCGCTTCGGTTTAGTTGCCTTCGCCAGCTCCCTCGATCAAATTGGACCAATAACCAAGGATGTCACTGATTGCGCACTGGTGATGAATGCCATTTCTGGGCATGACTCTCGAGACTCAACCTCAGTTACGCGCCCTGTATCAGATTACACCCAGCAATTAATTCCAGACGTCAAAGGACTAAGAATCGGCGTCCCCATGGAATATCTTCTCGGGGATATGCAAGTAGAAGTAAAACTAGCTTTAGAAGCAGCCATCGATAAGCTACGTGAGCTAGGTGCGGAAATAGATTGGGGGATTTCTCTACCTCATACTAAGTACGCACTGGCAGCTTACTATATACTTGCTCCATCTGAAGCCTCAGCGAATTTAGCTCGCTATGACGGTGTAAAATACGGCTTTGCAGAGCGATACGCCAGCAATGTAATCGAGACAACGGAGAGAACGCGACAAATTGGTTTCGGAGCTGAAGTTAAAAGACGCATAATGTTAGGCACTTATGCCTTATCAGCTGGTTATTACGACGCTTATTATCTCAAAGCCCAAAAGGTGCGCACACTAATAAAACAGGAATTCGACCAAGCCTTTGAAAAATATGATGCCCTAGTAACTCCAACTTCGCCCATAGTGCCTTTTAAGCTGGGTGAAAAGTTAGAGGACCCGATGCAGATGTATCTAAGTGATGTATGCACCTTACCCATAAACATAGCTGGAATCCCTGCTATCTCCATACCTGCTGGCTTCGACGACAACCTACCTATAGGTATGCAAATTATGGGAAAGCCCTTCAGCGAGGAAATACTGCTGCGCATCGCCTTCGCCTACGAGCAAGCAACTGATTGGCATAATAGAAAGCCACCATTGTTATGAGAACTACTTAAATAAAAAACTACAGAGACTATATCTATTTCAGAGAGCCATGGTTTTTATATAATTGGAAAAGATACTTAGAATAAAGTAAATTAAAAAGCCTGACAAAAAACGGCAAAAGGCCATTTGCAGTCGTCACTGCGGATAGGAGAACAGAAATGGAAAATAGAAGCAATAAGGAAAGCACAGAGCGTGTTCTCAAGATGAGTAAGGAAAACAATGTTGAGTTCATCAATTTGTGGTTTACCGACATTCTGGGTGTGCTAAAGAGTTTTGACATTACTGCGCAGGAACTGGAAGGCGCCCTAGAGCGAGGGGCAGGCTTTGATGGTTCCTCCATCGAGGGCTTTGCCCGAATCGACGAGAGCGATATGGTAGCTATGCCAGACCCAGACACTTTTCAGCTGCTGCCTTGGAAACCCAGGACAAGCCACGCTGTAGCTAGAATCTTTTGCGACATCCAGAGACCCGGCGGTAAGCCTTTTGAGGGAGACCCCAGATATGTGCTGAAAAGAAATTTAAAGCGAGCAACCCAAATGGGATATATCTTCTATGTAGGTCCAGAGTTGGAGTATTTCTACTTTCAAGATTCCAAGGGAACACAAGGTTTAGATGAAGGAGGCTACTTCGACATGACCCCCCCAGACATCGCCACTGACCTGAGGCAGGAAACAGTTCGTACTCTCGATGAGATGGGCATAGATATCGAGTGTTCTCATCATGAAGTCGCTCCCAGTCAGCACGAAATAGACATGACATACACTAATGCCCTGACTATGGCTGACAACGTGATGACCTGCCGCTTGGTAGTAAAGCAAATAGCTCTACAGCATGGTGTTTATGCCACCTTCATGCCTAAACCGGTCTTCGGCATCAATGGGAGTGGCATGCATATCCATCAATCGCTGTTCAAAGGTGACACCAATGTTTTCTTTGATCGAAATGACAAATACTATCTTTCTAAGACAGCCAGGTGCTATACTGCCGGACTATTGAGGCACACCCCCGAAATCACTGCGATTACCAATCAGTGGGTTAATTCCTACAAACGATTAATCCCAGGATATGAAGCACCTGTGTACCTTTCATGGGCACAGCAAAATCGGGCCGACCTGATCCGAATCCCAATATACATACCTGGCAATGAAAAAGCCACCAGGATAGAACTAAGGTCTCCTGATTCAGCCTGCAATCCTTACCTTGCTTTCAGCGTGATGCTGGCTGCTGGACTCGAGGGAATTGAAAAGGAATACAAAATACCGGACCCCGTGGAGGAAAATGTCTATATAATGACCGAGGAAGAAAAAAAAGGGCGAGGGATAGGCGCTTTACCTGGCAATCTTTGGGAGGCGATTCAGCTCACAGAAAAAAGTGAACTGGTGAAAAACACACTTGGTGAGCATGTTTTTAATGCTTTCATCAAGAATAAGAAGATCGAATGGGATCAATACCGTCGCCAAACAACAGAATATGAGCTTAAGAGATATTTACCAATTTTGTAAATCATCCCGCAAAACTTTAATAAGAATCTCCCTCACCAGAGAAGGATTGGCTCTCCCTCTAGTAGCTTTCATTACCTGTCCGGTAATGAACGTCAAAGCTTCTTGCTTGCCAGACTTATAATCGGACACTGCTTTATTATTTTTAGCTACTATTTCCCTCACCACCTTCTTGATCTCAGCAGCATCGTCAATCTGGCTGAGTGCCTGTTCTGCCACAATCGCACTAGCCCTCTTACCATTGTAGAACATTTCTTCCAACACCGCCTTGGCGACCGAGCCTCCAATTGTCCCATTATCCACCAGGGTAACCATTTCCGCCAGGTGTTCGGGAATTATCTTCGTGTCTTCGATTTCAGTATTTGTGGCATTAATTAGCCGGCTAAAATCCCCCAGAAGCCAGTTGCACAACAGCTTCGCCTTGCTATAGTCCAACGCTTCGAGGCAATTTTCAAAATAATCCGCCATCGCTTTAGAACTAGTCAAGACATCAGCATCATACAAGGACAAACCATATTGAATCATAAAGCGTTCTCTTCTGGCTTCAGGTAACTCGGGCAGCTTTTGCCTGATTTCCTCTATCCATTTTCTATCCAAAATCAGCGGAGGCAAATCAGGCTCAGGGAAATATCGGTAGTCTTCGGCATATTCCTTGCTTCTCTGACTTACCGTTATTCCCTTCCCATCTACCCAGCCTCTCGTTTCCTGTACAAGCTCGCCACCTTCCTCAAGCACCCTCATTTGTCGTTCGGATTCATATGTCATAGCCTGATAAACCGCTTTGAAGCTATTCATGTTCTTGACTTCTATTTTACAAAGCAACGCTTTGCTGCCCCGGGGACGGATACTTATGTTAGCGTCACACCGGAAGCTTCCTTCTTCCATGTTACCCGTGGACACTACCAAATAACGAAGAATAGCGCGTAACTTGATAAGATAATCTCGAGCTTCCTCAGGTGAGCTCATTTCAGGCTCGCTAACAATCTCCATCAATGGCACCCCTGAGCGATTGGCGTCTATTAAACTATAATCTCTCCTGTGCCATAACTTGGCTACATCTTCCTCGAGATGCACATCAGCAATACAGATTCTTTTTCTAGCCCCATTGCTATCAATCATAAGCCAGCCTCCTCTTCCCATAGGAGCAGAATGTTGGGAAATCTGGTAACCCTTCAATATATCAGGATAGAAATAGCTCTTACGATCAAAGCTACTGTATTCAGGAACGGTGCAGTGTAAGGCCAGGGCACTCATAACCGTATATTCCACCGCCTTCTTGTTGATAACCGGGAGCACACCAGGCATGCCCAGACAAATAGGACAAACACGACTATTAGGCGGAGCATTAACATAATCGGCGCTACAAGAGCAAAACATCTTGCTCCTGGTTACCAGCTGGGCATGAACTTCCAAACCGATAACAG
>Ga0180433_10010008_pt1 | contig 11504 bp, 7 predicted proteins | sample SS_ome_8_FD_132980 | JGI IMG/M metagenome (GOLD analysis project Ga0180433, IMG submission 132980) | Hypersaline lake sediment archaeal communities from the Salton Sea, California, USA - SS_1_D_1 metaG | ecosystem: Environmental > Aquatic > Non-marine Saline and Alkaline > Hypersaline > Sediment... | reverse complement strand
TAAAATTATAGATTGGATAAGATTAGATTCTCTTGATAAATTATTTAAAGTCCGTTCGATTGAATTAGACCAAATAGAATCAAGATTAAGTTATAAAATAAAAAAAAATTATCAAAATGAAAAATTATTTTTTATGGAGATTTTATCTCATATAAAAGGAATATCACCATCAATTTCTTTATGTATTGGAAATGAATTTTTATCTTTAAAAAATTTTATACTTTTATATCAAGAAAATTATGAAGAATGGGAGGAAAAACTAAAATCATTAGAATATGAGACACCCAAAAAAAATAAGAAAAAAATAAATCTAAATATAATTGAGAAAATAAAGAATAATATTGGTCTTTAAAAATTGAAAATTATAAAAAATTTTATTATATATTATAATAAAAATGTCATTAAAAAAATCTTTAAAAAAGGATAATGAGTTTCAAATCGATATTTATACAGGAGAGAAACATAAGAAAGGAACAAAAAGATATGATAATTATCGTAAAAAATTAGAGAAAGATTTAAAAAATTATTCTCTAAATGAATTAAAAGAAAAAATATATCAAAAAAAAAATACAAAACCTTTTAAGGAATGTTTACGACCATGTAAAGAAAATGAGATTTGTAATACAAAAACAGGTAGATGTGTAATGAAAGATAGTACAACTGGAAAGGGAATATTACGAAAAATAGAAGATTTTAAAAAAATACCATCTGAATTTAACGAGGAAGAGTGGGAAGTAATTAAAATGCCAGGTGATAATCATTGTGGTTATCATGCATTTCTTTATGGATTAAGAACAATGTTAGAGAAACATCCAAAACTAGATTTTAAACAAGATATAAAAGCATTAATTTTAAATTTAAAATATATTTTACTTCGACATTATAAAGATAATGATGAGGTTAACTATAATAAAATCCTTAGTGATTCAAATTGTTGGTTAGATGATACAGATTTACAGGTTTTAGCAAATTTTTTTGGTATTTGTATTTATATGTATGATTCAAGATTAGAAAACTTGGAAGGAGACGATATTAAAAAATTTACAAGAATTGCACCCTTACAAGAAAAGAAAAATCAAAAATGTATCTATATGTATCAAACAATAAATCATTTTGATGTAATGTTTCCAAAGGGAGAGAATATTAAATTATTTGATATAAAAGTGAACGAATCTCAACTTATTACAGATAATGATTTAAAGGAGTATATGATTGAAAAAGGACTTTTAGAACAAGAGATATTTAGAGAAGAACCGATTTATGAAGATATAGAAGATACAGAGGATATAGAAGATACAGAGGATATTGATAAAGATATAGAGGTTCAAAAACCTTTTTACCATATTTCTAAAAATAAACCAATACTATCTAAAAAAAAAGTTCTATCAGATAGTGAAATTCAATCTATTGTAAGAAATAAGATTTCAATATCCGACTTTCCCGACTGGTTATCATAAAAATTGAATTTATATTACTTTATTCAATAAAAAATAAGAGTAGATATATTTATATAAAAAAATATTTATAATTATATATTATAAATTTATATAAATAAATAATATCCATAAAGAAAATGGGAATCCCTACATATTTTAGATTCTTAATGGAGAAATACAATGGAATCGTAGTAGAGGCTCCAAAAAGACATTGTGATTATTTTTTTTTAGATTTTAATTCAATATTATATAAAGTCTTCTATGATAATGAGAGGAATAAATTAAGTGAAGATTTTTTCTTATATAATATTGGTGAGGAGGTAAAACGATTAATCAATGACGAAATACGTCCAAAAAAATTAGTATATTTTTCTTTAGATGGACCTTGTCCTCGTGCAAAAATGGTCCAACAACGTTCCAGACGTTATAAATCGATACAAATACAAGAATTACAAAAAAAAAAGAATGATTGGGTTCCTTCCAATAATATTTGTCCTGGTACAATATTTATGTATAAATTTAAAAACTACTTACTAAAACAAATGGAAAAGAAAGTATTTCATTGTCCAGAAGTAATCTTAAGTGATTCTTCTTTTCCAGGTGAGGGGGAACATAAAATTTTACCTCTTATTCGAAAATTAAGAGATAATGATCCTAATGGAAATATTGTTATTATGAGTCCTGATAATGATTTAATTTCTCTTGGAATTTTAACAGGAAAGTCAAATATATATATATTACGATATATTGAATATATTACTGCAACACTTTTAAAGAAAGAAACTTATAATAAAAATAGTTTAATATCTATTGATTTAGATATATTAAGAAAAGAATTTCAAAAAGAACATATTCATTCGTCTACATTTGATGAAATAAATCTTCTTTTAGATTATAATTTTTTACTCTCTATGGTAGGGAATGATTTTGTTCCAGTTTTACCTTATTTAAAAATTAAAAATGGTGGTCTTGATAGACTAATTAAGTTATATCACCAGATTTATAAAATAAAAAAAGAATATTTAATTCATAAAGAGACTCTTGAAATTAATAGTTCATTTTTTATAGAAATAATTTTAATATTATCAAAAATGGAAAGGAATGATTGGAATAATTTAAATTTATTTTTAAAACGAGAATCTTCTGGAACTCAAGAACCAAGAAATGAGGATAATTTATCGAAAGAGAAAATTTATGAGAATCGATTAAATCATTTATATATGGCAAACCCTTACCATCCATTATTTGATTTATATAAAGAGGAATTTAAGAGAATCCCTTTTGACTCACCTATTCATATATGGAAACCACAATACTATGAGTATTTTTGTGATATAAAGAAAGATAATTATAATAAGACACGAAATAATATGGTTTTTGAATATGTAAAGTCGCTAAAATTTACGCTACTATATTATAATAGGAAATGTCCTTCTTGGAGTTGGTATTATCCATATCGTGTTGCTCCATTATTTTCGGATATTTATACAAATCTTACAAAATTTAATTTAGATATAAATAAAGATATAGAGTTTAAACAAAGTGTTCCTTATTCTCCATTCCAACAGTTAATGTTTATTTTACCCCCACAGAGTAAAGATATTGTTCCAAAACCATTTCATGAATTATTCAAAAAGTATAAGAAATACTATCCTATAGAATTCCGTGTAGATGCGATACAAGGATTAAAATATATATATAGTGAAGCAATTTTACCAGAATGGGATTGTTTTTCAGATTTATTAAAAGATATTAAATCTGCGGAAAAAAATATTTCTCCAAAAGAAAAGGAGAGAAATAGAATTCATTTTCAATTATACCGAATGTAAAAAAAATATAAAATTTTTTTATTGTAAAGAAAATAAAAATGAATTTTTCTAAAAAACTATTATTTCTTATTTTATTGATTCTACTATTATTTTTAGGGTTTTATATTTATCATAAAAAAAATCCTATTTTTGAAAACTATACTGATATAGAAACTTATGATATTTATTTTTTAACAAATACGATAAATGATAATATTATTGTAATAGAAGGGGGTGGTAATGGGATTATTATTACATCCGCATCAAAAGGAAAAAAAGTAATAGGATATAGTTATTTAAAAATGAATTTAAAACAAGAGAGTAGTGATATTCTTGATATACAAAACACAAATGGTCAGTATTGGTATTTTAACTATAGCTCTCATTGGGGTGCTTTAAATACAAATTTAAATTCATCTTGTAAAAATGAAAGAACTGGAAATACAGTTGATTTATCTAAATTTGATAAAAATCAAATTTTTGAAAATGCAATCTTTTTTAAAAATGGGACAATGATTACATTCGATATTACTGGAACTCATATGATTATTGGAAAAGTTCCAATTACAAACTCAATTTCAAATGTTCAGTCCATTTTTGCGTTAAGTCAATACGATAAATTAAATTTAAATGGAAATTCAATGACTGTATTATATTATAATGGAAAAGATATTCATAATTTTTATTATAATGGTAGTTGTGGTATTAATAATTATGGGACTTCAAAAAATACTATCAATTTTATGGATACTCTTGCGACTTTATCCCCAAGTAATAAAAAAATTTCAGTCCTTCAATTTAGTAGTGGTTGTTTTATTGATGGAACACAACCAAATTTTCTTCTATGATTTATTGGTAATGCTTCTGTCATTCAATTTGATTTAAGTGGAAACTACGATATATTACAAATATGGAATATATTTTTAGGTAATTATTTTTATTATAATACAGCAAATAAAGTTGGTATAAGTCAAACACGTTATTCTACTTATACAATTTCTCAAAAAAATAGAAACTATTGGAATATGCAGAAATTAAATTTATTACCCTATCCTAACCGTACCTTAGAAAATCCGAATACTTTTTCCTTTATTGACCAGATAGTTATTTATAATAATATATCTTTATCGCAACCTGCAATTCTTATTCAGGTAGATACTTGTCCTTATGGACAAACTCAAGGTAATAATTTACCACAAGGAAGTAATAATTGGTCCTTAACTATCTCTTCTATTTTTTATGATAATAATAAAAAAACAATTCGTATTAATCCCAATGCAGTATCTAAATTTTCATTTAATTTTAATTGTGGAAAAGGGGATTTAATTGATTTTATTGTAAATAATGGAAAATTAAAAAATAATACAATGTATTATTATTATAATTCAGGAAATATTACAGGAAATAATAAAACATCTAGTTCTATACCACCTCCATATATAAAAGGAAGTTATGGTAATGGAGGAACAGATATGAGTGTTTTTCCAAATAATGTACCATTTGGAACAGGTGATATAGTATTACCTACAAAAAAATATCCATATGCATTTCGTGGTAGTTCTCCTAATCGTCTTGTTTTTGAAAATACAATAACTTTTAGTGATAATACCCAAATGGGAATTGATATACATGGAAATTGTATTTTAAAAGGTTCTTCTACTCAAGTTGAATTTAATATTTCAAAAATAAATAATGGAAATAATATAAATATCTTTTCTATTAATAGCGATGGTTCTTTTAATCCTTCTTATAATAATTTCATGTATAATGGAACAACAGAGGAAACCCCTATTGCATCGAATCAAATATCAGGAGATATTAAACCACTTCAAGATGTAAAAGAAGCAAAATGTTATAATGATATCCTAGAGAATTCATTTGTTCAGAATTCGAAAGACGAACATTTAGATTATCAATTTTTAGGTTCGATTCCTATTAAAAAAAATAATGAAATAGGATTATATTGGAGTTGTGATAGTATTCAAAATGATTTAAAGAATAATTATATTATTAAATTTCCCAGTGGTTACGAAACTCCATATGGGGAAGAATTAGGGAAAAATACAATTGTTTTATTACTCTTTAAATTAACTCCTTCTAAACTTGTATCCGAGTCACCTATTAATATTATGAATGGAAAAGTTTTATCAAAACCAATTAAGAAAATATCATTTTCGAATGGAATCTCTATCTTAGGGAATTTAATTATTCAAGGTCTTTATGGTTCTATTTACTTTAATATGGGTAGTACACAAAAATATATGATGGAAATAGTAAATAGGTCTATAGGAGAAAGTAATAAAAATGCCATCTTAAACTATAATGATGGTAAAAATGAATTATTACGAGAAACCTTTATACCTGAAGGAATAATTCATTGGATACGAAGTTGGGGTGATTGTGGTATTACTGTACAGGAGTCAACAATTATAAAAGATTTAAATCATTCAGGAAATTTAGTGGTTGGAAACCAAATGTCTACTGATAAAAACCCAAAATCAACAGATACGAAGACAGGGTGGCCTTGTTCTACGGTAACAATGTTAAATCCTAAAAGAGATAATTTTGTAGTTCAATTTGCAAATGGATATAGAGATATTAGTGGAAATACAGTTCCTCGTAACGCAGTCTGTATTATTGAACCCATTGCAGGAATTCTTCATCATATTCTTAGTTGGGGTAATTGTGGTATAAAACCAACTCCTTCTATTTCTATAAAAGAAACAACAGGTAATTTTTTAGTAGGACGAAATATGTCTACCAACTCAAATTCAAAATCAGATAGTGATGATACTGGGTGGTCCTGTACAGAAGTTAGTCGTCTTGATCCTGTAAATAATAAATTAATTTATAATTTTCCTGAAGGATATAAGGATATTTTAGGAAATAAACTTTCAAAAGGTTCTGTTTGTATTCTTGAACCAATTGTTGGTATTCTTCACTATATTGGAAGTTGGGGAGATTGTGGTATTAATAAAAATGAAGTACAACCAATATCAATTCCAGAAGATTCTGGTAACTTTCTAGTAGGAAGAAATATGTCTACCAGTAAAGAGTTAAATTCATCTGATGGTACAACAGGGTGGCCTTGTTTAAGTGTTGAACATGTAAATCCTATTTCAAATAATTTAATTGTTACTTTTCCAAATGGATATATTGATTATAATGGAAGTTCAATTGTTCAAGGAGGAGTTTGTGTTATTGAACCTATTGATCATACATATTTAGAAATATTATATGGTATTAAACCTATACAAAGTCTCCCTGTTTCAATAAATTCTAATACAGAAGAAGTAAAAATATTATGAGGAAGTTGGAAAACGTCTGCAAAAAATTACAGTATGACAGGTACAGTATTAAATGCTCAATTAAAAAAAGATAGAGGTGGTTATAATACTACCAGTGTAGAAGTTGCATTATGTACTACTTATAGTAACGAAAATGGAAAATTTAAAAAAGACTAAAATTATCAGTATTCAAATTATTTCATTGTAAATAAAAACCTAATATAAGTATTACATATGAATGAGATATAAAACTTGGAGTTTTCAACTCCAAAAAAATATATTGTATATATTAGGAGAACTAAAGATCATTCTAATTTTATTTTTACAGTTAAAAACTTAAATAGAAATAAATAAAAGTAGGTAGGATAGAAAATAATCAAAAATAAATGTAGATAATCTACCTTTTCTTACATCAGAATCATTTCTATTTTCTTAAATATAAAAACTGCAATTTAAGAAAATATTTTTATTTTTTTTAAATAAATGAGATTTTCTATGCAAAAATTAATTATATTTCTTTTACTTCTCTTTGTATTTTTTCTTATTTATTATAAGTATTCAATTCATAAAAATAAAAAAATTATTGAATCATATGATAATGTATATGTTTATGATTCAATCTATATCACAAATAATATAAATGATAATATAATTGTTATTACTTCAATGAATATTAATAATGGCGAACTTCAAACTACAATTCGTAATACAGGTTTTAATATATATCTAACATCATCAAATATAAATAGTGTTCCTACTTATTATACAAAAATGAATTTTGATTTAAATGGTCAGATTGATATTGTAGATATCCATTCCGGAAATGGAAACTATTGGTATTTTAACTATGGGTCATCACAAAGTTATACTAAAAAAAATTCTTGTCCTAACGAAGTTGGAACAGGATTTAAACCCATAGATTTATCAACTGTTCCAAAATCACATATCTTCGAGAATGGAATTCGATTTCAAAATGGTAGTGTCATAACATTCGATATAACAGGACAATATTTAGTATTTGAAAAAATACCAACAGTTAATAATTCAAATAATATTCAAGCTATTTTTAATTTAGGAAATGAGAAGGGTTTACTTAAAAATAATCTTGTTATTTTAAATAGAAATATAAACCCTCCTGCGAATTATTATTATTATAATGGATCTTGTAAAACAAATAATTCACAACCAAATCCTGGTGATGGAGGAATAATTAATAATGTTCAGACAAGAGGAATTTATACTACAGGAACACAACAATCTATTTTACAATTTAATAATAAATGTTTTATCGATGGTTCACAATCAGGACCAATTATACGTTTTATTGGTAGTAATGGAGTTGTTAACTTTGATTTTTCAGGAAACTATGATATCTTTCAAGTTTGGAATATGATAAAAGGTACCTATTTTTATTATAATCAAAATCATAAATCAGGTAACTCGGACGCGAAATATTCAAAATTTAATCAGTATCAAGGAAATCGTAATTATTGGAGTACTTTAAAAACAAATTTATTACCTTATACTCCTTTTATTGAAAAACTTATCTATGATAATTCCTTACAATATTCTTATACTGACCAGATTATTATCTATAATCCAAGTTCGACGAATCAAAATGCTATTTTAATACAAGTTGATACAACTTATTATAATCATTTTATTGGAAATAATCTACCCCAAGGAAGTAATAATTATTCTATTAGTATAAATTCTATAATTTATGATCCAACAACTGGAAAAATGAAAACAAATCCCAAATCTATTTCAAGATTTTTATTTAATTTGAATAATTCAAATGGTGATATTGTTAATTTTTCAACTGGTAGTCATTATTTTTATTATAATTATAAAGGAAGTGATGGTAATTCAAATATACAAAAAGGAACAACAAATATAACTTTATGTCCTAATAATATGGTAAATGGTTCAAACTCACATATTCCAACACAGAAGAATCCTTATGCATTCCGTATTGCAGAAACATTTAAAAGTCCCAATCTTTTAGTTTTTGAAAATACAATCAATTTCAATGGAGGTCTTCGAATAGGAATTGATAGCAATGGAAATTGTATTTGGAAAGGAAAAACAGGACAGATTGAGTTTATCTTAAGTAAATATAATATTGGTGAAAATAATATAAATATATTTGCGTTAAAGTCAGATGGAGGTATGGATCATGGAAAGATGACTTATGGAAATAATATTAGTAAAAACTCATCCAATCTTCCTACCAATTCAACTCCATTAAAATTAAATTCATCCTCAACAATTAATAATATAAATGGAAATGTGTTTTCTTTACCTATTTCCAAACTTATTTTTTCTAATGGTATGATGATGGAATCCGATGGAGAAAACTTATGGTTACAAGGTATTTTTGGTAGTTTATTTACATCACTAAACTCGAGTAGTGGTAATATTTTTCAGATTCAGAATAATACTTGGGATAATAAAGGAAGTAAAGGTCTAACGTTAGGATATTCTTTTGGATTTACAACGAGTGATAGTCATGTAAAGAATTTAAAAAATGGTTCTAATTTTTCTATTATTAACTCAACCTTGGGTAGTAGTATTGGTATTACAAAAGGTATTCTCCATTATATTGGAAGTTGGGGAGATTGTGGATTAAGTGATAAAGATTTATCGGTTCGTCCTATTTTTAAAACATCAGGAGATTTTCTAGTCGGAACAAATATGTCCAGTAAAAAAAATATGTTATCAGATGATACAGATAATAATACAAAATTTTCTTGTGAAAATGTAACAACACTAAATCCTATTTCAAATAATTTAATTGTTTCGTTTCCAAATGGATACTCTGATAGTAAAGGAAAGTTAATTGTAAAAGGAGGAGTTTGTATAATAGAACCTATTGGAGGTATTATTCATTATATTCGTAAATGGGGAGATTGTGGAATTTCAGATAAAGGAATTGATATTATATCGATAAAAGAAAACACTGGAAATTTATTAGTTGGACAGAGTATATCCTCAAGAACGGATAAAAATTCAACCGATACGACAACTGGTTGGCCCTGTTCAAAAGTTACAAGATTAGATCCTGTAAAAAATAATTTAGTAGTATCCTTTCTAAATGGTTATAAAGATATTCATGGACTAAACATTGTAAAAGGAGGGATCTGTATTATTGAACCTGTGAATCCTCAATTTTTATTCTTATAAATTTTATAATTATTTTATAATTATAAAATTATTCTTCGTCATCATCATCTAGAACAATAGAGGGTCCTTTCATTTTTTTCTTTGGTGTTGGTATCGATGGCTTTGGATTTTGAACATGATTCATCATTCCCATTAAATTACTTCCTGTCTTTTTTAAAATCATTTTTGAAATAATAAATATAACAGCATTTAATACAATTAATCCAAGTAAACGAAACTCAACAGGCCATTGTTGTCCTTCTGGAACATAAGATTTTTGTCCTAATTCAATTAATAGTCTTTCATATTGGTTCATATTTAAAATTTGTTGTTGAGTAAATCCACTCATATCAAATTTTAACCAAACCCCGAAAATAAATTCAAAAATCATAAAACCACCCACTAAAATATTCTTATAATTCTCGACACTTGAATCTAACGATAAATGTCGTAACTGATTTTCATATGTTTCATTCATCTTTTTTAAACTACTATGAATTGTAAATTCTGGAATATCAACATTTTTATAACTCTTTTTTAATAATTCAAACTTAAATAATAATTCTCGTTTTTTATCCTCTTCGTCTTCAGTATGTTCTTCTTCTAAATAGTCTAAATTAGGAATAGTGCGATTCGTTTTTAACATTCCTTCTCGTTGAAGATCCGATAGTCGTGGTGGAGAAGATCTTTTCTGAGTTTCATCTTGTAACATTTGTTTTAGCATTGTCTTTTTTTCATTTTTCTCTGATAAAAACGAACGTACAGACTCCTTCTCTGATAAATTATCATTATCAATAACTCTTTCACTTGGTGGTTTATAATCACTACCAACAGAAGATAAATCATCATCTTCATTATTATTATTATCATTAATACCTAAACCACTTACCTTTGAAGAAAGAACGGAACCACCATTTTCACTAATAGAAATACTATCATTCTCAGACTCCTCCTCTAGTTCTTCTTCTTCTTCTTTTATTATTTCCATATCTTCTTTCTCTAACGGTTGTATTTTTTCATCTTTTGATGAATAGAAACTTATAACCGATTCGGCATCATTTGGATCATAATCTTTATTTAATAATTCTGGTTTTATTTTATCTTTATTCTCAAGTAATTCCAAGTATAATCGAGGCATACGTGGAAAATTTTTATCAATAATATCCTCTTGAATAGTCTCATTTGGAATTTTTACAACATTAATTTTTTTCGTTTCCAACATTTTTATTAATAAAGATAGGAAACCTTTAAATCAGTTTTATAATTTTATTCTTTTTTCAAAAATTAAACCCATACTTTTTTGATGTGGAAAAATTGTTGTAAAGTCGTTATTTTCAATATAATCTACTTTATAAAAATTTTTTCGAAATTCCTCTATTGATAATTCTCCACCATAGTCTTTTAGTAATCTCCAGTGGGGTGCCTTCATTAAAGAAATATCGTAGTTTGGAAATAAATCATAATACATTTTTTTTAATAAATTTAAACTTTGACTATATAATGGATTTAATTTATTAAAATCGATAAATGCAAAACAACAATTAAAAGAACAAAAAATACCATCTGTTAGATAATAATTAGATGGTTGTATTTCTAATGAATAATAATTATCATTTTTACTATCTTTACTATCCTCTAATTGTTTGGTACTAATTGTTTCTTGTAGACAATAATTATTTTTTGTAATCTCACTATAATATTTTTTATATAATCGAGAACATTTATATGTTACTGGACACCCTATCGGTTGATTTTCAAAAGAATGACGACACCAAAAACAATGTATGTTTGTCTTCTTTGGTAATTCC
>Ga0180433_10010007_pt1 | contig 11504 bp, 15 predicted proteins | sample SS_ome_8_FD_132980 | JGI IMG/M metagenome (GOLD analysis project Ga0180433, IMG submission 132980) | Hypersaline lake sediment archaeal communities from the Salton Sea, California, USA - SS_1_D_1 metaG | ecosystem: Environmental > Aquatic > Non-marine Saline and Alkaline > Hypersaline >... | reverse complement strand
GAGCAAGCCGAAAAAGAGGGCACAAGCCTGCGCGATGCCGCCACCCGGGTGTTCTCCAATGCCAGCGGCAGCTACAGCTCCAACGTCAACCTGGCGGTGGAGAACAGCAGCTGGGAAGAAGAGGACGAGCTGCAGGAGATGTATCTGAACCGCAAGACCTTTGCCTTCAACGCCGATAACCCCGGCGAGATGAACCAAAACCGTGAGGTGTTCGAATCGGTCATGAAGACCGCTGATGTCACCTTCCAGAACCTGGATTCCGCAGAGATCTCGCTCACAGACGTGAGCCACTACTTCGATTCCGATCCCACCAAATTGATCGCTGGCCTGCGCGACGACGGCAAAGCCCCCTCCAGCTACATCGCTGACACCACCACGGCCAATGCCCAAGTGCGCACCTTGAGCGAAACCATTCGCCTGGATTCCCGCACCAAGCTGCTCAACCCGAAGTGGTACGAGGGCATGCTCGACTCCGGCTACGAGGGTGTGCGTGAAGTGGCCAAGCGCCTCAACTTCACCCTGGGCTGGAGTGCCACTAGCGGCGCCGTCGACAACTTCGTTTATGAGGATGCGAACGACACCTTCATCAACGATCCGGAGATGCGCAAGCGGCTGATGGAACTCAACCCCCACAGCTTCCGCCGCATCGTTGGAACGCTTCTAGAGGTCAACGGTCGTGGCTACTGGGAGACCTCGGACGAAAACATCCAGCAACTCCAGGACCTGTATCAGGAGATCGAGGACAGGATCGAAGGCGTCAGCAGCTGAGAAAAATCAAGGGGCGCCGTTACATAACGCAATACTGCGTTACAGTCAGCAAAGAACACGGCATCACATGACCTCCTCCTCCTCCGCTCCGATCCGCGGCGCTGTGGTGACCACCGAAGACGGCGGCCGCCTCAATGCTTTTGCCTCCGAACCCCGCATGCAGGTGGTTGAGCCTGAAAACGGCTGGGGGTTCCATGAGCGCGCTGAAAAGCTGAATGGCCGGATGGCCATGCTCGGCTTCATCGCTTTGCTGGCCACTGAATTCGCCATGGGCGGCGAGGCCTTCACCCGCGGCCTGCTGGGCATCGGCTGATTACCGGATCACCAGTCCACAACTTGACTCCATCCCGCGGCAGACTTTCTGTCGCGGGATTTTTTATGCAACGCGCGGCATCAGAACGCACCGCATGGGTCCGCGGAGCCGGGCCCACCGGCAGCTTGGCGGCCCTGGCTTTGGCCGAAGCCGGCTGGCGGGTGCACCTGCTGGATCCCCAGACCCCTGAGCAGCTGCTGCAGCGCAGGCGGGCCTATGCGCTCACCCACTCCACCCAGGAGTTGCTGATCCAGCTCAAGCTTTGGAGGCATCTGAGCAGCTGCTGCCATCCCTTCCGGCGCCTTGAGCTGCACGACCGAGGCAGCAAGGCCAGCACACTCTTCTCAGCACCAGAAGCGGTGGGCTGGATTGCCGATCACCGGCCCTTGCAACAGCATCTGCTGGAGGCCTGCCACCAGCACAAGGCCGTGGCGATGCACCTGGGCACGGGCAGCAGCCCCAGCCCCAGCCCCGATGACCTGCAAGTGATTGCAGAGGGCGCAAACTCCAGCAGCCGGGATGCCTTGGGCATTGGCTTTCGCGGTTTTCGCTACCGCCAAAGCTGCCTGACGGTGCAGGTGAAGCTGACAACCACCACCTCCAGCTCGGACGACACGGCCTGGGAGCTGTTTCGCCCCGAAGGCCCGCTAGCCGTGCTGCCATTTGGCGCCGGAGTGGCCCAAGTGGTGTGGAGCGCCCCTCAGCAGCGCTGCCAACAACGCTGCGAGCTGCACCCTGAAGCCTTCCTGGCTGCACTCAACCAAGCCCTGCCACCTGCAGCCCAGGCAGAAGCCTTGCTCGACCAACCAGCCTGGTTCCCCGTGGAATGGCGGCTCGCCCCACGGCTGGGCCGAGGCACCACCTTGCTCTGCGGCGAAGCAGCGCACCGCTGCCACCCGGTGGGCGGCCAGGGACTCAACCTCTGCTGGCGCGATGTGGCCACCTTGGCGGCGTTGGCTCAACAACCAGAACTGGGGGCCCGCCAGCTGGTGCAGCGCTATGGCCGCAGGCGCTGGCTGGATCTCATCGCCGTAATGATCGCCACCGATGGCCTGATCCGGCTGTTCTCCAATGGCCATCGCCTGCTGCTGCCGATCAGACGTTTTGGCATCGCCCTGCTGGATGGAATACCAGCCCTCCGCCGCTTGAGCCTCAATCTGGCCACCTATGGACCAGTAGGAATGCTCTTGACAGGTGCGTGGCAGCGGCCAAATAATCAACCCCCTTAAGGCGCTCTTAACGGCTTTCTGATCCAAACGAGGGCACACTCGTGCGTACGGAAGGCTTTCAGCATCCACTCCGCCCCCAACCGGCCATGGTGATTACCACCACGCCACAACCTGTTCCCGCATCGGCCCTGGTGGATTACCTGCGCCGAGACATCGGTTTGAGCGAAGACGCCCTAGCTCTTGGCGTTCGTCAAGCCATCCAAGAGCAGGCCCCGCTGCCGGTGACCCTCTGGCGTTTTGGTTTGCTCAACCTGGGACAACTCGACCAAGTGCTCGATTGGCAAGACGGCCAAAGCTGACCTCAGTAATGAATCAGTGACTCCACCGGCACGCCTCCGGGGAGTTTGCTGCGGCCGCCAAGGGCTGTGAGCTCAGCCACAAAGCCGTAACCGCACACGGCCCCGCCAGCTCGGCTCACCAATTCCGCGCAGGCTGCCGCAGTGCCGCCAGTGGCCAGCAGGTCATCAACCACCAACACGCGCTGGCAGCCGCTCAGGGCCCCCTCTTGGATCTCCAGCCGGTCGCTGCCGTACTCGAGGGCATAGTCCACAGCGGTGATCGGACCAGGGAGTTTGCCGGGCTTGCGCACGGGCACAAAGCCCAGGCCCATCGTCATCGCCAGGCTGGTGCCAACGATGAAGCCCCGCGCCTCAATCCCCACAATCACCTCAGGCTGCAAGCCAGCCAAAGACTGCTGCATCCCCTCCATCACTTGCTTCCAAGCCTGGGGATCGCGCATCACCGGTGTGAGGTCACGGAACAAAATTCCTGGCTTCGGGAAATCCGGCACATCCCTGACCAGGGCACGTAGTTGCTGCTCAAGGCTCTCGGCCATGGATGGAGGCTCCTAACAAAGAGGTGACGGCACAAGGCCTCAACTGGCATCATCTCAGCCATTGCCCCCGGTCCTTGATCGCAACAGCAGCGCCTGCCACTACCAGCCGGATGCCGCGCCGCGGCATGGAGCGGCTTGACCTGCTCTTGCTGGCCATCGAAGCCCTTGATTTGCATGGCAGCGAAGCCATGGTCTGGAGCTGTGAGCAATTGCAGCTGCAAGAAGCCTTTCCCGATCGCGTCGCCCTCTGGAAATCGCGCTGCCGCAATCCCTTGCGCCGCGCCAGCCGCCGCGGTGAGCTCAATGCCGCTGAACAACGGGGCCTTGTGGAGCTGGTCTGCAGCCTCGCCGATCGCCTCTACCCAATGCTGCGCCAATTGCTCTCCAGCAGCGAGCCCGCTGAACTCAATGCTCAGCGCTGGGGCTTGTTTCGCGAGCGCTACAACGACTTGGTGGAAGGCCGCATGAATGGCCGCAGGGGGGCCATTCGTCAACTGCTGGATCCAGCCGATGGCGAGGCCTTACGCCAGGAATTGGTACTGACCCTGGCCCTCTGCTGCGGCCCCGGTGGCGTGCAACGGTTGGAAGCCAGCCTGCTGGACGGCAGCCGATGACCAACTTCTCCTCCCTGGCGAGCGCAGCAGGGCTCAGCGGCACCCAGTACAAGTTGCGCTACGAGCAATCCAGCTGCCGCCTAGAACTCACCGGCCTGCCTGATGTCACCGCCGCTGCCAGCGCTGACCAGCCGCAACAGCAGCTCAACATCCTCACCGGCTGGGACCTCAACTTGGGGCAGAAGGCCAGTCTTCAAGGCAAACGCGAGCATCTCCAAGCCCTGGTGAGCGCCGTTCAGCCCTATGTGCGGCTGCTGGTGAGCGCGCAGCCCTGCCAACAAAGCGGCGGCAGTGACGCGGTGGTGAGCCTGGAGCCACAAGACGACGGGCGGCACCTGCTGCGGTTGCGCTCAAGCCAGCCCGACACCCCTCCTCTGGAGCTGGCGCTCGATCACGCCGAGCTTGCTGATCTCAATCACTGCATTGATCAGATGTTGGTGGACGCCCGCTGCGCTCTGGGGCTTGAGGTGCAAAGCCCGCAGCCATTGCGCCGGGGACAGTACCGGCGCTCCAGCGTGCGCAGGCAGGGGCAATGGATCGCCCCTGCCGCGGCCTGCGCCAGTGTTGTCATCGTTGGTGCCTTGGTCAGCTTGCTGCCGCTTCCGCAGCGCACAGCAGAGCCGACTGGCAACACAACCACCACCGAACAGAGCAAGCCATGATTCCGCGTAAGTCCAGCGGCGCCCTGGAGTGGAATGAATGCCGCCGGCTGGTGAGCCGTCTTGGTGCCAACCTCGATGTGGTGGTGCGCAGTGACCCCGAGGTCTGCGGACTCAGTGGTGATGACTTCCGCCTCAGCCTCCACCACTCCGGCCATGGCGACTGCACCGTCGGCAGCATGAGCCTGGTGGACTGCCCCAACAGCTTGGTGGTCGAAGAGTTCTTGCGCTGGATGCAACAGGCGGGCCGGCTGCAGGACAGCCCACTCGACGACACGCAGGATTGACCCGCCCGAGAAGGCCGATACCGTTGGCGTTCTGCTGCTCCTGAGTCCCGTGTCAGCCCAACGCCGCGGCAAGCAGGGACCCACCCGCCTGCGCTCTCTGTTGACCTCGGCTCTCTGGTTGGGTGCCGGTGGTGCCTTGATGTTTGGCTTGGCGCAGTTGCCGAGCTATCTCGACACCGTGCTGTTTTTCAGCACCGCGGTCCGCAACCTCACGTTGGGGCTGATGCATTTCGGCGCCGGTGTGCTCCAGCTCGCAGGAGCCCTGCTGCTGTTGGCCCTGGTGAGCCTCAGCCTGGTGCTTTTGGTTGGCGGTGTGGTGCGCGGAGTCAAAGCATTGATGACCGCTCCAGCTCGCCCCGCACGCCGCAAAAACCAACAGCGGTCTGTGGTTCGACGCCGCCAACCCGCCACCAGCTATCTGCTGCAGAGCCGCTAGGGGCTCAATGGCCGATGTCTTCGGCCCAAAGATCGGGCTTGTGCTGCAGCATGCGCTCCATTAAGGCCATGCAGCCGCTGTCATCGAGGCAGTCCACTTCAATGCCCGCATCCACCAGCCAGGATTCCTGACCGGCAAAACTGCGGCGCTCACCGATGAGCACCCGGCGAAATCCCAACAGCACCGCGGTCCCCGCGCACATGGGGCAGGGAGAGAGCGTGGTCACCAAGGTGAGCTGATGCCAATCACGCCGGCGCCCGGCGTTGCGAATGCACTGGGTTTCGCCATGGGAGGTGGGGTCACCGTTCTGCACGCGCTGATTGTGTCCGCGGGCCACCACCTCCCCCGATTCGGTGGCCAGCACCGCTCCAATTGGAATGCCACCTTCGGCCCAGCCCAATTCCGCCTCAGCCCGGGCTTGATCCATCAACTGCTGGCGCAGGGCGCGGTCCATCGCTAGCGGGGACGGCGCGGGGAGAGCGACTGACGCATCGCCATCAACTCCTGAACCGAGACGTAGCCATCACGATTGCGATCGAAATGCTCAAAACGATGACTCAAGCCAGGCAAAACCTGTGATTCAGCCCTGCTCAACAGGCCATCACCGTTGCGATCAGAGCGGCGAAAGGCCTGCAACAGGCGCTCGCCAATGAATGGCGCCCCTGGCGGTGTGATGTCTCTCAGCAACAAGATGCCATCACCATCGCGGTCGAGGTTGCGCATGCTCGGGTGCAGACCAGCCTCTCGCAAATACAGGCGACCGTCATTGTCGTGATCGAGGCGATGGAAGAGCTCCAACATCCGCTGCCGATGGCGCTGCACGGCTTGGGGATCCTGCGCCAACGCCGGCGTGGTGGCCGCCAGTAGCAGCAACAGCAGTGGCAGCAGCTTTCGGTGCATAGCCACACCTTATGGAGCCAACTCCCCATCAATTCTTCCTATGCAGGATCTTTTTGACACCAACCTGTGACGGAATCCAACTGAAACCAGTCTTGGAAAGATTCAGTGCGCGGCACCTGCCGCCCAGCCATGGCTTGGCGGCGCTGAACTCCATACGATCTGCAGGTCCCGGCAGAAGTGCGGCGTCATGGCCAAACAGCAGACCATCTGGGTGGTCGACGATGACTCAGAACTGCGGCAGCTGCTGAGCACCTACCTCAGCGAGCAGGGCTATGAGGTGCGCACCCTCAACGACGGCAAGCAATTCACAGCACGTCTGGAGTTTCAGCGCCCTGATTTGGTGGTGCTCGATTTGATGATGCCCGGTGACGACGGGCTGACGATTTTGCGGCGCCTGCGCGACGGCGGTGATGATCTGCCGGTGGTGATGCTCACAGCACGCGGCGAAGCTGTGGACCGAATCATTGGCCTCGAGCAGGGCGCTGATGACTACCTGGCCAAGCCATTCATGCCACGGGAGCTCTCCGCTCGGATTGAGGCGGTCTTGCGGCGGCGCGGCGCCGTGCCCGCTGGCACGCCGGTGGCCGATGGCGAGGTGATCGGCTTTGGCAACAACAGCCTCGACCTTTCGGCGCGCACCCTCGAGCGCGATGGGGAGCCAGTGGTGATCACCAGCGGCGAATTTGGCTTGCTGGCCGCCTTTGTGCAAAACCCCCACCGCCCCCTCTCACGGGAGCGACTGATCGAATTGGCCCGCGGCCCAAGTAGTGAAACCGATAGCCGCAGCATGGATGTGCAGGTCTCACGCGTGCGCAAATTGATCGAGCCCGATCCCAGTCGTCCCCGCTACCTGCAAACCGTTTGGGGCTATGGCTACGTGTTCGTTCCCGATGGCGAACCGCGTCAGAAGAGCTGACCAACCTGCTGAACGCGTCTAGGTTCTGCGGCGAATGACGCGTTCCATTTCAGCCCGCTCCAACCGCTTGCCCTCCGCTGGGTTGTTGCTGCGGCTGGGCCTGTTTTTGCTGCTCAGCTGGGGGGGCAGTTTGGTGGTGCTGCAACTGCTGCTGGGCCAACGCCTCGATCGCGCTCGCATGGTGCAGATGGGCCGCGATTTGGCCAGCAACGTTCGGCTCAGTGAAGTTGCTTTAGAGCAATTCCCCCCCTCGGTGGTGTCGGAGCTCAGCGGCCTCGCCATGGTGACTGGCGATCAACCAGCACCAGCTGGCGATAGCGAATTGGAGGGCCGTGCCAGGGAGCTGCGGTTTGAGCTGTGCCGCCGTTTGCCCTATTGCCCTGAAGTCTCACCCACCTTGAATCCCGGTCATGGGGTGTGGGTGGAGCTGCTCAACCCCCTCGAGCAGGTGTGGCTGTTTGCACCGCTGCCACCGAACAAATGGTGGCCGCCCGATCCCCTGCTCGCGTCGTTGTCGTTGATCAGCGGCAGCGTGATTGCCGGTGGTTTTTTTCTGCTCTTGGAAGTGCAGCGGCCCTTGCGCAGGCTGGAGCGTGCCTTGGCGAGGGTGGGCCTGGAAGAGCGCCCAGCCCCGGTTCCCCAAGAGGGGGCTGGAGAAGTGCAGCGCTTGAGCCAACGCTTCAACGCGATGCTGGCGCGGCTGCAACGCAGCGAGGAAGAGCGGGCCACGATGCTCGCTGGCATCGCCCACGACCTCAAAAGCCCGATCACACGACTGCGCTTACGCCTGGCCGTGGAGGGCAATAGTCCGCAGGCAGAAGCCGATCTCGATGCCCTTGAGCGCATAACCGGGCAGTTTTTGCTGTTTGCCGGTGGCGGACAGAGCGAAGAACGGGTGCTGCTCCCGCTGCATGGACTGCTTGGGGAGGTGTTGGCCCGCTACGACCAACAACCGGTGGACTTGGAACTCGAGGAGTTGCAAGCGCGGGTGCAGCCTGTGGCCTTGGGGCGCGCTATTGCCAACTTGGTCGACAATGCCCTCTCCTATGGCGAACCACCGGTTGTGGTGCGTTTGCAGCGGGAAGGGGATTGGCTGCTCATTGCCATTGAGGACCAAGGCCAAGGCATTGACCCCAGCTTGCGGGATCAGGCTCTGATGCCGTTTCAACGTCTCGATGCCTCCCGGGGCGGCAGCGGCCACTGCGGCCTCGGCCTGGCCATCGCGGCTCGGGTGGTGGAAACCCATGGAGGGCGACTGGAACTTCGCGACCCACCCGAGGGGGGCTTCAGCGTTTGCCTACTGCTGCCAGCAATGAGCTGACGCAGCGCCAAGCGCTATCCACACTGAGCTCATCAGCCTCCATCAACACTGTGGACGCAGTTCCTCCGTGGCCCATTCCGGGTTTGCCCTGGTCGCAAGCGGCCGCTGTTGAGCTGCCGGCCCTGCTACGCGAGCCCAGCGAACGCCGGTTGCGCCATGAAGGGTTGCTCTACCAGTGCCAAATGCTCAACCCCAATCAGGGCCGTAGCCCTGAGGTCTGCTGGAACGATCACTGGCGATGAGCCTGCCGCATCGCTGCCTGTTTCTCAGTGATGTGCATCTCGGCACAGGCCGCACGCGGGCGCGCGCCCTTTGGACACTGCTGCAACGGGAATCCAGCGAGCGGGTGGTGCTGGTGGGCGACATCCTGGATCTCACCAGCTGGCAGCAGCGGCACCCTCGGTTTTCACAAGCGGAATGGCAGGTGCTGCAGTGGTTGCTGCAGCGCCATCGCGCCGGAGAACTGGTGTGGCTGCTGGGCAACCACGAACAGCCCTTGCGCGATTGGCTCGGAACATCCGCCGCTTGCAGCTGGATCAGCGAGCAGCTGACGTACACCAGCCTTCATGGCCAGAGGCTGCTCGTGACCCACGGTGATCAGCTCGACTGCCAAGCGATCAGCTTCAACCGCGGCGAAGAACTCGCGATTCGGCTGTGTCATCGCCTCGAGAGCCAGCATCTGCGCTGGAATCTCAAGCTGCCCAGCCCGAGTGCGCTGGCCATGGGCACCGCGAGCGGACGCCGTCTGATCAGCCGTTTTCATAGCGCCCAGCTCGAAGCAGCACGCCAAGCAGGCGTCGATGGCATCATCTGCGGCCATAGCCATGGGGCTGCCCTAGAGCAGCGCGACGGGTTGCTGCTGATCAACACCGGTTGCTGGACCCATCCCCCTGGCACCGTGGTGGTGGAAACCGCTTGCGGCAGCTGGGAGCTGCTGGATGGCAACGGAGGACGCCAGCAATGGCACCCAGAGACAGCATCAGGACACAGCAACGTCTCGAGCGTCAGAGCCGATCAGCGCTAAAAGGCGCAGCTGAAGAGCCGTTTTGTAATGTCATGAACTGAGTACTTATGCGTCACATGACGGTTGAAATCTGAAGCGCCTTGATTAAGGTCTTTGTTTCCGACATTGTCTGGAATCGGAAGAAACCCGGGAGCCCGCAGAGATAAGCCTTCGCCAGAGGATATTTTCCGGGCGAACTGACACCGCAGCCAAGCCAGGTCAGTGGCCGTCAAAAGAGCAGCAACCATCACCAAGGCGCGCCGCTTTTGACCTCAGAAACCAGGCTTCAGCCAGATTCGAACGCTGGGCAGCAACCTGGAGATCAAGAATCAGCAACGAGCAAAACCCATTGATGCAACTGGGGTTTGCGTTGATGGATGAAACGGAGGGGGTGGGATTCGAACCCACGGAAGCTCTCACTTCGCCGGTTTTCAAGACCGGAGCCATCAACCACTCGACCACCCCTCCAAGCCAACACCTGCGCGAGGTGCGGTGATCGGATTTTGCCACAAGCAGAAGGGCAAAAGCCCAGGGGCAGCGGCAGAGTCTCAAGCAAGTCTTACGAGACAGAACGGCACGGTGGAAGTGGTCGCCCCCGCCGCGTCATGTCTGTTCTCAACACCGATTTTCTGGCCATTCGCACCCGGCACCTGGCTGAAATGATTCAGACCCTGCCGGACTCTGCCTGTCCAGAACATCAATGCAATCGCTGCAATGAACTCCTGCAGCAACTGGTCAGCGCGCTCGACACGCTGACCTTGATGGAGCAAAGCGGGACTTAGCCCTGCTTGGCCAGCGGCAACAGGCACTTGTCGGAGTCACAACCAGCTGGACCGGCTTCCACCAGTTCGCCTTGGTCGTAACGCTGCAACGCCTCAAAGAAGTCGCTGGTGCTGCGGCGCTTGACCACCTCAGCCTGCAGCTCTTCGTAGCCAGCCTGATTGATGGGCTCAAACGGCAGCCGGGGGAAGGTGGCATTGGCATCGAAACGAGCCAACAGAGCCGCAGAGATGTAGCCCTTGCCTTCGCCAATAGAGGCGTGGATGGCTTCAGCCAGAGGCTCAATCTCATTCTCACGGAATTCGATCGTGGCTGAGGTGTTGTGCGCCGTGTAGTGCTGCTGCACCTGCATGTAGAAGTCGAACTGAGCCATTGCGGAGAAGTTGTTGATCTCCACCTGATCAGCGCCAGGAAGGTTGGCCCAGCTCACTTCAGTGGGGATCTCCACCAACCATTCGGTGCAACGGGGATCGAACGGATCATCGAGAAGGCGGCCCTGCTCATCCTTATCGGACTGGGACGGCACGATGGAGTAGCCGTAGTCCATGCAAGCCAACGCCACGGGGTCGTTCTTGCGGAACGTGATGCGGCGGATGAAGCGCTGAGCTTTGGGGGGATGCCAGCCGGGGGCTGCGCCGGTTAGCAGGCTCTTGGTGCCAGCCGGTTGAACCGTGGTGCAGCGGTTGGGACGACGCAGCCCATGGCGATCGCAGTAATCCCACACCGCCTCATTGACGGTGGTCTTCCAGCGAGCCAAGAAGGCAGCTTCCTGTTCTTTGAACGCCAAGCCTTCTGCTGTTTCGGGGCGGCCAGCAGCCCACCACTCCAACCAAGGGGTGCCAAAGGCATGCACGAAGAAGTCGAACAGGCCGGTGAAGCTCACACCAACGATGGGGTCCCAAGCGCGGCTCTGGCGATAACGCTCCACCTCAAAGCGGTGGTTCAACAGGCAAGCCACCGAGAGGCCCGCGGCGCGGAAAGCATCGCTTTGACCTTCCAGATCGTCGGGGTCCAGGCGGTTGAGATGAACCTCTGCCAGGTTGCAGTGGAAATCAGCGCCGAGGATTTCACCGCAGGGGTTGAGGCCATAGCGACCTAAACGGTGCTCCAACTCAGCCTCAGTGATCTCCGGGTGGTTGAGCTGCAGCCAGCGGCCGGCTTCCTGGCGGCCCTGCTCGCAATAGATCTCCTGGAACTCCTGGCGCAGTTCAGCGGTGGTGAGCAGATCGGCATTGGAGCGAGCAATCGCCTCAGGGGCGAATTGAATCGCACCCTCACCGGAATGGAACTGCTTGGTGACCGCCTCTTGCACTACCTCAAGGCTGGGGCGGGTGTGGAAGACGCGGGTGTGATTGGCCATGCGCAGGGCATCGCGCTCAGGATCGATACGCCAGTTGCCATCGCTGTCCTGCTGCCAAAGGTTTTCTTTGGCACCTGCAGCAG
>Ga0180433_10010001_pt1 | contig 11507 bp, 6 predicted proteins | sample SS_ome_8_FD_132980 | JGI IMG/M metagenome (GOLD analysis project Ga0180433, IMG submission 132980) | Hypersaline lake sediment archaeal communities from the Salton Sea, California, USA - SS_1_D_1 metaG | ecosystem: Environmental > Aquatic > Non-marine Saline and Alkaline > Hypersaline > Sediment... | reverse complement strand
GACGCAAAATTTTCTTTAGAAAAATATAACTTAATCCAGGAAGAAGGGGATAAGGCAAGACGCGATAAACTTGAAAAAGAATTTAAGCAAGACGTAAAAATACGCATTGATGAAACAAGCAAATATATTCGGCCAAACGAAGGCACGATGGATTTTGCACTAATGTTTATTCCGGCTGAAGGCGTTTACTATAATCTGCTTGTAACATCAATTGGCGCAGTTGATGTCAGCTCGCAGAATTTAATTGAATACGCCAATACAAAAAAAGTTATCATTGTTTCACCGACAACCTTTATTGCTTACCTCCAGACGATACTGCAGGCACTTAAAGCGTTAAAAGTTGAAGAAAACATAAAGGAGGTTATCTCAGGCCTTGAGAAACTTAATAAACATTATTTAAATTTTGACAATTATCTGCAAAAACTCGGTGCGCAGATGGGAACAACGGTTAACACTTACAATAGCGCGTATAAGCAATTTTCAATGATTTCAAAAGACATGAATAAACTAACCGGCACCGGGGAAATCATTGATCCCAAATCGCTTGACAAGCCATCAGATTTGTCGTAATATGATGCTACTTAATAGAATAAATATATTGTTCAACAAACTATGCCAATTAGAAAATCCGCCAAAAAATCATTAAGGCAAACCAAAGAACGAACCCAGAAAAATAAGCTGGAAAAGGCTGAAATCGAAACTTTAAAAAAGAAATTTTTAAAAGCACTGGAGTCTGGCGATGAAGCAAAGGCTAAGGAATTATTGCTAAAACTACAGAAAAAATTAGATAAAGCAGCAAAGTCAAATTTAATGAAAAAGAACACAGTCAGTCGCACCAAGTCACGGCTTACTGTAAGGCTCAACAAAAAATTTGCCAAAAAGTAATTGATACCAAAAACACCCGAAATATTTCGGGTGTTTTTTTTAATTTTGTAAAAAATTAAATTTTTGCGACCAAGATTTCAAGGCCAAGCCGTGGATCAACCTGCCCGGTTTTAGATTTTATATCAAGCCCCAGGGCTTGCTTATAAATTGATTTAATTTCTTTGGTTGTGAATTTTTTCAATACCGGCATCACCTTCTTTGCGGCATAAGGATGAATGCCAAGCTCACGGCTCGCACTATTAATATTGGCTCCCGGGGTTTCTTCAAAGAATGACTTTAATTTTAATAGCACTTTGAGTTGCCAGGTCAGCTTGCTGATGAGCTCGGTTTCATTAATGCCCGAGTTGATTAGTTTTTCAATAATCCCGAGCGCTTCCTTTGGCTGCCGTTTGGAAAGATAATCGCAAAAAAGAAATACGTTATCTTCAACGCGAGTATCAACCAATTCATCAATATGATCTTTTTTGACCTCTTGCCCCAGAGCGCGTGATTTTAATTTCTCAAGCTCTGAATCAAGCCGCCATGGATCAGGACCCACTTTTTCAATCAAGAGATCCAGTACCTTTGAATTAATTTTAATTTCTTTTTCCCGCGCCAGACCTGCAAGCCATTTTGTTGTATCGAAAACCGACAAAAGGGGATAGTCGTAATAGTGAACATCTTTTTTGGGCATTGTTTTAAATGCCTTTTTTAAATCTTTGGGTTCGCCATCTTCCCAGATCACAAGTATAGTCTCATCTGGCACGCGCTTCCACATCGGCCCCACCTCTTCCCATTCTTTAGATTTGACTGATCCGGTTAAATTCTCAACAATAATCATTTTTTTCGGAGCCATAAAAGGCGCCGCAGTTGCCGCCTGGAATACTTCATCGCTGGTAAATTTTTCTTTAAAAAATATTAAATTTAAACCATTGGCATCAAATTTTTCTTTAAATCCCTGAATCAAAGTCTTAAGTTGTTGGCGAGAACGAAATGTGTCTTCGCCATATACCCAAATAATCATATTTTATAGGGGATCATCTTCACTGCCTCGGCTATATCCGAGCTCACGGGCCTTATCAAAGGCTTCTCTTGCCTTCTCAGGCTCGCCCATGTTGCGATATGCCTTGCCAAGCATAAACCATGAGCGGCCAACTTCAGGAGCCATTTCAATGGCATGTAGATATTTTGCAATTGCCTCTTCCGTTTCTTCGGCAAACATCAGACTGCGGCCCCAATCCCAATACATCATCTGCCGGCCAGGAGAAAGCGCAATTGCTTGATTAAAATATTTTTCTCCCTCGGCCAGACGTTCTTGTTTTAATGCTTCATCCTCGGCATAGGCGCTCCAAACAACATATATTTCACCGAGCTCTGCCGGAGCTTCCATTTCATTGGGATTTAGCTTGATTGCCCGCTCATAAGATGCAGTGGATCTCCCAAATAATGAGTCTACGAGACCGACATCGACGTGCTGGGCATAAATAAAGGTATCGCCCCCGATCCGGCGATGATATTTTGTTGAACGAACATCCGGCATATAATAAATTGCCTGATTAAAAGCTTCGATTCGATTTTTAAAATATTTTTCATCGCCAATAGAAAGGCCGACATTGTAACGATAGTCACCGGCAATCGGGAAGACATGGAACTTAATGCCATAGGCAATTGCGCCGATCAAAAGCAAGATGTAAAGAATTTTAAATTCAGGGTGCGCCCAAAATTTTAACTTATCATTGTTTTCAGTAATTTTTTTGGGTTCATCAGTTTCCTCAATTTCTTTTTTTAGACTTATTGTCGCGAACTTAAACGTACCGGCAACCGCAAGCACAACCATTAGAATATATCTTGAGGTACCACTTTCAAACATAAATTGGTTATGAGCCATAAAAGCAATAATTGAAAGCGTGATGCCATAACCAAGATATGATTCACTTAATTTTTTTTCTTTAAAGAAAAGCCTTAAAGACTGGAATACGGCTAAACCGAGCCACGCAAGAAAAAGCGCCAAGCCAACAAACCCAAATTTAAAAGCTGTATCTAAAATAATATTATGAGCCCGGTCAAAATAGTTTTCCGGCATTTCAGTAAATGACGGGGGATAGTTCAAATCAAATACCATCTTATATGTTTCAAGACCGTGGCCAATAATCGGCCGGCCGAGGATCATGTCGTAAGATATTTGCCAAACAAGAAAACGTTCTTTAATAGTGACATCCTCAAAATCAAATATCGTGGTAAGTCTTTTTAGATAGTCATTATTTTGAACAAATTCAAGTGAATTTACTTCTTCCAGGAACGTAAAGAACAATACTCCGGAAAGTATCGCCAGGATAAGAAGCGCAATGGCAATTCCTTTTTTCCAGCGCCAGGCCAAGAAAAGAATGCCAAAGAATACAATTGCGGCAAGGGCGATAAGTCCGCTACGACGGCCGGTAAGAAATAAGGCGCTCACATTTAAAATTGCGACAATCGCCCATAAAATCTTAAAATAATATTTTTTACTGATAAAAATGAGAGTAAGGATAAGGGGCAGCGTTACTACGAGATAATCCGATAACTCCAGCTGGTTGCCAAGTGTGGAAATAATAAATCTAAATCTCTCGCCAGCATCGGTTGATCCCATGAACTCTAAAAAGTCATAGCCATACCATTGAAAAAAACCATACACCGCAACCGGGATTACACCGATCCCGGCAAAAATAAAAATTCGTTTAATTTGATCAAACCCTCTTAAATTCCAGTAAATTAACAGATAAGCGATTCCGTACCACATATAATTTATCATCCCCTCAAAACGGACATAACTGCCCCACCAGCTTGACGAAGGGAAATAACTAAAGATCGTTGAAAGCCCAATAATCCCCAGAAATCCAAACCCAAGCCAGGAAAAAATATCCCATTTAAAAGAAAACTTTTTTTCTTCAAGTCCTTTTACAATCCAAAAGACAAGCATCAATATAACCGTAATACAAAGAAGCTGGGACTTTGGCATATTGAATGACTGATGCGAACGATAATAGAAAAGGGGCATAGCGACTAAAAGAAAAAGCCATAGCGCCTCAATTGCCCAGGTGCAGAAGACGGATACTTTGCTTTTTTTAATTTCTTGCTTATCTTTATTATTATTTTTTCCCATAGTAGAAAATGATTTAGGAATTTATTCGTTTCATTGCGCCCCAATTTTTGCCGGTTTCAACATCAACAACAATTGGAACTTTTAATTTATAGGCGTTCTCCATCTCCTCGCGAACAAAAGAAGCAACTTTTATCTCATCAGCCTTCGGCACCTCAAATACAAGCTCATCATGTACCTGGAGAATTATTTTTGATTTTTTAGAAATCTTTGGCAAGTTATTATAAACATTAATCATTGCGAGCTTCATAATATCGGCAGCTGTGCCCTGAACCGGCATATTAATTGCCATGCGCTCGGCCGCGGCTCGAACCTGGCGAATGCCGGACTGAATATCCGGTAAATAGCGGCGACGGCCAAAAATTGTCTCAGCATAGCCTAATTTTTGTGCTAAAGCCTTTGTTTCATCCATATAATTTCTAATCCCGCTATAGGCCTGAAGGTATTTATCAATAAAGTCTTTGGCCTCCATAAAGCTTATGTCGGCTGATGCAGCTAAGCCGTGCGGCCCCTGGCCGTAAATAATACCGAAATTTATTGCCTTGGCAGCTCGACGCATATCTTTATCAACTTTTGATTCAGGAATGCCCCAAATAGCCGCGGCTGTGGCCGTATGGATATCGCGGCCATCTTGAAAAGCTTTTATCATTTTCTTATCTCCGGAAATTGAGGCAACGATGCGTAGCTCGATTTGAGAATAATCGGCTGTAATTAAAGTGGATCCGCTCGGCGCGATAAAAGCCTTTCTTATTTCCCGGCCAAGTTTGCTTCGGATTGGAATATTTTGAAGATTTGGGTTTGATGATGAAAGCCGGCCGGTTGCTGTTACGACCTGATTGAAATTTGTATGAACGCGCCCGGTTTGTTTATTAATAAGAGTCGGCAGCGCATCAATGTATGTGCTTTTTAGTTTGGCAAGCTCTCGTTGCGCAAAAATTAAATTAATAATCGGGTGCGTGTCGCGCAGCTTTTCAAGTTCTGGTGCGGCCGTAGAAATTCCGGTTTTTCCTCGACGGATCCCTTCTGTTGGAAGTTCAAGTTTTTCAAAAAGGATAACCTGAAGCTGCTGCGGTGAATTAATATTAAACTCTTCGCCACCAAGTTTATATATTTTCTTGGAAATTTTATCAAGATCAGCATCAACCTGTTTTGCCATTTGTTTTAAATAACCTGCATCAATTTTAACACCATTTTTTTCCATGTCTGCCAATACCGGAATAAGTGGCATTTCAATATCATTAAAAAGTTTAGTTATGCCAACTTCATCAAGCCTAGGCGCCAGAATATTTTTAAGCTCCAGAATGTAAGAAATTTTATTTAAATAAAAATCATCACCGCCCTCGCCCATGTCCTTGCCAAGCTCCTGAAGAACGATTGCCTTAAGATCATGCGTCCGCGTACCCGAGGCCAAAAGATAAGAGGCAATCATAACATCAAAATCCAGGCCCTTGGCTTTAATGCCGTATTTATCAAGAAGCTCCAACTGTTGCTTCAGGTCATAGCTGATTTTTTTAATTGCCTTATCATCAAAAATTGGCTTAACTTGGCCTAAAAATTGCTTTAAATCTGTTTTTGTAAAATTCTTAAAATCAATAAAAACCGCGCCATCCCTACTTGCCACGGCGATCCCAACAAGGGAATCACCGAACAGACCTGCGTCCTCCATCTCAATTGAAAATGCTAATTCCTTAATATCTTTAATCGAATTAAGATACGTTCGGATGTCTTTTAGTGTTGAAAGTACTACCGCTTTATTTCTCTTTTTTTTATCCGTCTCTTTACTTGGCCCGCCCGGAAGCTTGGCAACAAGAGACTTAAATCCAAATTCAGCAAATGCCTTAACAAGCATATCGCGATTCCATGTACCGACTTTGCATTTTTCCAAAGAAAATTTTATCGGTACGGTTGTAATGATGGTGACTAGTTTTTTACTTAATTTGGCATCATCTTTTCCATCTTGTAATTTTTTTAATGTTGATTTTGAAAATTTATTTGGATGCGTTTTTACTTCTTTATAAATATTATCAAGGCCGCCATATGTCTGAATTAAATCACGCGCCCCCTTGTCGCCAATACCGCTCACGCCGCTGATATTATCCGAAGGGTCGCCTTTAATCGCCTTAAAGTCGATCAATTCTTTTGCCTTCAGCCCATATTTTTCCTTGATTGCATCTTCATCATAAAGTTTGGTTTGGCTTAACCCCTTTATAAATCCAAGAACCTTGGTGTTGTCATCAACAAGCTGAAGCAAGTCCATGTCCCCGCTAACAATAATTGATTCAACGTCTTTTTTAGGATCAAGTTTTTTACTAATTGTACCGATAACGTCATCTGCTTCATATCCGCTGGCTTCAAAAACAGGAATATCAAATACCTTGAGCAAATCTTTAATCATTGGAATTTGCTCATAAAGCTCATCCGGCGCCTTGACTCGCGTGGCTTTGTATTCAACATATTCCTCGTGGCGAAATGTTTTGCCGGGTTTATCAAAAGTGGCCACAATATATTCTGGATTTTGTTCATTGATCATCTTAAGAAGAACCGATGTAAAACCATAAACCCCGCTCACAACATTGCCCTCGGGGTCAGTAAGCGGGGGAAGGGCATGCCAGGCGCGATGAACCAGGGCATTGCCGTCAATAATGACTAATGTTTTTTTCTTTTTGGCCATAGAATTGGTACTACTTATTTTACATTATTTGGATAGCTTTGTCCAAGTAAAAATTTAGCTAAATTTACACGTTTTTTCCACATTTTGTAAACATGCAAATTATTTGACGCTCGCCGATACCTTTGCTAGGATTAAGCTTAGCGGTCACAAAAAACAAAAAGCACCGCGAAAGGAGAACATGATGTGCGGAATCGTTGGCTATGTAGGAGAAAAACAGGCAAAAGAAGTGCTAATAAACGGGCTTTTGCACCTTGAAAACCGCGGCTATGACGCAGCCGGAATGGCCGTCTGGAACGGTAAAAATATTGCCTCAGCAAAGGCAATCGGCCGTCCGGATAACCTGCGGAAAAAGGTACAGGGACTTTCCATGCCGGGTAAGATGGGTATTGCCCATACTCGCTGGTGTACGCATGGCGACCCAGATAGCGAGACTGATGCTCATCCCCACATTGACTGCAAAGGCGAGATTTTCGTTGTCCATAATGGAACGATCGAAAGTGATATTATCTCAATCATAAAGCCCCAGCTTAAAGAGCGGGGCCACAAGTTTGTATCAGGCACTGACACCGAGCTCATTGCTCACATGATTGAGGAGTGCATGAGTGGCAATCTCACGGCCGCAGTCCGAACCTCTATGATGACGATTCAAGGTGCCTGTGTTATCGCCGTAATGTCAAGCCGAGATCCTGGCAAGATTGTCGCGGCAAACAAGGGGGGAAGTAGTCTGGTTCTTGGAATAACTCAAAATGAGTATTTCCTCGCGTCAGAACCTTCGGCTATTACGCGCCAGGCTGATCGTATGGTACGCATCAATGATGGTGATATCGTTACGGTCACTGCGGACGGCTACAATCTTCGAAGCATCAACACGTACGAGAGCGTATCGCACGAACTTGAAAAGCTGCCCAGGGTGGATGAAGATGAAGGCTGCGGCGACTTCCCACATCGGCTTCGCTATGAGATCAGCCAACAGCCCGTAGTAGTCCAGGATGCAATGCGTGGCCGAATTGATGCTGATCAGGGGATTGTAACCCTGGGCGGACTGCACAAGGTGCGCAGCAAACTCCGCAACATGGATCGTCTAGTGATTGTCGCCTGCGGCTCGGCATACTACGCCGCCCAGGTCGGTGAATACATGATCAATGAACTTGCCGGTGTTCCGGTCGAGGTTCATCTGGGTTCGGAATTTCGCTACCGACGCACCAATCTCAAGAAGAATACAGTGGTAGCCGTGATCAGCCAGTCGGGTGAGACGGCCGACACACTCGAATCCTTGCGCGAAGCTAATCGCCAAGGCGCAGTTACCCTCGGAATAGTAAACCGGGTTGGATCAGTGATCTCGCGTGAGACAACGGCAGGTGTCTACTGCCGTGCGGGAATTGAGAAGAGCGTGGCCTCAACCAAGTCATTCATGGCACAGCTCACCGTCCTTGCGCTTTGGGCGCTTTACATTGCCCGCCTCAAGGGCCTTTCACCGGCACAGGCACGTGACTTTAGTCTGGCCCTTTCACGCATCCCGGAACAACTTGACCGATTTATTCCCGTTTGGGATACGCAAGCCAGGACTCAGGCCCAAAGATATCGCAATGCCAAGGGCCTTCTCTATCTCGGGAGGTTGGCCAACCGGCCAATCGCAAGCGAGGGCGCCTTGAAACTCAAGGAAATCTCCTATGTGCATGCCGAGGGCTATGCTTCAGGCGAAATGAAGCACGGTCCGATTGCCCTGGTGGAGCGCGACTTTCCTTGCGTTGTGATTTGCCCCTCAGACAACATCCGAGAGAAGAATCTTCTCAACATCAAGGAAATCCAATCACGACGCTCCCCGATCATTGCAATCGGTACCCAGGGAGATCTTGAGCTTGTGAAAGAGACTGATGACAACATCATGATTCCTGAAACCCACCCCTTGCTCACACCCCTGCTCACCGTGGTGCCACTCCAGCTCTTTGCCTACCACTTTGCCGAACAGCTCGGCCGGCCGATTGATCACCCTCGGAATCTCGCAAAGGCCGTAACCGTGGAATAGCCCTTTTCTCACCCCTCTCCTCAATAGAGGGGCTTTTTTATTCATAAATGCTTGATAATATAGTATTTTCCTGCTATCATACGAACAATTAAGGCCACGTAGCCAAGTGGTAAGGCGAGGGTCTGCAAAACCCTTATTCGTGGGTTCGATCCCCACCGTGGCCTCCAAAAAATATCAAATAAATTATTTGGGAATAGCTTGATAAGGCTAAAAATGGGGTTCTGCGCCAAAGGCGCACCAGCCTCTGGCTGGGATCCCCACCGTGGCCTCCAAAACCATTATAAAGAAGCGGCAGTAAGCCGTTTTTATTATGTAGCGCCAGGGCTTGAAAAGTCTGGACAAATAGTGTAAGCTCCAATGAAATTAGGTGTATAATATTGAAGTATGCCATTATCACAACTCAAAAAATCAAAAAACTGGCAAAAGAAAAATATTTATAAGGGGCCAGGCAAAAAAAAGAAAAAGAGGAATAATAAGAATTTTTGGCGCAAGCTGGCATATTCTGTTATTGTCTTTGGATTAATTGCCGTAATCGGCTTTGCTTTTCTTGTTGCCTGGTATTCGCGCGAGCTTCCTAACCCAAATAATCTGCAGGAGCGCAATATCGCCCAAAGCACGCAAATTTTTGATCGTACGGGCGAACATCTCTTATACGAAATTCATGGGGATGAAAACCGAACGCTTGTTAAACTCGAAGAACTTCCGGAGTATATTGGCTGGGCAACGATAGTAATTGAGGATAGGGATTTTTATAAACATCATGGCTTTAATCTGCGGGGAATTATACGCTCGGTTGTTTCAAATATTTTTAAAGGCACTCGAGTCGGCGGCTCAACCATCACACAGCAGTTTGTAAAAAATTCAATTCTTAGCCCGGAAAAAACATACACGCGTAAATTAAAGGAATTGATTCTCTCGGTTCAGCTTGAAAGAAAATTTACAAAAGACGAAATACTCCAGATGTATCTTAATGAAATTCCTTACGGTTCTACCAATTATGGCATAGAATCGGCAAGCCAAAGTTATTTTGGCCATACGGCAAAGGAGCTTACTTTGGCTGAAGCGGCAATGCTTGCGGCGCTCCCGCAGTCACCGACAAGATATTTGAATGATCAGGAGGTATTAACCGGCCGCGCGCATTATATTTTGGATCAGATGGCAGAGCTTGGTTATATCACCCAAGAGGAGGCTGACGGAGCCAAAGCAGAGGATGTAAAGATCAGGCCGCAATATGACAATATACAGGCGCCGCACTTTGTCTTTTATGTAAAACAATTTTTATCCGAAGAATATGGCGAGCGTGCGATTGAACAAGGAGGATTAAAAGTCATTTCTACTCTTAGTAAAGATATGCAGAACGTCGCCGAAGCCGCGGTTCGGGATCATGTTGACGCGAAAGGAGCATCGCTTGGATTCTCCAATGGTTCGCTAGTGGCAATTGACCCAAAGACCGGGCAGGTACTTGCAATGGTCGGCTCAAAAGACTTTTTTGACGAAGAAATTGACGGCCAGGTTAATGTCGCTCTCCGGCCACGCCAACCGGGTTCGTCTTTTAAGCCGATGGTCTATACCAAGGGCTTTGAAAAGGGGTACACGGCCGATACAATTCTTTGGGACGTATTTACCTCATTTAAAACCGCGATCAAAAATTATGAACCGCATAACTACGACCTTTCAACGCGCGGACCGGTCACAGTACGAACGGCGCTTCAGGGGTCGCTCAATATTCCGGCAGTAAAAATGCTTTATTTGGCCGGCATTGACAATGTTTTAGATTTCGCAGAAAAACTTGGCTACACCACCTTTGGCGACCGCTCGCGCTTTGGACTTGCGCTTGTGCTTGGCGGGGGAGAAGTAAAACTTTTGGAACATACCGGCGCGTATGCTATTTTTGCCAATGAGGGCGTGAAGCAAAAGATTACCCCGATTATTAAAGTTGAAGATCCCTGGGGAAAGGTTTTGGAAGAATGGAAACCTCAGGACGGCGAGCGCGTGCTTGATGAAGATAATGCGCGTTTAATTACAAATGTACTTTCAGACAACAATGCCCGGGCGTATGTTTTTGGCACCGGATCAAACCTACAGCTTGGCGATCGCCCGGTGGCCGCCAAAACCGGTACAACAAATGACTATCGCGACGGTTGGACGCTTGGCTATACGCCGTCACTTGCCGCCGGAGTCTGGGTTGGCAATAATGATAATTCGGAGATGCATCACGGGGTTGGCGGATCAGTTGGCGCGGCGCCAATTTGGAATCGGTTCATGCGCGAAGCGCTTGAGGGCAAAGAAATTGAACACTTTAATGCTCCGCCGCCGAATGACGCAAAAAAACCAGTACTCCGTGGCGGATCTGCCGAAGAGCAAACAGTTAAGATTGACCGCGCTTCAGGAAAACTCGCCACTGAATATACGCCGGAATCATATATTGAAGAAAGGAAGTATCGTGAAGCCCACTCAATACTATATTATCTTGATAAGGACGACCCGCGCGGACCAGTACCGACAAATCCCGGAGTTGATCCGCAGTTTGCCGGCTGGGAAGCGGGTGTCAGGGGATGGGTCGAACACAAATCTGAAGAAGATGGCGAAGAAGGCGTTTACGCCGAAAAGCCACCAACTGAATATGATGATTTGCATATCCCTGAAAACATACCGTTCGTGCAAATTTTATCACCAAGCAATAACACCACTTTTGATTCACGCAATCTTTCAGTGCGCGCGAATGCAAGCGCGCCACGAGGAGTCAGCCGGACAGAATACTGGATTGATGATATTAAAGTTGGGACAACGTGGGGTGATGACCTTGAAAT
>Ga0180433_10010000_pt1 | contig 11508 bp, 8 predicted proteins | sample SS_ome_8_FD_132980 | JGI IMG/M metagenome (GOLD analysis project Ga0180433, IMG submission 132980) | Hypersaline lake sediment archaeal communities from the Salton Sea, California, USA - SS_1_D_1 metaG | ecosystem: Environmental > Aquatic > Non-marine Saline and Alkaline > Hypersaline > Sediment... | reverse complement strand
TAAATTCCCAGTGCTATAACCTGGATAATTGCTTTACACCTCACAGGGGGAACGAAATGGAACTTTCCGGATTTCTTATCAAGATGACCAAGTTTGTTCTCGATACACTCGTCAAAACAACCAACGCCGATATCAGGTTGCACGGCAAGGAGAACATACCAGATCAACCAGTCCTTTACGTTATCAATCACTTTACCCGAATGGAAACTTTTTTCCTCCCCTATATCATAAGCAATTTAACCGGAAAAAACATCCTCTCACTTGCATTCCACGGATTCTTCGGTGGCGCCTTTGGTAACTATCTTTCAAAGATAGGTGCTGTTTCAACAAAAGCACCCGACAGATATAAGGTCATGATAGGATCGCTCTTAAAAGGCGATCTTTCCTGTCTCATCTTTCCCGAAGGGCAGATGATAAAGGACAAGAAAATCATTGAAAAGGGAAAATACATGATCTACAACACCGGCATCAGAAGGCCGCCCCACACCGGTGCTGCGATAATAGCCCTCCGATCTCAATTCTTCCGGGAGAAACTCAGATACTTTTTCGAAAACAACCTATCAAACGAAATACAGGAATACATGAATTTTTTTGAAATAGATTCGCTCGATCAGGTGGAAGCTGTTATCAATCAGGAGTCTTATGTTGTACCTGTCAATATCACCTACTTTCCCGTGAGAGCACGCATGAATATTATCAATAAAATCGCTGAACGGTTCATCGAGACCCTTTCAGAACGAATAGAAGAAGAGCTGGAGGTCGAAGGAAGCATGCTCATCGATGGTGTCGACATTGACATTAACTTTGGTGAGCCGATATCAACGAGAAAATACCTCGACACGCGATCGATAAGAAAAAAAATCACGAACAAACGGTTATACCTCACTAACGATGAGATTAAGAAGGAGATATACTTTAAAAAACAGGGTATCGACCTCATGTACAACTACATGAAGTCGATATATAGGATGACCACCGTTAATCACGATCACATCTTCTCATACCTGCTGACAAAATATACCAAGAATAAAATCCCGGTATCGGATTTCAAGAATAGAGCCTACCTTGCGATAAAAAGGCTCAAGGGATTACCGATGACCTCCTATCACACCAGTCTGATGCTTAGCCAGAGGAACCTCCTGACCGATGATGAGCACGGACGGTACGATAACATCATTGAAACCGCGCTCACTGAAGGACTGATTTCACTCACGAACGGATACATTGTCAAAAATACCGAGAGGTTTTCTCGACCATATGAATTTCACACGATAAGGAGAGATAACACCATCGAGGTGTTATATAATGAAATAGAACCGCTTCAAAGTGTCATAAAATGTCTCAACTGTGTTATGCGCATACCCTCATTTCAAGTCAGGAGAATGATACGGCGAGAGTTTCTTCAATTGGATAGAGAGATATTTGAACGGGATTACAGTCACTATTTCATCGAAGAAGAAACAAAACCGAAGAATATCGGATCCCCCTTTCTCCTGAAAAAGTCGAGAGAAAGAGGCATCCTCCTGATTCACGGATACATGGCAGCTCCAGAGGAGATCAGAATGCTCGCCGAGTATCTGTACAGAAAAGGATTTACCGTTTACGGGGTGAGACTTCGCGGACACGGCACAGCTCCGGAAGACCTTGCCATCCGAACATGGGAGGAGGGGTACGAATCGGTGAACAGAGGCTATATCATACTAAAAAACAGCGTCAAGCGAATGGCGGTAGCCGGCTTCTCCACCGGTGCCGGCCTCGCACTCCTTCAGGCCATTAATAAAGAGAAGTATTTTAACTGCGTTGTGTCCATTAATGCACCTCTGCGCCTTAACAATATTGCGTCACGCCTCGCTTCCGCAGTCATCTTCTGGAACAATTTTCTGAAGAAGATACATGTCAAGCGGGGAGAAATGGAATTTGTAACAAACAGACCTGAGAATCCTCAGATAAACTATTTCAGAAATCCAATTTACGGTGTCTATGAGCTAGAAAAGCTCATGAAAGAAGTCGAGGAAAAGTTACCTGAACTGATGACCCCTTCGCTGATCATACAGGGCTCCGAAGATCCGGTCGTCAATCCCATCAGCGGGATAGAGGTATTTGATAAGATAGGAACGAAGAAGAAAGAGCTCTACAGAATATATTCGGAGAGACACGGAATAGTACGGGGAGATGACTCAGAGAAAGTCTTTCAAAAAGTTGAGCACTTTCTTAACGAAAACATGTAACGAGCAGCACGCAGCATTGCTCTTCCTAAAATGAGTAAGCCGCTCCGGCAAAGAGAAGCGCGCTCGTCGCTTCCTGATCCAGATTCAGCGAATATTCGTCAGATGAGCTTTGATCTCTTGCTCTCTGTTCACTTTCACCATCAAGTTGGGTGACAATTGCAACCACGCTTATCGATATATTCTTTCCGATTTGATATACGGCACCGCAGGTAAAGAGAAATAAGTTATTCTCGGCCACCCCCTCTGTATCCGTGTTAACTCCTCTGCTTCTCCCAAGGAAAAAAACATATCCTCCGCCAAGCATGAGGGACAGTGCAGGATACGGATTTATCTCAACACCACCTTTCAGAAATACTGAATTTTTATTAGTGACACTCGATCTCGATTTATCAATTTCATGATACTCATCATCAGTTTCAGTATTGCTATATATATCCAAAGAGGTGATCTTATAGGAACTCCCAATTCTGAACTCTCCTTCAAAAGCAATCGCCAAGAAGGAACTCAACCGCTGATAACCACCACTAACAAACCCGAATCCCTCGGTGTATTTTGGACCGAATGAATAGCTTTCACTCCCTGTGACGCTGTTATCTTTCGGTGTCATTTCCGAGGTCCAATCCAAATCATGATAGCGATACTCATACTCCTGATCTTGCCATGTAAACTCTCCGATATCGAATCCAAATCCCAGCTGTGAATCCTTATCCCTGAAAAGATATCCCAGCACTGCAGTAAAGGCGTACGTCGTGAGATTCTGTTCCTTTTCGAATCTTTCTCTGCTCGTTCCATTCACTTTCGTTAATTCATCACTCGTGATATCTTTTTTTCTGTACTTAAATGAAAGCTGAAAACCGAGAGCAGAGCTCTTCGAAAGGTTAAATCCAAGGGAGGCGGATAGCGCCGGGTTATACCCCTCGATTTTCTCTTCACCAGATAATTTATACGTGCCGAGAGGCGCTACCTCTGCCTCTATCTCGGTTTTCGTCTTCGATGAAAAAACCTGAAACTCATCATCATCGGCTACGGCAAACCCGAGTACCGCATCTCCAAGACGATACGCATACGCGATTAATAACGCCATTCCGCTTCTATCCTGTGTTGCAACATCAACTTGAGGATTAATACCCTGAAAAGAGGCATCAAATGCTATCTGTGTACGGTCATAGGCGAGATACTTCACATATATACCGAGAGCGTTCTCATCGGTCTGAAGGGTGAGAAGGGCAGGATTCCGCGCGGCATCAAAGGGACCATCCGAAATAACCGAGCTCACCCCGCCCATGGAAAGACCCCTCCCCAGAGCGAAGAGAGATGAAAAAGCAAGGACAATGAATACCGGTATGAACGAGAGCCCTATGGCATTTCTCATATTACTCTCCGAGCAAGAAGGCAATATCAACGCTTTCCTTCACCCTGAGGAGTGTAATAGGCATGATATGCGAGTTGCTCGAATCAAAACTCGAGTGAACCGGAATGGCAATATCAACGAATTTTTCCTCAAACTTGTCATGTCTGAAAACAACCGCAAAGTGGATCTCACTCTTTTTCCCCATACTGTCGTTATAATCCGGCCAGAAGTGGAAATAACTCATTGTTGCCTTGTTGGTTACATAAGGATTTTGCCAGCTCTCATCTATCATTCTGGCAACATCATTCTCATAGAGAAGGGTTACCTCCACATCGGGTATCACAGAAAAGGTTGTTTCTTCAAGCACCTCGCCGAGTATATGCGGGAAGAAACTCGTCTTATCAACAATCTTACTATAATCGGAATGTTCAAAGGACGCTCGGCGACCTTTCACTATGGAAATGGCCTCATATACTAGGAACAAAATATCTGCTTTGGTCTGTATAGTGTATTTTGAATCGAGTTTCCCGTGCAGTATACCCCTTTCACTTGTAAAGTATTTTGGCGATATGCGATTCAGGACATAGGCAACAGCATCGTCCCTGAACGTTTCGTAATCGGGAATCTTCTCCTTCTCTTTTGCAAGAATTTCTGTCACAACGGCGTTAACAATTTCTTCCATGAGATTTTTTACGGGCATATTTAATCACTCCTTTTAACTTTTTTTCTTCTCCGAGGAAAAGCTATCTCGATAATGTCGCTCATATCATTAACAAAGTGAAAAGTAACTCCTTTCTTGACATCATCCGGAATCTCAATTATATCCTTTCTGTTCTGTTCCGGTAGTATTATCTCCCGTAGCGTTGCTCTCTTTGCCGCAATGAGCTTCTCCTTGATACCACCAACCGGCAACACCCTTCCGCTCAAGGTTAATTCGCCGGTCATTGCCAGATGCGGTCGGATCGCTGTGCCGGTTACCAGTGAATAGAGTGATGTTGCCATGGTGATACCGGCAGAGGGGCCATCCTTCGGTGTCGCTCCTGCCGGAACGTGAATATGTACCTTCTTATCTTTAAAAAATGAAACAGCATTTTCACCTTCAAGAATCTTCTGAACATAATTGTAAGCGATATTGGCCGACTCGCTCATCACCTCACCCAATTGACCGGTCAGCTCCAGTCTCCCTCCTCTTCGATTTCCGATGCCGATTGACTCCACAATAAGGGGGGTACCACCAAACGATGTCCAGGCAAGTCCAATTGCAATACCCGGCTTTGAGGCAACGGGTATCTCCTCATCAGTGAAGATTTCCGGTCCCAGAAATGAGCGGATTTTCTCCCTCACTAACGGTTCCTCCGGAATCTTTTTCCGCTTTGCAATCAATGTCGCCACTTTACGACATATCTTCTCTATCTGCCGTTCAAGACCACGAACCCCCGACTCACGGGCATAATTATTGATTATATAAAGAAAATCCTTTTTATGTATACGTATCGCATTGCGTTTCAATCCATGTCTTTGAAGCTGTTTCGGCAGGAGAAAACGCTTCGCTATCTCATATTTTTCATCCGCGATATACCCCGAAAGCCTGATAATCTCCATTCTGTCAGCGAGAACACTCGGAATAGTATCGAGGGTATTGGCTGTGGTAATAAAAAAAACATCAGAAAGATCGAAAGGGACATCCATATAGTGATCTCGGAACTGCACATTCTGTTCAGGATCCAGAACCTCAAGAAGGGCAGATGCCGGATCTCCCTGAAAGCTCTGACCCAGTTTATCTATCTCATCGAGCATAAAAACCGGGTTCTTTGATTTACAGATTCTAATGCCCTGAATAATTTTGCCTGGCATCGCTCCTATATATGTTCTCCGATGACCTTTTATCTCTGCCTCATCTCTCATCCCACCAAGGGACATTCGAAAAAATTTCCTGTTCAATGCTCTTGCAATGGACTGCCCCAGTGATGTTTTCCCAACACCCGGAGGACCAACCAGACAGATGATTGAGCCCCGGGCATCGGGTTTTAACTTCCGCACGGCAAGAAATTCAAGTATTCGCTTTTTTACATCTTCCAGACCGTAGTGATCCCGTTGTAATATTTTTTCAGATCGGGAGAGATCCGTTGAATCATTCGTCTCCTCTTTCCAGGGGAGTGACAGAACGGTATCAACATACGTCCGGGTGAGCGAATATTCCGATGAATTTGGATCCATTGATAATAGTTTTTTCGTCTCCCCCTCAATCTTCTCCTTAACCTCGCCCTTGAGCTCTAATTCCTCAATCCTCTGTTGCATCAGAACAATTTCACGATTGCGCTCATCCTCCTCCATACCCAGTTCAAACCTGATAGCTTTTAACTGCTCACGTAAGAAAAAATCCCTCTGCTGTTTTTCAATTTTCTCACTTATATGGTTCTGAATCTTCTTCTGGAGAGCAACAACGCCCATCTCCTTGTGAAGAAGCCGAAGTACCTTTTCAAGCCTCTTTTTGACATTCAGGGTTTCAAGAACACTCTGATACTCTTCCTTCTCGAGATTAAGAATTGATGTAACAAAATCAGCAATCTTACCCGGATCATCCACGTTGACCATCGTGAGCTTCATCTCTTCGGTGAAGAGTGGATTACTTTCAGAGAGCATTTTGAGCTGGCTTAAAACAGCTCTGGTTAACGCTTTGATCTCAATATCACGCTTGGGAAGCTCATCCTCAAGATACTCCACCCTGGCAATCAGGTGAGACTTCTTTGGCATTACACTTTTTATTTTAAATCGCTTTACGCTATTTATAAGAACATTGACACCACCATCGGGAAGATTTATCTTCTTTAAAACCTTTGCCGCTGTTCCAACCATGTAGAGATTATTCACGCCAATCTCATCATCGTCATCGTTCCGCAAAAGAACGAGACCGGTCGTTCTCGAGGTCTGTATTACCTTGTCTATGGAGTGCGCAAAACGACCATGCGATATTATCAGAGGAGTAACAATACCGGGGAAAATAGGTCTGAAGCGAATCGGAATAACATAGAGCTGATCGGGCAGATCATCATCATCAACGATGAGATCGCTCTCGAGAATTTCCGTTTCAAACTGCATATCAGCGTCATCGATCAGCATATCATCAATATTCATAAGAACCCTCTTAACAGATGAGCTCCACCATCAGAGACTCATCCGGATACCATTGTATCACATAAACTACTTTCTCGTAAAACAAATATTAACCACTTCTATGAGATTTTCGTATATGTAACAGCAGTGATTATTCACTGTATCAATACGGCTCTTATTCGCTCGCCGTACTTTCCAGCTCGGGAAATGGGCTTCTCCACTGAAACCCCGTTTTACCCGTTCTCCGGTAGTGTTCAAGTCTTCGAATCGTAATCTCTGCAAAGACCGGATCATTATCAAACGTATATACCCTTCTCTTGAGCCGCTCGCCTGCCAGCAGTGTTGTGCCAGAATGGGAAAAAAAGTCGAAGATCAGATCCCCCTCATCACTGCAGCTGGAAATTATCCTCTCAATCGCCTTCAACGGCTTTTGAGCGTAACATCCTGGTATATTTTCCTCCATGCGATAAAAAACCTGTTGAATGTCAATCCATACATTTCCGGGCCGTATTGTTCGTGACCTGCTTCTCTCTAAATTCTCCGTCATCTTTCCATCAATAACCTTATAATAGCCACTTAAAACCTTCGGTATATCGGTATAGGTAACCCTGAATCCCGGATTGCCCCTGCAGTAATGAAGAAGCTCCTGTCGGACCCACATCCAGTTCTTCTGTGTTCCATATCCCCGCTGATTTCGAAGCGTTATAAAATTCCTCGGTTTGAGTTCTCCAAAATCACGCATCAATATCATTACATCCGGCAGGGGCTGGAAATTATCTTTATAATCTGCACCAATCCAGATGAAGAGATGCGAGTTATCACTCATTATCGCTCTGGCATTTTCAATCCACGAACGAAAAAACTGAAGATATGCGTCCAAAGAGATCTTCGAGAGTGAACGACTCTTTATTCTGCCGACGGAGACATTATAGGGTGGATCGTTGATAATAATACCCGTACGCTTCCCCTCTGCTATCTTCTGAACCTCTCGAAAATCGGTTGCATCGAGCACCCCAACTCGATGCCCTGATTCAGAATCCTCCCATATCTCTCCACGGCTCAATCGGCAATAGGGGAGAACCTGTTCATACAGCTCCGTACTGCGATCCAGCCTGTGCAAATTCTCAGTCGTTTTTCCCCTTTTGCTCCGAACGGCTTCTGATGGGGAATTATCAAAAAATGTGGTGCCGTAACTCATAAAAGATACCACCGAAAGTGAAAGTAATCTCAACAGGAATCATTGAAATATACCGGTTGATCTGCTCATTTGTCAAGTTTTTTGGAAACCATCGACTCGATCAAAAAACTTTATCCTGAGAATCTTTCAAGAGCTCAGCTACGTAATCCTCAACTTTCCCGATTATTAATTGCGGATCTCTGGGGATGGAGACAATAACACGCTGATTATGCTTTATACCAAAATGCACCGTTTCTTCATGTGTTGGCAAAGAAACGTCAATTGCATTTCCTTTAATTGAACCGCCTGAATCAAGAGCAATATAGAGTTTATCGTTATACCGAACAATAGATCCATAGGGGATGTATACCGGATCCACTGCAATGAGACCAATATGAGCTCTATGCAGATCCCGAATCGTGAGTTCACCGACAGCAATACGATTACTCCAGTCAACAAAAACCAACTCTCCATTTATCCTAACATAACCCGAATTACAACAGGGACCGGGACAATATGCAGTAATTTTGCAGGAGATAATTTTTTCTTCTAAAAACAATTCGTTTCCCAAGAGGAACCGCAGAAAAGGTTCTCTCGATTGACTGTCAAGCGATACTCTCATTATGACGAACGAAAATATGAAGAAAAAGGCACAATACTGAACAATCGCAAGTATGTATGAGTTTTTTCCGCTCATTTTCACTCAGGAACCCTTTACCGAGATAAATTCTCTATTTTCCAGACAATCAACGTATTAGATGAAACGGTACGACAGCATTTCTCCGCACTCACAATATGTAAAGTAAAATCTCAGTACGTAATGAGCATTTCAAACTTGAACGAGGGACCCTGACCGAGAATTTATAAATTTTATCCTTGATAAATTTCCCGTACCTGATTTCACTGGTAATTCCCTAATAAAAGAGGATCACAAAGATGTTCGACTTCTTTTTTATACTTACGCTCTGCTCATTTATCCTGCTATCGGTACTGAGCATATTCTCTTTCTACTCCGATAAGAAGCGGTATTTCAAGGCAACGATAATATGCTTCTACATTTCCGTTTTCCTTTTCTTTATCACCGGTATACTCAAGTTCAATCCCACATCCGCAGGGGCGCTTGTCAAAGCAACTCACACAATCTGGGGATACTTTTTTCTCATAATCTCCTTTATTCTTCTCATTCTCCTCTATCTGAATTTCACTCGATGGAAGCATCAGTTGAAGTCCATTATTGCGCTTGCGTCGCCTTTCATCACGATAGTACTCAGCTTCTCAATCCCCTACATCGATTCACAGAGACGCTTTGAAACGGAACTGCAGCACAGTCTCCTACCCGTCCACATTTTTATTGCAACCATAGGAGAAATCCTCTTCTTCTTTAGCTTTGTCGGATCAGTGCTCTATCTCGTTATGGAGTGGCAGTTGAAAAAGAAATCCTCCATGAAATTCATCTATCGGTTACCAAACCTTGAAACCATTGAAAACTTCAACCGCTGGGCAATTTCACGATCCCTTATGCTGCTCACCATCGGTATCATTATTGGCATTATACTCGTCTGGGTCAAGTTTAGCGCTCTCTTTCTCGCATCATCAAAGGAGATCATCATCTATTCTTCATGGCTGGTAATTCTCATAATCGCGTACCTTCGATTTAGAACGAACGTCACCTCCCATAAGGTAAACCAGATTAACACTGCGCTGTTCATTATCGTGATGTGCTTCTATGTTTTTACGAATATCTTCATTACAACCGGATTTCACAGCTATAAATAAGGGTATCATGAGCAGCGAAATACCAGAAATAATCCTCCTCGGATTAAGCCATAAAACGGCACCGATAGAGCTGCGCGAAAAGTTCTCTCTCAATTCCGAAGATCTGAGCGCGCTCTATGAGAAAATAAAAAGCAGGATTGAAGAAATTGTATATATTTCAACCTGTAATCGTGTTGAGATATACTGCACCTCCAGGGATGTCAATCGAGCAGTCGATTCCATGATAGATTATTTATCAGAACACACCGGGATACCGAAAGATAGATTTATCGACTCGCTTTACAAGAAGTATTCTCGAAATGCGATACATCATCTCCTCACGGTTGCATCCTCACTGGACTCGATGGTCATCGGCGAGAACGAGATTCTTGGTCAGGTTAAAAACTCGTATCGAAACGCTGTCGACACAAAGATGACCGGCACTATTCTTAACAGGCTTTTCCATCAGGCATTCAATACCGCAAAAAAGGTCAGAACCGAGACTGAAATAGCTCAAAATCCCCTTTCCATCGCCTATATTGCGACTGAGCTCGCAAAGCAAATCTTTGAGGACATTTCGAGAAGGAGCGCCCTGCTCATCGGAGCGGGCGAAATGGGTGAGCTCATTCTCAAGTATTTCACCAAAGATAATATCAAAGAAATCATCATTGCCAACAGGTCACTTCATAATGCACAGCGAATCGCTGAAGATATCAATAGAGAAGCACAGATCATACCCCTCGAAGATATCGAAAAAGCAGCATCAGAGGTCGACATCGTCATATCATCAACATCAGCGAACAATTACATTATATCAAACGAAATGGGCAACGATATAATAAAACGCAAAGGGAATAAGCCGCTTTTCATGATCGATATCGCCGTTCCCAGAAACATTGACCCGGCAGTGGCAAAAATACATAACATTTTCCTCTATAATATTGACGACCTGAAATCCATTGCTGATGAAAATCTCAAAAACCGACTGAAAGAAGTCGAGATCGCCAGGCAGCTTATCGAAGCAGATACCGAAGAATTTATTAAATGGTACGAATCAATGGAAATTATCCCCGCAATTAAAAAAATTCAGAAAAAATTTGAACAGATACGACAAAACGAGATAAATAAATATCGGAAGAGAAAACTGAAACATCTTTCAGAAGAGGATTTCAGGGTTATTGATGAGCTTACCAGGCAGATTATGACCAAAACGCTGCATAATCCTATTTCAACACTGAAACGATACGCTGCTGGTGAAGAGGGAACACTTAGCAAAAAATCCCTTCTCGATAAAAGCAGGATTATTGAGGAGCTCTTTGACTGATGAAGATGAAAAACATTCCCCGGCTCATTTTCTGGGAATTGACAAAGCGATGTAATCTCAACTGTATTCACTGCCGTGCAGAAGCGGTTGATCAGGAATTCAGCGGCGAGATGACCCTCGCACAGATTCAGGATGTTGTTGATAACATCGCATCCTTCTCAAAACCGATTATGGTTTTCACCGGCGGAGAGCCACTTTACCGTCCAGATATATTTGACATTGCGAAATACACGAAGAGTAAAGATCTCCCTATCGCACTGGCAACCAATGGAACACTCATCGATAGGGATAGTGCTCGCCATATTAAAGAAACCGGATTTGAACGGGTGAGCATCTCCATTGATGGAAAGGATGCTCATTCACACGACACCTTTCGCGGCATTACCGGTGCATTTGACCGCGCGATAAACGGAGCGTCGCTGCTCAAATCGGAAGGGGTTTCATTCCAATTCAACACGACAATTACGAAGCGCAATGTCGAAGAGATAGATGACATTCTGAATCTCGCAGAAAAAATGGGCGCTGCTGCACTGCATATCTTCATGCTGGTCCCCGTCGG
>Ga0180433_10009999_pt1 | contig 11510 bp, 11 predicted proteins | sample SS_ome_8_FD_132980 | JGI IMG/M metagenome (GOLD analysis project Ga0180433, IMG submission 132980) | Hypersaline lake sediment archaeal communities from the Salton Sea, California, USA - SS_1_D_1 metaG | ecosystem: Environmental > Aquatic > Non-marine Saline and Alkaline > Hypersaline >... | reverse complement strand
GTTACTGGCGGATTATGGTTTGGAATGGCGTGAGGTTGAAAGAAGGGTTGTTTTGCCTGATGATTGGCAGAAGACATTAAAGGATTTTTCAAAAGGTTTGGTGGAGTGAGGGGATGAGGAGAAAAAAGGAAACTCAGAACAATAGGTTTTCTCAAATGATAGAAGTCTTTTACCCCCACTCATCATTATATCTGTGAGAGTTGCTATATAAATATTTCCCAAACAATCATGCCACTTATTAGCATATCGAGTAATAATCTATATATTTCCGGATTTAACGAAGAATATATATCTAAAAACATTTAAATATTTTCTTAATATGATAATTTGTGATATAATAAATCAAACCTTCACAGATTTAACATTCTTGTATAAAAGATTATTAAGAGTATTAATTTTTATTTTTTTTAAAAAATCTCCCGATTTTCCAATTTTTTTTCAAATTCAGACAATCAATCAATGTAATGGCTCATGTGATATGTGTCCCATGAGATTCAATAAGGGAAAAAAAACAAAAAAGATATCAAATGAATTATTTGAAAATATTATTAGGGAAATATCTGCTGAAGGTGGAATAAGACATATTGTTTTGCATCTACAAAATGAACCTTTGTTAGATAATGATATTTTTAGAAAAATACAATTAATTAGAAGAATTGGGAAGGGACATATAACAACGTTTTTTGCAACTAATGGTTCATTATTTTCTAAGGAGAAATTATCTCAGTTAGTGGATTCAGGATTAGATGAATTAGTTATCAGTTTGGATGCATGTAGTGAGGAATCCTATAATAAAATTCGGAAAGGATTAAATTTTAATATAGTTCTAAAGAATATAAAAATGATATCTAAATCAAAATATGATGGTAATCTCTCTGTTGGATTTGTTAAACAGAAAGAAAATATAATGGAGTTAAATGATTTTGAAAAAATGTGTAAAAAAATGAAAATTAATAAAAAAGTATCAAAAATTTGTAATCGATCTGGTGATTTAGATGATTTTGAAAATTATAGAATTAAAAAGAAAAACATGTCTATTTATGAAAGAATTAGTAGCTATTTAATGAAAAGAGTAATCAAAGTTTGTCCATTTACTATAAATTGGATGACTATTTTGCATAACGGAGATGTAATTGTCTGTTGTAATGATTATAGAAAAAAAATAATCATTGGAAATCTGAATAAATCAACAATTAAAGAAATCTGGAAAAATAAAAGATTAGAAAAAATTAGATTACTACAACTCCAAAAAAAATATAAAGAAATTTCCATTTGTAAAAAGTGTTCATTTTTCGATATGATATTTAATTAATATAATTAGACAAGAAAAGATAAAAAGAAACCATTTAAAACAATCTTCAATCTCAGGGCATCTTTATCATTAAAAATTTTAACTAACTGCCTCATGAAATATTTAGGATGGAAATAAAATTTTCTGTATCCATCAATCTGAAATCTAGTTAATTGATTAATTGAAAAATTACTTAATCTGCGGCTAATAATTGATGGAACATCAAATTCATCTTCTGATATTTTACCCTCTTTAACTCCTTCAATCCACAGATCTGATCCCATATCATAATACAAAATATTTATTTTAACATGATCTAATGGTAATGAACAAATAAAATTAATTGTATTTTTAATATGCAAATTTGTTTCAATTGGAGCTCCAATTATAAAGGTTGCTGATGTTATAAATCCAAATTCATCTGTCATTTTTAAAGTAGATCTTATCTGATCAAGTGAAATATTCTTATTATAAAAATCCAAAACCTCTTGATTACCTGATTCTATTCCAAAACTAATAAATTTTACATTTACTTTTTTCATTTTTTTAAATAAAACTCTATCTGCACAATCGATCCTAGCCCCAAGAATCTGTATAATAATATCAGTATCATATTCAATCAATTTGTCAAATATCATATGCGCCCTTTTATTGTTGGCAAGAAAATTATCATCAATAATTGTGACAAATTTATATTTTTTATTTAATTCAATTATTTCATCAACAACATTTTCAACACTTCTCTCACGATACCCCCATTGTGGAAAAACATTACTATATCTAGCACAAAAACGACATTTGAAAGGACAACCTCTGCTCGTCATCATTGAAGTAAAGTTATATTTTGATAAATTTAGCCAGGGAAATTTCCCATATTTTGAAGAATCAACAAGATGACGAGCAGGAAAAGGAATTGAATCTAAATCCTTTATTATTTCAATTGTTCCACCTTTTTTAATATCCTTTCCTTCTTTATAATAAATACCAGGAATATCAGATAATATCCTTTTTCCTTCAAGATATTTGATTATTTCTTTAATAACATTTTCTCCCTCCAATATAACTGCAATATCCGCATTAGGAATATCTATCAATGCTTTCTTTTTCAAAAATGTACAATGAGGACCTCCAATTACAATCAATAAATCTTCAAAATTGTCTTTGAGTTTTTTAGCTAATTTATTTGCAAAAATACAATTATTAGTGAAAACATTAATTCCAACAAAATCAGCATTATGAACTTTATCAAAAATATACATATCAGAATAGTTAAAAACACCTAAATCAATTATTTCAACAGTATGGCCAATATCTTCTAAAACCGCAGCTATATACAATAATCCAAGAGGTGGAAAAAGAGGATGTTTCATTTTTTTCGTTTTTCCAAATAAACCTTGACTGAAATATTGTTCAGGAAGTGCAAAAAGAATGCATTTCATTTAATATATCAATAAAGAGGAGGAGATTTAAATATGTTTTTTACATTTTAGATAATTGAATTAGAAACATATTAAATATATAAAATAGAAATGTTAATTGACTAGGAGATTATGAAAAATTATCTCGGTTTTGATTTAGAATTCTGGTATTCAGGTGAACCATACTCTAAACATCTACCCGATAATGTTATGGACAATATAAACGAAGACATACAACCAATAATAAAACTGTTAAATAAGCATGAAACGAATGTAACATTTTTCACTTTAGGGTATCTGGCAGAACAATATCCTGAATTGATAAAAGAATTGCATGAAAATGGTCATGAAATTGCATCTCATGGATATTTGCACAAAAGACTTTGTGAGATGGATCCTGTAAGTTTTAATCAAGATATTAAAAAATCCATTAATATAATAAAAACATTAACAAATCAATCCCCATATGGATATAGAGCACCACACTATTCGTTAACAAATTATACAATATGGGCATTAGATATTTTAATAAAAAATAATTTCAAATATGACTCAAGCATAGTACCTGTTAATTCACATCTTCAAAGTAAATCATATCCACCTAGATACCCTTATAAAATATCATCTGAGGATATCACAAAAATTGATACAAAATCTAGATTATGGGAATTTCCAATATGTCCATTCAAAATAATAAAAAATATTCCATTCTCGATAGGGACATATTTTCGTATTATACCCTATACAATTTATAAATTGATTATAACAAAAAATAATAAAAATGGTCCTGTAACATTTTGCTTTCATCCATGGGAGTGCAATTCTAACACAGCTAGAATGAAACTAAAAATACCTCATTATTTTTTATCATATTATGGTATTAGATCTTCTCTAAAGAAAATTGATAAATTATTATATGATTTTAATTTTTCTCCAATTAAATATTTTTTTGAAATATAAGGGACGGAAAAATCAATTTGATAGTTTTTTTTGTAGTATTGTTTATTTTCAATTTAAAAATTAAATCTCACGTCTTTAAGGTTTTTTTAAAAATAAGGACATTTAATTAATTAGAAGTAAATCTTAAATCTATTTTAAAAATATCCGAAATTCAAAAAAAACATGAGGTATAATATATATGAAGATATTATTTGTTGGTACACTTCCGCCCATAATTGGTTTAAGTCCATATTGTTTACATCTAACAAATTCCTTATCTAAAAAAGTAGATCTAGAGTTTATCGGATTTAAGACATTCTCAAGAAAATCAAAATCATTTATTGGAAACCAAAAAATCGATGATTTATTTTATACAAATGTTCTTAAAAATTTAAAAATTAAAAGGATTCTTAATTGGTATAATCCATTTTCTGGATTTAAAGCAGGTAGTGAACTGAAAGGTGATTTAATTCATCTCCAATGGTGGATCCCCTCGTTGATATTTGTATTTCTTCCACTTCTAATCATGGCAAAAATTAAGAAAATAAAAATAATAATCACAATTCATAATATTCTTCCACATGAACATCGTATTTGGAATTTATTTACAGATAGGATAGCAAATTTATTAATAATCCCTCTTGGGGATTTCTATATAGTACATAATAAGCGAAATAAGGAAAAATTTATGAAAATTTACAATGTTAAAGAGAATAAAATTGGTATTATTACTCATGGTAAACTTAATCTTATTCAAAATAAAAATATATCAAAAAAAGAAGCAATGAATTACCTTAATTTACCCTTGAATAAAAAAATAATATTATTTTTTGGTTATATCCGTCCTTATAAAGGAATAGATATTTTACTTGAATCTTTTTATTTATTAAAAAATGAAATTAAGGATATTTTTCTTTTAATAGTTGGACAACCAATTGATATTACTTTAAAGAAATATCAAAAAATAATAGACAAATATAAACTGAATAAAGATCTTTATTTTTATCCGGGATTTGTCCCAGAAAATTTAATTCAATATTATTTTTCATCCTCAGATTTAGTAGTTTTACCATATAAACATTTAGATACCCATGGTGGTGTTGGTGCGATAGCTGTTGCTTTTAATAAGCCATTAGTAGTAACTGATGTTGGTGGTTTACCAGAGTTTGTCAAAGATAGAAGTATAATTGCTAAACCAAATGATGTCATAGATTTGAAAAATAAAATTCAACTTGTCCTTCAAGATGAAAATATTTATAATAAATTAGTAAATGACTCAATAGAACTATCAAAAAAATTAAATTGGGATGACATTGCTGAACAAACTGTGCAAATATATAAAAAGATGATATAAAAAATTCATTTTAAATTGAATTCCATTTTGTACTGCTTATTATTTTCAGTAATGCCTACAATTAAAAATCCAATTTTTTCATATATTTTTTTTGCAGGTAAATTTTCCTTATAGGTTTTCAATATAACTTTCTTATAGCCAATTTCCTTTGCTTTATTCATCATCCATTTCGTAAGATAGGTTCCATACCCTCTCCCAGTGAAACCTCTTCTTATTACTATGCCAAAGCTAGGGACATCAAATCCAAATAACCTTAGAAACGTATATCCAATAAGTTTTTTATTGTAAAACATTACAAAATAATGATCTTCTTCTGAATTGACAATTTCTTCAATCGATTTTATATTAAATGGATGTGGATGAAAAAAATTTTTTGATTTTTCATCAAGATCATTTAACATGATATATAATTCTTTTACATCATTTATGTTTAATGCTCTAATATATATAGAATTATTATTAGTATCAACCCTCATTTAAAAAACCTATTATTATAATATGATTCTTGTGGTCTAATAAATTGAAAAGCTTTAATCATTTCTTTAATACCATAGTCAATATCATATTTTACTCTGAAGCCAAGCGATCTTATTTTTTTAAAAGAAACCTTATAATTTCTCTTATCTGGATCGTGGCCAAATTCTGCAAACTTAAGATTGAAATCTATGAAGTTACTAATAGCATTAGCTACATCTTCTTTTGTCATACATAATTCTTCAGATCCAACATTGTAAACCTCTTTATTCATTGTATCAAAATTTTCAATAGCAAATATTAAGCTTTGAACAATATCCTTTACATGAATAAATGATCTCCAATAGTCCTTTTCATAAATTATTAATTCTTTTTCTTTAATTGCTCTAAATAAGAAATCATTTACTAAAAGATCTAATCTTAGTCTTATAGATAGTCCGAAACCTGTAGAAAACCGATATATTATATAATTTGTATGAGATTTAATCTCCTCTTCTGCTTTCACTTTTGTTAGACCATATTCCGTGATAGGATTTAAGTGGTTTTCCTCGCAGCAGATATTTGAAATTTGTCCATAATTGCTACCTGTTGATGCAAAAATTATTGGTACATTACAAGATTGAACAATATTTCTTGTCCCAATATAATTTACGTTATTTGCCAAGATGGGTTGAGCTTTACAGGCAGGATATCCAACAATTGCAGCTAAATGTATTACCAAATCCACATTTTTTAATGATTCTTTTATGGTTTTAATATCTTGAATATCTCCATAAATAAACTCAAAATTCTTATTGCTAAGATGAGGAATAATCCCATAATAACTATATGTTAGATTATCAAGAACTCTTAATTGATATTTATCAATAAGCTCTGGTATCAACATACTTCCAATAAATCCTGCTCCACCGGTTATTAATATTCTAATATCTCTCACCCTCTGAAATTATTTATTTTCTTAATTATATAATCCTGCTCAGCTCTAGTTAGTCTATGGTGAATTGGTAGTGAAATAATACTCTCAGATATTTTTTTTGCACATAGATAAATCTCTTGATTATTTTTTCTAAATATAGGTTGTTCATTTATTGGCATTGGATAAGTTATTCTGGTTTCAACTCCATTTTTATTAAGATATTTATTTAGTTTATCTCTATTATTAGTTAATATTAGAAAGAAGAAATAGCAGTTTTTGGTATCTGATAGTTCTTCAGGATAACAAACGTTTTTCAGATGTTCTTTGTAATAATTTGCTTTCTCAATCCTTTGATTTATTGTATTATCCAATCTTTGTAATTGAGAGTTTCCTAATACTGCAATTAAATCCATCATTCTATAATTATTTCCCAAATATTCATGGATATATTTTGCAGATTCTCCTTGATTTCTAATAGCTTGGGCTTTTATAAAATACTCTTTGTTATTTGTAAAAACCATTCCTCCTTCGATAGTAGTTAGAATCTTTGCTGCGTGGAAGCTTGTAGTATTAATTATACCATGAGTACAACATTTTACACCATGGTATTCAGATCCAAATGATTGAGCACCATCAACAATCAATAGAATATTATTTTTCTCTGATATTTTTAAAAGATTATAATAATTTGAAACGTTTCCTCCTAAATCGATATTTATTATTGCCTTTGTTTTATCAGTTATCTTTTCTTCTATTAATGAAGTATCAATATTTAGAGTATTATCAATGTCTACAAATACTGGATTTGCATTGTTAAATAAAATCATAGTACCTGTTGTAATATAAGTCAGGGCAGGAATAATCACATCATCACCAGGTTTTATTCCAATACACTTCAATGCAATATCTAATGCAGCTGTACCATTATTTACCCCAATTGAATATTTAATGTTTAAATATGATGCAACTGTTTCTTCAAATTTCTTCACTTCAGGGCCTTGGGTATACCATCCATTGTCTATTACTTTTTTAATAGCTCTTTTTTCTGGTTGCTGAATATCAGGGATAGCCCAACTTATTTTCATACTTTAATATCTATCTCCTATAAACTAAAAATGAATTCCGGTTCTTTTATTATACAAGAATCACCTACTTATAGTTATCTAAAAGATTTAAAATAAAATTTTTAAGAAGTAAATAATATTATTTATTACATTTGATTTGAAATTAAAATTATTTACGAAAGAGGATAATAAGTTATATAATTAATTAATTATTTCTTACATATTTAAAAGCTGTAAATTATTATTAAATTACACTAAAATTGGAGGTTAAAAAGTAAAATTCTTATTAATTAGATGATAAATAATGAGAAAAAAAGAATCTGTAAAATGTAATGTGGAGATACTCAGAAATAACAATAGTAAAGAGTATGAGAAGTTCATATTAGATCAATCTGAATCAAATATTTATCATACTCTTGAATGGAAGGAGGTTATCGATGATTTAGATTATTATAAATCATCTTATCTTATAGCCCGAGATAAAAATGGCAATATACAATCAGCACTTCCACTATTTATTGTAAACAGTCTAAATGGTAGGAGATTAATTTCAATTCCCCACTCAATGTATGGAGGGATCATTGGAAATGAACAATATGTGAAGGTTATTTTAAAAAAAGCGTTAGAGCTAAAATTTGAAAAAAACTGTAAATGCCTAGTTATTAAACAATCAATAAATGGTTACAATAAAATTTTTAACGAATTCAATATGAAATGCTCTAATAAACGATGTAGTCAGAGTGTTATAATAAAAAAACCAAATATCATGTGGCAAGACATTAAGCCATCCAATAAAAACTCAATAAGAAAATCAATAAAAAACGATATTGAAATAGAACAGGTAACTTGTAGGGATGATTTATTTGATTTTCAACGCCTAGCACTAATAACTATAAAACGTACTGGTATGCCAGTTCCACCTATAACATTCTTCCAAAAAATATGGGATGTTATGCATGATAAAGGATATGCTGAATTCTTTTTTGCAAAGTATAAAGGAAAAGCAATTGCTTCTTGTCTTATATTTCCTTTTAATAATAAAGTTATTTTAGGATATGCCAATTCAGACATATCTTATTTAAAATTTAGACCCAATAACTATATCATATGGAAAATTCTCGAATGGTGTTATGAAAAAAAATATAGAATATTTGATCTAGGATCAACATGGTTAAACAATAAAGGACTTTATTTTTTTAAGGCAACTTTTAATACAATTGATTTTCCTGTAGTATATTATTATTACCCAAAGAATTCAAACATTTTCGATGATATAACCTTGATAAAATTTTTTGAGAAAATTATTAGGATTTTACCAATCGAACTATTAAAAATAATTAATCCAATTTTAAATAAACACTTTTCTTGATATATATTGATTAATTTAACAGGACCTCAAATCCTATTTCTTTGATTTTTTTTCCTTTTCGCGTTTTATGAAAGTAGTTTATTATTTTTTTATTTTAAATTACTGTGTACTCTAAAATATCAATAATTCTCTTTGTTTTAGTTTCATAACTTGCCTTCAATTCAAAAATCATTTGTTTGAATATTTAAAAAACTTGAATCATATTCGCATTCTGTCTTTTTTTTATTATGTTATTCTTGTAGTTGTATATTTTTACCTCGGTATTCCATTATAACATCTAAAGGAATTGTTGCCAATAAGAATACAATAAAGAAAATAATGTATCCAACATGTTCTTAGGTTATATATATCTATATTGAAATATTTCCATATTGAACTCAGTAATAATCTATATATTACTGGATTTACCGAGGGATATAATTGTTAACAGGAGAGAAAAATTCAAGTTAATAAAGATGAGAATTGACAAGTTTAAGTTATTGTCATAAAAAACCAACAGATATTTACATTGATGTTTATTATTTACTAAGGATTCAGTGGTGATATAAAATTATAGAAGATTTAGTAATTCCACTAATTACAATTGCTGCTGCTGAGTTAGGAGACAAAACACAAATTTCAATATTGCTTTTATCTTCAAAAACAAAAAAACATTTACAACTCTTGATAGGAGCAATACTTGCTTTTGTAATAGTGGATGGGATTGCAATTATTGCAGGCTCATGGATTACCTCAATTGTACCAGTTGATTATCTTAAAATAATATCAGCAATAGTTTTCATAATAATTGGAATATTTATGTTAATCAGCAAAGATGGCGAGGAAAAAGAAACAACTCAAAAAAATCCATTTATCGCAGCATTTCTTTTAATAATGCTTACTGAATGGGGTGATAAAACTCAGATTGCTGCTGCAATTTTTGCTACTCAATATGATGCAATATTTGTTTTTATTGGAACAATAACTGCTTTACTAATACTTTCGTTAATTGCAATATTTTTTGGTAAAGTTATTTCCACACGATTAAACAAAAAAATTGTTAATAAGATAGCAGGGATTATTTTCATAATACTAGGAATAACCTTCATTATATTGTAAAATCCTGCATTTTAATAACCTCAACCTATTACTGGATTTACCGAGGGATATATTGGTTGACAGGAGGATTAAGTTTCTCAAAAAAGGAGGCAGATTTTATTATTATCTTTTTTACTATAACTCCCGACTGATTTCTCAATGTTCAAAATAACTAAATTTACTTGTCCCCTTGTATTATAAATACAACAAATGATAGTATTATTATCATCAGGTGTATCAATTTTCCCAATATTGGAAACTTATAACAAAATGGACTACAAGATAAACCTCCATAACTGCAGAAACAAGAGGTTGCAGGAGTCTTGAAAAAACTATATGAGGTTGGTTTTTCTTTAATTGAAAATAATATTGATATTACTATGGGGATTTGCTCAGATTCAATTATATTATCTTTAATTGCCTTATCAATAACTAAAATAATTGTCCTATAAAATTCATCATTACTCATATTATTAATCCATCTGACAGCTTTTTGGATGGATGTTTTATCACTATCTTGTTCTGTAAAAGGTAATGTAATTTTATTATCTTTTCCAAAATAATAATAGGATAAATCATTACTATCTTTCTCAATTGCCCTACCACTCCTGACATTAAACAATGGTGATTCTCTAAAATTAGATTCAACACTCTGATAACCTAACACAGATGTTAATGATACACCTACGAGTATTGCAACTGCTATGATACTACCAATTAGGATTTTCTTATTCATAAGTACTATTCCCATCCCATTTTTTCATCAACTTTCACGATTAAATAAATAAGACCAACAATCGTTGCCAATAGCCACATTCCTCTTAAAAATTAAAAATAAAATAGGATTTGTTATTTTCAACCCTTCATATGGATTAAACCAATTATTTGCTGATTTCGTTAACAAATAATAACACCTGAATAATCGAAAAGCAACAACATATTGAAAAAGAAGCATTACAACCCATAAAACAGGAAATTTCCAACTTATATTGTTTATATTATTTTCTAAATCCTTGATTTCAATTTCAAAATGATTTTTGAAATAATCATCAAATGAGCTTTCCTCAATTGTTTTATATTGTATCGCAGGTATAGAAGGCATTAATAGAAGCAATGTTAGAACCAGCACACTACCTAACATCAGTTTCTTTCTCATTCTTCCCCACAATTTATAATGCACAACTGATATAAGTGTTTATCGTTGTCATAGGGTTTATATACCAAACCATCAATTAATATATGGGAGGAAAACATCAGATGAAGCATCTACTTCCAATAATGATAATACTGTTGCTTGTTTCTACTTCATTTGTGGGAGTGGGTAATCAGGTTGAGGAGTTGATGGTTGATAGTGAGGATATAGATAATGAAGATGTAAATCAACCAGTTAATCTTGGAAATAATCTGATAGAACATATATGGCCAACTCAGGGATATAATAGAAAACATGTTGGTAGAAGCCCATTTAGTACTGCTAATAATCCTGGTATTGAGAAATGGAGGTTTCCAGCAAAAGATTGGTGTCATGGTTCACCGGTGATTGACAAAGAGGGAGTTATATATTTTGGTGGCGGTGTGCTTGATCACCATTTATATGCGATTTACCCC
>Ga0180433_10009998_pt1 | contig 11511 bp, 12 predicted proteins | sample SS_ome_8_FD_132980 | JGI IMG/M metagenome (GOLD analysis project Ga0180433, IMG submission 132980) | Hypersaline lake sediment archaeal communities from the Salton Sea, California, USA - SS_1_D_1 metaG | ecosystem: Environmental > Aquatic > Non-marine Saline and Alkaline > Hypersaline >... | reverse complement strand
TGGGCATCCAGTAAATTTTTAACAAAGAAACCAACTGAACCCCAGAGGCATCCGGCAGTAGCAATCATGAAATAACCTTTTGTTTTTTTAAGCAAATCTGACTCCAATCTGAATAGTTATTTTATTCTCATTCCATAACTTGTTATTATAGAGGAAAAACAAATCTAATTCAAAATAATTTCAGATATGTGGGTGCGGTATTTATGGATATCCTTAATGGTCTATTTCAAGTTATGGCATGATGAGTACAGTAAGGTTTTATTTCAGGAAGGGGGAAGAGATGAAATATATGAATAGCCAGTCTTTCAATCCCTATTTTAATTTCACTTTAGATGAATACATGTTGAAAAATCCTAATGTCTAAATAGTTTCAATCAAAAAATAGGGTAATCTATATTGTATAGATGATAGATATAGGTAAATGTCTTTGAAAAAATGACCTTATATGTGTATAATTGAGGAGTTCATTCTGAAGACAAATAAAATTGCTTCGAGTTGGCTGTTCTAAGGGGATCATCTATGATGATCATCCCTTGGGTTCATTAAGAAATTTCTGAACCCCCCCCCGTATTGGAAAGAAGAAAAGAAAAAAATCCGGTACAGGATTACCTTACAAGATTTTTTATTATATCTTGCTATAATAAAGTATAAAGTTGTTAAAAAACTAAGAATGAATTTTTATATCAAACTATCTATATCTTAACATTATTAAGATTTCTGATTCAATGAGCAGATATATAGAGAAATTGAATATTGGAAGGGGTTTCAGGGGAACCTCCCCTGACTATATTATGGTTCAACCATTATTTAAAGTCATAACAGTTGAAAAGGGCTTGGAGATTTTTCACCAGTCTTTCGATTTTAATCATTTTTTTGAAAATCGGGATGAACAGGTAGACCTTCTCCATGCTTGTGGAAGGGTAATAGCAGAAAATATTGCATCAAATGAGAATATACCCGGGTTTAATCGATCCACAATGGATGGGTATGCGGTAAAAGCCCGTGATACTTATGGAGTCAGTGACAGTTTACCGGCCTATTTAGATTTAGTTGGCGAAATCAAGATGTCAGAAAAACCTTCTTTCCTGTTGCAGGATGGACAGGCTGCCCGAATTTCTACCGGAGGCATGCTACCGGAAGGCTCTAATGCAGTAGTGATGTTAGAATATACCGATACCATCAATTCTACAATGCTTGAAATCAGTCATTCGGTAGCACCCTGGGAGAATGTGTTACGGGAAGATGAGGATATCAGGAAAAATGAGATTATTTTAAAGAAAGGGCATCGCCTGAGACCCCAGGATATTGGTTTATTGGCAGCGATTGGATGGGGGAAAGTCAGTGTTTTTAGAAAACCGGTCATTGCTATTATTTCCACCGGTGATGAGATTATACCCATTGATTCCCACGCGGATCCCGGTCTGGTGCGGGATATTAACACTTATACATTAGGTGCTGCAATTGAACAGATGGGGGGTATTCCTTATTATCAAGGTATTATTCCGGATGATGAATTGGTACTGGAAATAAAACTTCGTAAATGTCTTGATAAAAAGGAAATTGATTTAGTCTTGATTTCCGGAGGCAGTTCGGTAGGAACACGCGATTACACCTTAAAAGTACTGAGTGGTCTTGGCCCACCAGGTATCCTTTTTCATGGGTTGGCATTAAAGCCCGGTAAACCTACGATTATTTCTCTAAATCAACAAAAAGTGTTTATTGGATTGCCCGGTCATCCTGTTTCAGCTATGATGGTTTTTGAGAACATGGTTAGAAGTATCATATCAGCTTTAAAAGGTGAAGTAGTTCATTTCGGAGAACAAAAAACAATTGATGCCTTATTAGAAAAAAATGTATTTTCCGATGCAGGAAGAGAAGAATATGTCCGGGTACTATTGGCAAAAAAAGATGGTCAAATATGGGCTGTTCCGGTGCTGGGCAAATCCGGGGTGATTTCTTCTCTGGCCAGGGCTGACGGTTATATCATTATCGGGCTTAATCAAGAAGGTCTATACCAGGGACAGAAGGTTGTTGTGAAACTATTTTAGCTTATACTAAAATAGTGCTTTGAAAATCATTAAGAATACTAAATAGAGGGGAATCAGGAGAGTTTATTCTCCTGACAGTATTAATAGAGTGGATCGTAATATTTATTTAAATAAAATATCTTTAGAGGAAGCAAAGCATAGAATTGAACAAGCCATTTTAGAGGGGAAAATAACTTTGAAGCAGAGAAGTGAATGGCTCCCGGTAGAAGAATCGCTTGGAAGGGTCACCTCGGAAGCTGTTTATGCCAGGAGGTCATCCCTGCATTACACGGCTGCGGCCATGGACGGTATAGTTGTGCATTCGGAGGATACAAAGAATGCCTCAGAAAACAACCCTGTTATTCTGAGTAGGGAAAAGGATTTTTTATATGTCAATACCGGTCAGCCTTTACCGGATGGTTTCGATGCACTGATAAAAATTGAGGATGTTGTTCCTGTAGGACAAAATCAAAATGGACAATCAATCAATCAAAAAGAAGATTTTGAACAACTGCAAATCTATCAGTCGGTTTTTCCTGGAGCAAATATTCGCTATATTGGAGAGGATATCGTTACCCATCAGCTTATATTGCCTGTAAACCATAAAATCAGGCCTGTTGATATAGGTGCCCTGATGGCAGGAGGGATATCTCGAATACAAGCCAGGGAAAAACCTCGTGTGGCAATCATCCCTACCGGAGAAGAGCTGGTTGAACCCGGTGAAGAAGAGATAAAAGCAGGTGACATACTGGATTTTAATTCCAGTATGCTGTCTAATTCAGTGATTCAATGGGGTGGAGAGCCTGTTATTTATCCCATTATCCGGGATATTAAAGAAGAATTAGTAAAAACACTTCAGAAAGTTGCAGAAGAAAATGATATTGTTACCATTATTGCAGGAACCTCTGCAGGGTCCAAGGATTTTACAGCACAATCATTGGGAGAACTGGGAAAAATATTGTTTCACGGTATAGCCATCATGCCCGGCAAACCCACATTGGCAGGAATAGTACAAAATGTTCCGGTTATAGGATTACCCGGATATCCGGTTTCCTATTTAATCGCAGCCTGGGAATTTGTTCTACCTTTGGTTTATAAGCTTTTAGGATTACCCCTTCCAAAAAGAAAGAAAGTTAAAGCATTGATAGGCAGAAAAGTGGTATCTAAATTGGGTAATGAAGAATTCCTTCGTGTTAAATTAGCCAGAATTGATGATCAGCTAATAGCTTATCCGTTAAGTCGGGGTGCCGGAGTTATTTCTTCGTTGGCAGAGGCAGATGCCCTGGTTAGAATCCCATCACTTAGCGAAGGGCTGGCTTTAAAAGAGTCAACTGAAGCAGAATTATTAGAAGATAATCTTAATTTGGATAACACAATGATTATTATTGGTAGTCATGATCTGATTTTGGATGTTTTAAGGAATGAACTGCAAGCTGTTTCACCGGAATTCCGCCTGGCATCATTTCATACCGGTAGTATGGGCGGTCTTTTGGCTTTAAAACAGGGAATAACTCATCTGGCAACTTCCCATCTTCTTGATGTCCAAAGCGGAGAATATAACTTTCCATATATTCGGCGTATTTTACCGGATCTTAAACTGGTAGTAGTCAATATGGCATATCGCCAGCAGGGATTAATGGTTTCTAAAGGAAATCCAAAGGAAATCAGGGGAGTAAAAGATTTAATTCGGAGAAATGTACATTATATCAATCGGCAAAAGGGTTCGGGAACACGAGTTCTTCTGGATTATTTGCTAGGTAAATGTAATATTAACCCCGATGATATTCAGGGCTATCATCAAGAGGAATTTACCCATCTGATGATTGCTTCAGCGGTAGCCAACAAAAGGGCAGATGCCGGGTTAGGTATTTATTCAGCAGCCAGAGCTTTTCATCTGGATTTTATTCCCTTAATCAAGGAACGTTATGATTTAATCATTCCGGAAAAGTATTTTCATAGTGCAAGAATAAAGAAGGTATTAGAAATAATAAAAACAAATCATTTCAAGAAGCAGGCTGCTGGACTAGGAGGATATGACCTAAGCCAGTGCGGCAAGGTATTGTCAAATGAAAAAATTGATTGATTATTACGGCAGGCAAATTGTCTATTTCAGAATTTCATTAACAGATCGTTGTAATTTTAGATGTATTTACTGTTCTCCCTCTGAGAAAGATTTCTGTTTTATCAAACATCAAAACATCCTGCGTTTCGAGGAAATTTTAGAAATTGTACGGGTGGCAGTTGATATGGGCATAACCAAAATCAGGCTAACAGGGGGTGAACCGTTAGTAAGAAAAGGGGTTACTGATTTTATCAAACAGTTAAATCAAATAGAAACATTGGAAGATATTTCCATGACAACAAACGGGTATTATTTGTTCGATATGGCAGCTTCTTTAAAGAGTGCCGGTTTAAACCGGGTTAATATCAGTCTTGATTCACTGCAAAAGGATAAATTTAAACAAGTTACCGGGTTTGACGGATTGGAAAAGGTATTACAGGGTATTGATACTTCCTTACAAGTCGGATTAACCCCGGTTAAAATTAATGTGGTTTTATTAAAAGGTATTAATGATAATGAAATAGAAGACTTTATCCGATTAACGGTTAATAAACCTTTGTATGTCCGATTTATCGAATTAATGCCTACCAATCATAAACTTATCCAGATCAATAAAGGACTTTTTATCTCTGCCCAATTCATTAAAGAGAAGATGAAAAGGAAATATCCCGATCTTAAACCGGTTTCCATGGAAAAAGGTTACGGTCCGGCTATTTATTATCAACTACCTGGTGCAAAAGGAATGTTTGGATTTGTTACGGCAGTCAGTCAGCATTTTTGTGCCGGATGTAACCGAATTCGATTGACCGCAGAGGGCAGATTAAGACCCTGCCTTTTTAGTTCCCGGGAAATTGAACTTAAAGAAAAATTAAGGCAGATACCGGTAAATCAGCTAGAATTACGCAAAGAGTTGATCCGGCGGTGTCTGGAGGAAGCAGTTCATATTAAGCCATTTCAACATCATATAGGACGTAACAATATTTCTGAATTCGATATGTCTCAGATAGGAGGATAAACAAATGGATGACGAAAAATTATTTACTCACTTAAATGCTGAAGGCAGGGCTCGGATGGTTAATGTAGGGGATAAACAGGATACCCATCGAATAGCTATAGCAGAGGGAGAAGTTTTCATGAAACCTGAAACCCTGGCTTTGATCAAAGATAAAAAAATAGCAAAAGGTGATGTTTTGGGAATTGCCCAGGTGGCTGGAATCATGGCAGCCAAGGAAACAAGTCGCATGATACCTCTTTGTCACCCCTTGATTATTAACAATGTGGATATGGATTTTTATTTTATGGAAGAGAAAAACAGTATTTTAATCCGTTCTATCGTTATGACTACCGGTAAAACAGGTGTGGAGATGGAAGCGCTTCATGCAGTTTCGGTAGCAGCTCTTACCATCTATGATATATGCAAGGCAGTAGAACGCGGAATTGAAATCAGTCATATTCATCTGGTTGAGAAAGACGGAGGGTTAAGTGGGCATTATCAGGGGAAATCATATCTTAACATGGAAGAAGAAGGAAGTGTTCCTTATTCCGAAGGAGAAACACGAAATGAACAGTAAAAAGGGAACCGTACTTGCGGTTTGTATCGGAGATAGTCGGGAAATACCCAAAAAACAAGTCCAAAGTGCTGTTTTAATTAAAGATTTTGGATTAAAAGGTGATGTTCATGCCGGAAGAGATCATAAACAGGTGAGTCTCTTATCCCTGGTTAGTTTAGAAAAAAATAGAAAAAAAGGTTATGAACTTCATTATGGTGACCTCTTTGAAAATATAGATTTTGAAGGTATTGATGATCTGTATCATTATCCCCAGGGCACACTAATCAAGATTGGGAAGGAAGTCGTACTCAGCATTACTCAAATTGGAAAAGACCATGATGTAGATGTTATGGTGAGAGGACAGAAAGTTCGCTCCATTATGCCGGAGGAAGGTATCTTTACCCGTGTGCTTGAGGGAGGCACTGTTCAAGCCGGAGATACCATTGAGGTGATATTATAAAATGATTAGTGTAGCTATTATTACAGTAAGTGACAAGGGCGCCCGGGGTCAAAGGGAAGATGTTAGTGGTGAAACAATCAGACCTATCCTGGAAAAGATAGGGGCACTGGTATCCTGGTATAAAATTGTTCCCGATGAGCTTGATGTAATTCAGTCAGCTATTATTGAGGCAGTTGACAGAGTAAAGGCTGATCTGATTCTAACTACAGGTGGAACAGGTTTTTCAGTCAGGGATGTAACGCCTGAGGCAACCAGGGGAGTTATCGAGAAGATGGTGCCCGGTATCAGTGAGGTCATTCGCATGGAAAGTTTTAAAAAGACACCCCAGGCAATTTTATCCCGGGCAATGGCAGGTATTAGAGGGAAAAGTCTTATTATTAATCTTCCCGGAAGTCCCAAAGGTGTTCGGGAATCTCTGGGTATTATTTTGGAAGCGCTTCCTCACGGCATTGCGATATTGAAAGGCGAAGTTGCTGAATGCGGCAAAGACTGAAGGAGAGTTCAAAATGCTGGTCTCTTTTTTATTAAAAGCAGTGATTATCTCTCTATCCGGGGTGATGGCTCCGGGACCCATTACCGCAGTGACAGTAAGTAAGGGAACCGAACATCCTCATTCCGGAGCGATGATTGCTATCGGACACGGAATTGTTGAATTCCCCCTCATGATATTGATTTTGGTTGGTTTTGGCCAGTTCTTAGAAATCAGCTGGGTTAAGGTAGCCATTGGAGCTTCAGGAGGTCTTTTTTTATTTAAGATGGGAATCGGTTTGTTAAAGAATATCCATAATACCCAAGTAAGACCATCTCATCATCAGTATACTGCCTTACAAGCCGGGATGGTATTAAGTATTGCCAATCCCTACTTTCTGGTCTGGTGGGCAACAATTGGGGCAATGCTCATTACCGGTGCCTATCAATTTGGTATATGGGGGTTAGTTGCTTTTGTCGTGGTTCATTGGAGCTGTGATTTTATCTGGTATTCTTTTCTTTCTTCGGTAACTTATAAAGGTGGCCAATTTTTCGGACAGAGATTACAACAGGTTCTTTTTGCTGTTTGCGGGGTATTCCTTTTGTTTTTCAGCGGAAAATTTATTTATGATGCAATGCTCATTATGTTTTGATTAGAATCATTGCTATAGTGAGGCAGTTATTTGAGGTTGTACCAGTGCCCGGCAGAATTTCCCGAAGTTGAACTAAAGGTCCAGTATAATCGGGATTAACCCCTTGCCATAATGCATATGAAGATACAATGTCTGACATGATTGGAGCAACCTTCTTAATATAGGCTTTAAAGAATTTTACTTCATCAAAAAGAATTAAGGTATTATCGAAATCAAACAGAATTCTTTTTGTCATTTTTTATTTTTCCCTGTAAAATAAAAGTATAAACAGTTTTAGAAATATTATCAGAAAAAACTCAATGAATTTGCTGCCCGGTTTGGGTGATCGCGCCATGATCGGAATACCCTATGAGCAGCTTGACCTGATTCTATGGGTGAAAGAACAGGGCTTAACTGCCGAAAAGATTAGTCAATTAACAGGTATTGACCTGAAAAAGGTTAATTATATCCTGGATTTAGTCAAATATTCTAACCATAATAGAGTTATATTTATCCGGGTTTTGATAATGTCATTTCTATTTTTATGATTTTGTTTTATAATAATGAATGATCTATTTAAAAAGCGAAATTACTTAATTTTTTATAAAGATAGAAAAAAACAATAGAGGAGGTTTACAATGAAATTAAGTAGTCTTGAGTTCGATCATGAAGGCACGATTCCCAAAAAATTTACCTGTGACGGAGAAGATATCAGTCCGGCTTTGATCATTGAGGATATCCCTGAAGAGACAAAAAAATTAGCCCTTATCGTGGATGACCCGGATGCCTCTATGGGAACCTGGGTACACTGGATCGTTTTCAATATTCCTAAAACAGAGGTTATTGAAGAAGGTGAGGTTCCCGGTATCCAGGGTATCAATGATTTTGGCAAATTACAATATGGCGGTCCCTGTCCACCATCGGGTACTCATCGCTATTTCTTTAAACTCTATGCCCTGGATGAAAAGCTTGATTTAAAGGAAGGATGTCATAAAAAGGACCTTTTAAAAGCCATGGAAGGACATATTTTAGAGGAAACAGAATTAATCGGTCTCTATCAGAAAAAATAAATCATTACTATAAGGCTTCCTCTTTTCTGAGGTAAAGCACCTGCCGGTTAAAGGGTATGTTGACTTTTTGAGAGTCAAAATGATTCTCAATGAATCGTTTTAATTTTCTCCCGGCTTCTCAATGAGTCTTTACCTTAACCTTGGTAACCAATTGGATGGTAACTCCGGAGGCACTTAAAGACATGACTCCCTGTACGACAGGTGGTTTCAATACAATATCTTTGTGTTTTTCAGCCTATGTTTGACCGATGATTTCTAATTTTTTCATTCCTTTTTCAATACTCTGTTCATAAGCAATATCAATTTTGGCGATTGCCCTAACCCACTTTTTGTTGAAATTTCCATAGTTGGCAATAACGCCAAAGCCAATTGCCAGACCAAGTACTCCGGACCTGACAATGATAGGTAGTGTTTATCAAGTTTTATACTCCCGGATCTTTTTTAATGATAAAAATGCTAAAAAATAGTACAATATAATTAAAAATATTTTTCCTGATTAAATGAGATGAGAAAATTTATGAATATAAATAGGAGAAAATAGTATGGAAGGCTGGATTCTGTATAGACAGAAACAAAGCGAAATAACATCAGACAAGTATGAGATGAATCGCCTTTTGGAAGTAGCAGATCAGAGAGAGATAAGCTTAAAAATATTATGCCCGGAACAGTTCGATTTATTGGTCAATCGAGAAGATAACAAGAGTGTTATTATTGATAATAACACTACAAAATTGCCTCAATTTTTATTACCCAGACAGGGAGCCAGCACTCCTTATTTTTCACTGGCGGTTATTCGGCATCTGGAAAGGTTGGGTGTCCATACTTTCAACTCATCACAGAGTATCGAAACCGTCAAAGATAAGTTGTATACACAGCAGATACTGGCTGCCGAAAACTTCCCGGTTCCCCGTACCATGTTAGCCAGATATCCGCTGAATATCCAGTTAATTGAGGAGACTTTAGGGTTTCCCATTGTGGTTAAGACCATTTCAGGATCCCAGGGAAGCGGTGTCTTTTTATGCGAAACCAAAGGTCATCTGGAAGATCTGATGCAATTAATTGATACTGCCAAAACCCAGACAAATTTTATTATTCAGGAGTTCATAAAAACAAGTAAAGGAAGAGACCTGAGAGTATTTATTATCGGAAGCAGGGTCATTGCCTGTATGGAGAGAATTTCAAGTGATGGTAGTTTTAAAGCGAATTTCTCAAGAGGTGGTGAAGCAAGGTCATTCCCGGTAAACCCGGAGATTGAGTGGCTAGCCACTGAAAGTGCCAGAGTATTGAATCTGGACATTGCCGGAATTGATTTATTGTTTGACGGAGAGAATTTCAAGGTCTGTGAGGCGAATTCATCTCCAGGATTCAAGGGAATAGAAAGTTGCTGTAATGTCAGTATTCCTGATGCTATCTTTGATTTTATCAAAATCAGGTTAGGTTTATATCTTTCTTGAACAAAAGTGATAAATAGTGTTCAGGGTTTTCAAAACTTTTTTATTTTAAGAAGTCATGTATCTGCCTGCTAAAGAAGGATGCCGGGTAGGAAAGATACCTGGTCCACTTGAGCCAGGCATTGATGGGTATAGATCTATATGATTAATTTATCTGAAATGAAGTGATGATATGATGAATCAACATAAAAGTAAAGATTTAGATACTTCAGATTGGAAAACAATCAATATTGAATACTTAGAGGATTATATTACCTTAAAAGTGCCTCTTGCATGCGATACATTGCGAATGAAACCTACACCTCCATTAAAGGAGGTCAGAAAAGAAATTGAGGATTCCTTTGAAAAACCTGTTCAGAGCAAGACACTTGATGAAATACTTTCTTTACATAAAAAGCCTGCTGATCAAATAACAGTGGCCATTGCTGTCTCTGATAATACCCGCCCGGTTCCTTATCGGTGTGAGAGGGATGAGAATATTTTATCACCCATCTTATCAAGACTTGCTAGAGCAGGAATTAGAAAGGATAATGTAAAAATCATTATCGGATCCGGTACACATGCACCTACCTCCCGACAGTGGAAAAAGAAAGCGTTTGGAGAAGAAGTATCTAAAACATACCATTTTATAGACCATAATTGTTATTCAGAGGATTTGGTTCCCATTGGAGATGTAATGGGTATCCCGGTCAGAATCAATAGAGATTTTGTTCAGGCAGATATACATATTGCAACCGGTTTGGTGGAAGCCCATTTTATGGCCGGGGCTTCAGGCGGCAGGAAAGCTGTATGCCCCGGTATGGTCAATATTGAAGCCACCCGGGTTTTTCACGGACCTCGCTTTATGGCTAATGAGAATGCTGACAATCTTGTGTTTAAAAAAAATCCCTGTCATGAATTTGCCATGGAGGTTGCCAGAAGAGTACGGGTTGATTTTACGGTTAATGTATTGATTAATGGTGATCATCAGATATGCGGGATCTATACCGGGGAACTGGAGCAGTCCCATCAAAAAGCAGTCGATCAGTTAAGGCATTTTTCACTGGTCAATATTGAAAACAAATATGACATTGTTTTGACTCATGGCGGAAAAGGAGCTGTCAATCATTATCAGGCGATTAAGGGTGCCTGGGGGGCATTGCCGGCCCTTAAAAAAGAAGGGCATATTATTTTATTAGCTCATAACCAGGATGTCGAACCTATTGGCAGTCAATATTATAAAGATTTATTGAAGAAATTCATGGAAGTAGGATTGGGCAATTTCTATCCCCTCATTTGTAGCCCTGATTGGACCTTTACATCTGATCAGTGGGAACTACAAAAATGGGAACAGCTATTTACCAGAATTGGGGGATTTAATCAGCTCATTTATTGTACTGTAAATATCCCTCCAAAAGTGCTTGATTCCCTACCGGGGATAAGCGGATATGAGTTTACCGAGGAAGCTCCGAAAGATATTGGACTTATGTTGCAGAATGCAATTAATTATTGTTTTTCTCTAAAGAAAAACCCATCAATGGCTTTTATTAAAGAAGGACCGTATGTTGTTTTAAGAAGTCAACCATCATAGTCATGTTACATGGATTTAAGATGAATATAAGTACAAGTCAATGTCATGTTTATCCGGACAGGATACAGGCTAACAAAAAATATTTTAAAAAAATCTTAGCATGGGGAAAATTTTATTCATCCATAGAAAACCACCTTCTTTGAAGGTGGTAATGGTTAAATAAATTGGTTTTACCATAAAGAGAAAGATGAACTAATAAGAGATCAAGAGAAGAAGAGCAT
>Ga0180433_10009997_pt1 | contig 11511 bp, 10 predicted proteins | sample SS_ome_8_FD_132980 | JGI IMG/M metagenome (GOLD analysis project Ga0180433, IMG submission 132980) | Hypersaline lake sediment archaeal communities from the Salton Sea, California, USA - SS_1_D_1 metaG | ecosystem: Environmental > Aquatic > Non-marine Saline and Alkaline > Hypersaline >... | reverse complement strand
TTAAAGCCATAATCACGTATTGCTCGTGCAACTTCTGTCCCAAGCCCTTTCCCCCAATATTTTTTTGCTAAACGATATCCAACTTCAGTTAAAAGTTCACCATCAACTTGTACATTGTGAATTCCACAAGCTCCAATGAGCTCTCCAGTTTCTTTTAAAATCACCGCCCATTTTCCATATCCGTATGTTTTGTAACTTTGCAACGTTTTTTCAAGAAAGTTTTTTACTCCTTTATTATCCAGTGGACCCCACACAGAGAAATGCATCACATCAGGATCTGAAAACAACGGCAATAGATCCTTTTCGTCCTGCATGGTAAATTCACGAAGTACTAATCTTTCTGTCTCTAAGATATGCTGCTCCTGTTTTTTTAAGCGTAAAACCAAAAAACATGAAAAACCAAAAATACATATCGATGTAACAATGAGTAACGTTAAATTACCCGATATCACTAACTTCATCATGACATTACGTTTTTGCTTCGATTAATAACCTTTAGGCCCTCGCGAATTGAAAGACCTGAAAGCTTTTCTCTATTCTGTTCAATAAAACGTTTCACGGCATCAGGATTGGTTTTTGAGTACTCTCTTAAAGACCAGCCTATCGCTTTTCTGATAAAAAACTCTTTTTCGTGCGCGACTTTCAAAATAAGTTCAGAAAGAAGATCAAAATCTGTTCTATCTTTGTATTTAAGCTGAAAAAGTAATGCTGTGCGCCGTACCCACATATCTTCATCAACAATCCATTTATTTGCAAACATATGCTTATATTTGCTTTCCAAAAGAGCCTTGCCAACCAAATTTGCAGCAAAAGGATCTACAATATCCCACCAACGAGCAATTCTTATAACTTTAAGATACACATCAAGATTTTTTTCTGAGATAAATACTTTAAACTTTGACGCATACGTCTCTGCTGCATACCAAATTTCTCTTTGTTTGGCATTTTCAAAAAGATACAGTAATGTTTCACAATATTCGTGATTATCCTCAGGTACAAAATCTTTAAAAATAGTCTTGCTGATTTTTCTTACGTCAGGCAAAGAAACGCCAAAAAAGGGCAGCTTTGATTTCATGTATCTTTGCTGGTCTTTTGCTTTTATTGAATCAGCAATTTTTACAAATTCTGTTTCTAGTTTTTTTATTATTTTTTGGGGATTGTCCATCATATCTTACAACGATCCAAGATTTTTTTCATGAGATCATAATACTTTGGAATTCTTTTATAAATTTCTTCTGCTAAATCTTTATTGTACGTATGAGAAGTCAAGTTCCTGTCCTCAACCATTTTAAAAAGCACTTCCAACTCATCCTCACTAATCAACTTAGCTGAAAAACATGCTTTAAAAACATTTTTTAGAGAAACAAATTCAACTTTAACTTTCATTTGATCTTGCAAGTATTCTCTCAAATATTTCCACAAAGTATCAACGCAAAATTCAAATCTTTGAATAACAGAATCTCTCAATTCATCATATAAATCCGCAAACTTATCCATTTCAATTTTAGATAAAGAAGAATCTAATTGCGTCAAAGCTTTCTTAATTGCATCGTAACGAATGTCTATCACTTCCATAAGATTCCTTCTTTTAAAATCATTTTCTTCATGTCCTCAGAAACGCCATGTAAATCTACCACGTCTATTTTGTAGGGAACATTACTTTCTCTTAGCATATCTCTCGCTTCACCTACATCAACCCTTGGCAACTTTTTACCTGCATCAACCGCTATATCAATATCAGAAAATTTACTATGTGTTTCACGGGCACGAGATCCAAATAAATATATTTTTGCGCTTGGAAATAACGCCGACAAAACAGCTATAATTTTCTTTTTATATTTTTCTTCAACAGACATACTTCTCCTTTTTATTTTTGCAAACACTTACGCCTATTGCTCTTGAGGTCCATTGTACCAAAGTCACCTTCATCATCAACTCTATAGGTGATTGATGCACCTAAGTTTTCAAGTTTTTTATCCAATGCCTCATACCCTCGCTTGAAATGATGAATACCAGTCATGATTGTTTTGCCTTCTGCAACCAATCCTGCTAAAACTAGCGCACACGAAGCGCGAATATCAGTCGCTATAACCGAAGTACCATACAGTTGCTCAACACCCGTAATGGTTGCTGTGTTGTGCTCAACTTTTATCAATGCACCCATTTTTTGCAACTCATTAACATGCAATAATCTATTTTCAAACACTGTTTCTTGAATTACACTGGTTCCTTCAGCAAGACATTGTGCTGCCATCATAGGCGCTTGCAAATCGGTTGGAAACCCTGGATACGGACCCGTTTTGAAAGATACTGCTTTTGGTCTTGTTGTTGCTTTCAACCGTATGCCAATATCTTCAGAACCAATTTCTATCTCGTGGCCCATCTGCTGTAATTTCATTACAAACATATCCATCGCATAAGCAGGCGCTTGAGGCAAATATATTTGCCCACCGGTAACAGCTGCAGCCAAAAGAAGCGCGCCGGCCTCAAGTCGATCGTTCATAATGGTATGTTCTATTGGCTTTAAACTTTGCACTCCTTCAATTTCAATTGTTGCAGCAGGTAAAATAGTTATTTTTGCACCCATTTTTTTCAATACAGAAATTAAATCAAGTACCTCTGGTTCAAGCGCTGCATTTACTATTTTTGTAAAACCTTTAGTCAGCACTGCAGCCATCAAGATATTTTCCGTTGCACCAACACTCGGGTACTCCAAAATTATTTTTGATGCTTTCAACGTTGTAGCTCGTGCAGAAACAAATTCACCAGACATATCAAAGATTACATTCATTTTTTTTAAATTAGTCAGATGATAGTTTATTGGCCGTGCACCAATGACACATCCTCCAGGCAACGCAATATCAGCGCACCCAAACCGTGCAAGTAACGGTCCCATAACTAAAACTGAGGCCCGCATTTTTTTCATTATTTCGGGAGACACCTTGTATTTGTCCAATTGTGTAGTATCAACTTCTAAAGTATTGCATTCCTGATCAAAAAAAACGTCTGCACCTAGTGATTTTAACAATGCAATCATATGAAAAACATCTTGTGAGCACGGAACATTTTTCAGTTTAGACTTGCCGTGGGTCAGTATCAAAGAGGCCATAATAACCAAAACTGCATTTTTTGCACCAACTAATTGTGCCTCTCCACACAAGCCGAGTGACTGCTCAACAACAATATATTGATTTGACATGAGTAACCTTCTTATTTTTTTTTGATCACGCGTTTTTTGACCACACGTTTTTTGACTATGCGTCTTTTGGGGACATGCTTAACTTCACCACCTTTTTTAAGCATAGTTATTTCTTGCCTGGTTAGCTCTCGCCATCTACCCAATGAAACCCCCCGCTTTGTTAGGCCTGCATAATTGGTACGATCAAGCTTCACAACGTTGTAACCAATTTTTTTAAAGATTCTTCTGACAATTCTGTTTTTGCCACTATGGATTTGTATCCTGACATGTTTTCTATTTTTTCCTGGAATATAACCAATTCTGTCCACCGTTACCGGTCCATCTGCCAACGTTATACCAGATCTTATTTTTAGTATGTCATCATATTTTATTTGTTGATCCAAAACGACCGAGTATACTTTTTTCACCTCAAAACTTGGATGGCACAATTTTTGAGAAAATTCCCCGTCGTTTGTTATCAAGATAACCCCTGTTGTCAATCTATCAAGCCGACCGACCGGGTACAATCTCTCTTTAAATGCTCCCCTTAAAAGATCAATCACTGTTGATCGACCTTTTTCGTCAGACAATGTTGTTATGTAATTTTTTGGTTTATTCAGTACAATATAAATTTTTCTTTCGCTCTTTATGAGCTTGTCCTTAAACTTAACCTTGTCACCAGGCGAAACTTTATGCCCCGGTTCTGTTATGACAACATTATTTACTTTCACCAGACCTTCTTTAATGTATATAACCGCATTGCGCCTGGAACAGATCCCTGACTGTGAGAGATATTTATTGAGTGGCATTGCCACATTATTCGTTTTTTTTGTTTTCATATAAAAATCATTTTTTTTAAGAGTTTTTAAGATACTTCTATTATAATAACGTAATATCATGAAAGAGTGAATCAATATTAAAACATTCCCCTTTCCCCTCAACACCCTTTGACAAGCTCACGTCTTCGCCAAGGCTTCGGTGCACAGATCGACGCGCAGGCAAGGCAGGGCTTAGCTACTTCCGTCTACACCAAGACTTCAACAGACTCAGCAGGATAGGAAAAAACATAAAATTTATATTAATTAAAAACTAATTTTCGGATAAGCTTTTATAAAAGAAAATAAATAAATATGAATAAAGGAATATTATGTCGACCCAAAAAAAAGGATCTTTGGAGGTTATATGCGGACCAATGTTTTCTGGCAAATCTGAGGAATTGATTCGCAGATTAAGAAGAGCACAGATCGCCAGACAAAACGTATTAACATGCAAGCATAGCCTTGATGATAGATACATGATAGAATGCATTATTTCACACGATGGCAATAAATTAGAAGCTGAGGCAATTGAGGATGTAAACGACCTTATGCGATTGGGCCTTGATAATAAAATTGATGTCGTCGGAATAGATGAAGTACAATGGTTCGAATCTAAAATTGTACATGTCATTTGCGATCTAATTGAGGCAGGAAAACGGGTTATTGTTGCAGGATATGAACTTGATTTTAGAGCAATGCCAGTTGGTCCAATGCCTACACTACTTTCAATCGCAGATAAAGTTACCAAACTGCAAGCAATCTGTACCATATGCGGAAAAGATGCAAACCTAACCCAACGGTTAGTAAACAATCAGCCTGCAAAATATGAAGATCCAGATATTGTCGTTGGTGGTGCTGAAGGATATCAGGCACGATGTCGAAATTGTCACATAATTGATAAAAGACCAACGTTTAAACTCAAACAGAATCAATGAGCAAAATAAAAACATCATATCAATGTTCACATTGTAGCTACAATGCAATAAAATGGCTTGGCTGTTGTCCAGAATGCAAACAATGGGAAACATTTAAAGAAATAACCCATACCCCTGCAGTTTTTGCAAAAAAAAAGAATAAATCAGGAAGCTCCTTGGTTAGTCTTCTTTCTGTGGAAACACAGCCTAAAAAACGTATGCTTTCTGGAATATCCGAATGGGACCGCGTTGTTGGCGGAGGCATCATGCCAAGCTCATTACTCGTCTTGACTGGCGACCCGGGTATTGGAAAATCAACATTACTACTACAAATCTCTAACAATCTCGCAAAAAATTACACGGTTTTTTATTTTTCTTCTGAGGAATCATTGCAACAAGTAAAAAATAGAGCAGAACGACTTGGATGCATCAATGAAAATTTATTATTTTCTGATATGGCAGATCTGCAATCAATACTAGAAACAGCACAAATACAAAAACCTGATCTGCTCATCATAGATTCAATTCAAAATTGTTACACCAACCAAACAAAAACAGTTCCGGGAAGCATTGGACAGTTGCGCGAATCTGCCTTTTTACTTATGCGGTTGGCTAAGGAAAATGATATTGCAACCATTGTCAGTGGACATATCACCAAAGAAGGCAACATTGCAGGACCAAAAACATTGGAGCATATGGTCGATGGTGTTTTTTATTTGCAAGGTGAAGACCGCTGGCAAACACGAGTATTGCGCTCGGTTAAAAATAGATTTGGAACAATAAATGAACTGGGGTTTTTCCAAATGAGCCAATCTGGATTACAAGAAGTTCCAAACATAAATCAACATTTAATTGAACAGGTTTCCCATTCGCCTGGATCAGCACTCGTCAGCTTTGTAGAAGGTTCTCGACCGTTGTTGCTTGAACTACAAGCACTAACCATCTCATCAAGACTGACCATTCCACAAAGAATTATTTCTGGAATCGATCATAAACAGGTTGTATTGATTGCTGCAATTTTGGAAAAATATTTGAAAGTTAAATTTAGTACCAACGATATATTTTTCAAAGTTGGTGGTGGATTTAAAATTAAGGGCAGTTCATCTGACCTTAGCATAGCATTAGCTTTGCTTTCCAGTTATTTTCAGCAACCGCTACCAAACAAATCGATTGCCCTTGGAGAAATCAGTTTAACCGGACACATAAAACCGATAAACCAGATAAGCATTCACATAAAAGAATCAGAAAAGTTTGGTATTGAACAAATTTTTGTCGCCAAAAATCAAAAGCTTGAAAAAAACAAGTGCCAAGTTAAACGCTTTTCAAATGTGTATGAACTTTTGACCTTGTTTGATAGCTAGGCTCTACTTTGTAGTCGGTGCGCAAAAATAATCTAGAACAAATTGAAGATATACTCTAGGCTTAAAAATAATAATCACATTAAATCGAATAAAGGGAGATACATGTTTTTTAAAAAAGGCATCACAAGAAAACCATTATTTTGGATCATTTTTGTCGCATTATCTTTTGCAAGCATTGCATTTACCATAAAATATTTTTCAAAAGCTATCCCAATCGTCAATATAGATATCAAAATGGACCGATCATCAGCACTTGCAAATGCCAAAAAACTGGCAGAGCAATTTAGCTGGGGACCAGCTGATCACAGACAGGCTGCAGTATTTAAAACTGACCAACAAGCAAAAGTATTTGTAGAACTTGAATGTGGCGGCAAAGATGTGCTTATAAAGATGATGAAAGACGATCTTTACATGCCATATACATGGATTGTAAGACATTTCAAGCAGTTTGAAAAAAACGAAGTATACATAAAATTTTCTCCTGACGGAAAACCATATGGATTTAAGGAAGTCATATCTGAAAATGAGATCGGAAATGATCTACCAATTGACCAAGCAAAAAAAATTGCTGAAACGGATGCAGAAAAAAACTGGAACATAGACTTAAAAAAATACAAGCTTGCAGAATCTTCAAAAGAAGTAAAACCAAGTATGAGAGGTGATCATACGTTTGTATATGAGCGTATAGACAAAAAAATAGGGGACGGATTTTATAGACTAAAAATAGTTGTCAGCGGAGACAAAGTAACAGAGGTTAACCATTTTATAAAAATTCCAGAAAACTTTACCAACAAATACAAAGAAATGCGCGCGGCAAATAATGCTATTGCATACGGTGCATCTTTATTGTTTCTACTTTTATATATCCTGGGAGGCTGCATAATTGGTTTATTGTTCCTTTTTAAAAGCAAATATGTACTCTGGAAGGCTTCACTCATTGTTGGATCATTTGTCGCAGTTCTGTTTTTAATAAATCAGATAAATGTTATACCAATTGCCTGGATGAGCTATAACACGGTAAGCTCTCAAAACGTATTTTTATTGCGATACTTCATTTCAATATTTTCAGGATTTTTATACAAGCTCTTTTTGTTTACCTTGTCTTTTATGGCCGCAGAAAGTTTAACGCGAAAAGCATTTGGAAATCATATTCAATTTTGGAATATTTGGTCAAAAGACAATGCAAGTTCAGTTGCTGTTGCTGGAAGAACAATCGGCGGATATTTGCTCGCTGGAGTACAACTTGCATACGTTGTTGCTATATATTTTGTTTCAACAAAATTACTTGGCTGGTGGTCCCCTTCTGATGAGCTGGTTAATCCAAATGTATTGTCACATTATTTACCTTGGTTTTCATCATTATCACGATCTTTTACTGCAGGTTTTTGGGAAGAATGTCTTTTTAGAGCAGTTCCACTTTCTTGCGCTGCACTGCTTGGTAAAAAATACGGCAAAAGAAATTGGTGGATTGCAGCCGCATTTATCTTGCAAGCAATCATATTTGGCGCAGCTCATGCAAACTATCCGGCACAACCTGCATACGCACGACTTGTTGAACTTATACTGCCATCGTTTATGTTTGCAGGTGTATATCTGAAGTTTGGTCTTTTACCTTCTGTGATAACACATTTCATTTACGATCTTATATTGATGTCAATGCCACTATTTGTTTCATCAGCACCATATGCCTGGGTAAACCAACTTATTGTTATACTGTTGGGGTTGATCCCACTTCTGATTGTACTACTTGCTCGACTCAAAGTGGGCTCATGGACCGAAATAAAAGAAAAATACCTAAACGCATATTGGCAACCAACGCAACGAATAACGCAACAAAAAAAGAAAGAGCCAGTTATTCAAAAAATAGCATCTATCAAAACTACAATTTTGGGGTTGCTTTTACTTGGAACTGTCGCGGGAATAGCATCATGGGTATATTTTACACCATTTAAGCACAATGCCACACCACTGAATGTATCGCAACAAGAATCGATTGATATCGCAAAAAAAGATTTAAAAGCACTGGGAATTACATTTGATAACACGTGGACTGCTTTACCAAAATTGGCAGATACATTTGATTATGGGCTCAGACAATCAAAAACAAAATCCAACAGACATTTACAACACAGATTTATTTGGCAGCATGATAAAAAACTGTATAGAAGTTTGCTAGGCAGCTATCTGAACGAACCACAGTGGATTGTTCGATTTGTTAAATTCCAGGGAAATTTAAACGAACGTGCGGAGCAATATATTGCGTTCGTAAACAAAGAAAAAAAAGTATACCGAATAAAACATAAAATTCCGGAAGACCGAGAGGATGAAAAATTAACAGAACAAAAAGCAAGAACAATCGCACATACCCATCTAGTACAAAAATTTAAACTCGACCCAAAGAAATTAAAAGAAATATCTGCAAAGTCAAAAAAACTTAAAAACAGAATCAACTGGAAGTTTATTTTCTCAAACAAGAATGTATATCCACTTGATACTGGTGAGGCCAGAATATTGATAAAAGTTGATGGCGATGATGTTAGCAATGCTTACCGATATATCCATGTTCCGGAAGAATGGGCACGAAAAGAAAAAAATTATAACAACATAAAAAATATATTCACCATGTTGTGCTACTTGATACTTTTTGCGTTTGCACTGCTTGCAGTTATGTTGACTGGAAAAGGGTTGGTCGCGTTTTCTAAAAAATACGCACTGATATCAGTAATACTTTTTGCAATAATTACTTTTTTACTCAATGCGAATCAGGAACTCAAGCTTATCGCTCTGTTTGATCCAATACAACCATTTTATACACAGTTGTTCCGAGTCGTCGGCTCATTGTTAATCTTGACGATATTGAGTACAAGTATCATGAGTATTGCGATAGGACTTGTAACATATTGGAAAACAAGGGTGTTATTTTCGAAAAACATACGTACCATCATTTCTACCATTTCAATTGCCACACTGTTAGCGGGAGTTGCTGCAGTCATTGAATTCTTCAAGCCATCGCTCCAACCGCTCTGGCCACAATTTGCAAATCTAGAAAGTTATCTCCCTGCAATAAATCTTATTTTGAGCCATCTACTTCGATACATAATTGTAACCTCTTTTGCACTTCTTTTTGCAACTGCACTTGATTACATACAAAACAATTGGAAATCAAAAAGATTTATAATTCCCGTTTTCTTTTTATTAGGAGGCTTAGCAACATATGGCATGTACGGGATAGACTGTATAGGTTTTTGGGCAATTGCAGGAACTGTAATGGGTATGCTCGCTTTTCTTGCGTATACATATTTCATAAAATTCGATCTTTCAACCATTCCGTTAATTATAGCAATTTTGAAAATATTCAAAAGAACTCAACAGGCACTGTTTGGTGCATATGACAACATACTACCAATATCAATAATATCATCAGTTGTTATTTTAGCAGTCGCAATCTTGTGGTTTATGAGATTAAATAAGGGAAAGAAATATAATATTTAACGCTCCACCAAACTATACGTTGCAAGCCTTTTATTTCCATCATAAAGATGAATCTCGCTTTTTACATCAAATCCTTTATCGGCCCCCTTTTGTGGCTTTACAGAAACTAAGTGAGCTAATGTTTTTTTATCATTTTTTATAAGCTGTATCAATTGACTATCATCTGAAGTAATCTGAGCAAAATTAATATGCGCTCCCATCGGTAAAAACCGCAACCTCACGTTATGCTCGATACATGCTTTTTTAATCATACTCATTAATTTACTTATATTGCTAAACCCTTGGTTTAACGCAACATCTTGTACGATTAAAATTTCATGCAACCCCTTTGGAATAAAATACGCTTTTGGCAAGGCTTTAAAATTCAATTTTGTTTCAGGAGTAGATTTCTTATATGCTTCAACCACTTTTTTCAACACTTTTTTAATGTCATACAAACGATTTTCTACATTAGGTTCATCAACATAACAAAGAACTATGTACGGACGTATCTGATCATGTATGGAAAATCTACTTTTTATATCCTCTTGCTTATTTTTTGCTCTTTTGGCGTTTTCTTCTTTTATCGCATCTTTAATATGATGATTTATTCCAAAAATGTGCTGAGACCTATAACCCTGCAAAATATATTTTTCCACTCCCGCAAAACCTTTTGCCAATGGCATAGGAATGTCTATCACAATTCTTATATCAGCCGCATTGCCAGCTACATAAAAAAGAAAAATCATTGCTATATAAAAAAAGGACTTATTTCGTTTCAACATTTTCATAACTTTCATAATAAAACCCAGAAAAAATATTAGAAGATAACAAACACGCTTTTTTATTAATTATAGTAAAAAAATACCAAAATTAAAAAATAGAAATACATACAATTTTAAAAAGGTTTATCTAAAGCATTTTTGAGAAAAATATATGAGATTTTTTACATTTTTGTTCAATAGTCTTCGTGATACTCTTTGAGAATCTTTAAAAATGCTTCCAATGTTGTATCTACATCTGAACGTAATATAAAAATTTCTTTTCCAAGATCTTTTTTGCCCTCTGAAAGATTTTCATTAAGCGTAAGCTGAACTTTTTTAAATCCATCATCACTTTTTAAAATCTGAATCTTATCAACATTTTTCCAATCAATAAAACGATTTGGAAGTATAAAGATTCCCTCTTTTTTGAGGCCAATACTCAACTTTCCAGATTTTTTAACCATATAACTGATAGCAAAAATCAAATACAAAAACAATAATACAAAATACGCACCAAATCCGATATGCAAAATAAGAGAAAACTGAGGAAAATATTTTAGGCCCAAAAAATAAAAAACTGCCATCGTTACACAAGAAAAAAGCATCATTGATAAAAACATAATAATTCGTCTACGCACATTGATGTAAAAAACACACTCAAAAGTTGATGGATCTACAGAATTGCTCATATGTTTTCCTTCAAAATATTTTCAAAAATCTCTAAAAAAAATGCCCCGAAGATTTCTCTTCGGGGCAAATTAAATCTGGCAGTACCTACCTTCCCGGCCCGTCTCCAGACAAGTATTCTCGGCGCTGTAGACTTTACTTCCGTATTCGGGATGGGAACGGGTGTTTCCCTACAGCTATACCCACCAGAAACTTTTCAGAATCTTAGATTCGTCAAATTTCTGACATCTCAGAAAGATTCAAATTTGTTTCTTGTGATAAAATATTTGTAGATCAAGGATCAAGTAGTATTAAGTAAACCTTAAAGTGTTGCTAAAG
>Ga0180433_10009995_pt1 | contig 11513 bp, 13 predicted proteins | sample SS_ome_8_FD_132980 | JGI IMG/M metagenome (GOLD analysis project Ga0180433, IMG submission 132980) | Hypersaline lake sediment archaeal communities from the Salton Sea, California, USA - SS_1_D_1 metaG | ecosystem: Environmental > Aquatic > Non-marine Saline and Alkaline > Hypersaline >... | reverse complement strand
TTGTTAAAGATTATATTATTTCAACCATAAGAGATATTAAAAAATTTCTTGACTCAGAAAAGAAATTTAATGAACGAGAAACTAATAAGAATGAAACCTTTCCTATTCCATTACTTGAAGAAGATGAAATCATTAAAAGATTTGCTGGGAAGTATATTGGAATTGTTGATGATCAAATTGTCGCAGTTGATGAAGACATCTTCAATCTCCAAGAAAAAGCTGAAAAATTCATTAATAAAAATCAATATTGTATCATAGAATACATTGAAGATGGTGTAACTATATTTGGAGTTGATTTTTAAGCGTAAGAATAAAAATCCTGAAAGAAAAATAATAGATGCTACATCTGAAAAGAAACTAGAATTTGGATTTACATCAGAATATGAGATTCAGATCATATTAAAACAGGATTCCAAATGGAATAAAAAATTTCATTTAAAATGTATCTTTGATACGGGAGCGGATATATCATTTGTTCCGTGTAGAATTAAAGAAAAATTAAAAATTCCAACAGAATTTAAAATGCCAGTCAAAGGTATTAGTCCTTCTAAAGATTGTAAAATAATTGTCGATGTTGGAAGACTAAAATTTAAAATTATTGATGATACTGGTTCAGTTTCTTCAGCTTTTGATGCATGGTGTGGATTTTACCCATTTAAAAAAGGTCCAACTTTATTAGGAATGAAGAGCGTCTTAGATAAAATAGGCTTTCATCAGGATCCCAATGACGATAAACTTATTTTAACAGTACCTTGAAATTGGAGGTAATTATCATAAATTCTAATAAAACTGAAACTCCTATTTACCGTATATCAATAAGTAGAGATATAATAATCCTAATTATTACAATAATTTTTGTTTTTCTAATTTTAGATTTTGTTCAAAAAAGTATCGATGATTCTATCAATATTATTAATATAATTCCTGTCATTATAGGTATAATAATCATCTCAATTTGCGTTTGTTTCATAAAAATAAAATATAACAGAATTGATTGGTTAAAGTCTGAAATCAACCGCAAAAATACAGTCATTTCATTCTTGCTTGGTCTTATTGTTGAATCTATTATAAATTTAATTTTAACCATATCAAATTTTCTTTTTACATATTCATTAGGCTTTTTTGTTAAAATTTTTGTTTTATCAATAGTTTTAGTGATATCTATAATTGTTTTCATGAAGAAATATAAGGAAGATGTAATATTTGATTATGAACTTCAGATAGAATGAGTAATTGATATTTTATCATTCTTCAGTTTTTATTAAACCATTAATGCGTTTGGTTTTTTTAAGTAGATTACCCTTAGGATATGGTCAATTCGGGCTTTACCTCATTCTAGAATGTTTAGTTTTAGTTTTGCATTTTTAAGAATTTATATCTATTATCTCTTCAATATTTTTTCCTTTGGTAAATTTTGCATTGAGATTCTTTAATAGAATGAATAATTCTTCGCGCTCCTTTGTCATATCATTGATCATTTGTTCTAATTCCGATAATCTCGCACGTAAATCTGTGTCCATATTATTATTGCTAACAGTATCTATTAAGTCCCCGCCAATATACCCATTTACACAATATTTTATTAATGTTGTAAGGTTTGAAAATTTGTCATTCTTATCTATAAAATTTTGCCATTTCTCTTTCATTTCAATTCCCGCGTCAACAATCACGAATCCCTTGTGTCTAGGAATTTCTTTCCGTCCATTTGTCAATTTGTCTCACCTTTAGAATAGGTTATTTTTTTAAGAATTTTTCTTTAATAGTATTAAGATTGATCAAACTTAAAAAGCGTTTATACAATGTATATACAAAATAAGATTTCGACTCTTATAATAATTGTTATGCAGAAATATTAAGTCTAGATTAACTTACGAAAATGAAGTGTCATATTGCGGATACCCTATTTGGAGTGTTTGCCTTGGATGAATCGGGTACGATTGTGAATTTTTTAGACTTCAATAATGAGAATGAGAAAATAATTAGGTTCTATGAAGCGATAGAAGAAGAAAAATTAGTGGATGAATATCAAAAATTCATTCAGGAGTTAATTAATTCTGGGTTCGATGAACTCATTTTCGATAATAAGGATTTAGAGCCATTAACATCACAAAAATTGGAAGTAAAGACACGGTTAGATACGAAGTCTTTAGATTTTAAAAGTTTTCGGTTAAGTTTAGCAAATCAATTGAAAAAAGTAGGGATTATTGTAAGTGAAGATGAATTATTGGCAAAATATAAAGAAATAAATGAGGAACTCATAAAAAAAGAAGTAAGTAAAGCGGGGGCACAAAATGACTTAATTATCATTCAAATTAATGAAACTTTAGATATCCTTAAAAAATCCTTAAGTTTATTCACTTCTCGACTAAGAGAATGGTATGGATTACATTTCCCAGAATTAACAGATAAAGTTATTGAAGATAATATTATTTTAGCCAAATTAATCACCCAATTAGGACATAGAGATAATTTTACCTTAGAGAATTTACAAGAAAAGTTTGAAATTCGAGAGGACCGGAAAAACAGGCTTGTTAAAATGGCTTCTCAGTCTATGGGGGCCGATATTGATCTTAGAGTAGTTAAAGAGTATGCCTCCCAAATACTTTCCTTAAGCAAATTCACTGAAAAATTAGAAGATAAATTGGATGATCTTATGGAAAAGACTGCACCTAATATGAAAGCGATAGTAGGGTCCTTAATTGGAGCAAAATTGATTGCGAAGGCGGGAAGCTTAAAAAAATTGGCGTTTATGCCTGCTTCAAGAGTTCAAATATTAGGCGCAGAAAAAGCCCTTTATCGATTTCTTAAAACCGGCGAAAAAAAACCGAAACATGGATTAATTTTTCAATGGAACCAGATACGGGGAAGTAAACCGTGGATCCGCGGTAAAATCTCACGATTAATTGCAGGTAAAATCGGGCTGGCTTCAAAAGTCGATTATTTTTCAGGTGATTTTATAGGAGACGAGTTATCGGAAGAAATTGACGAGAAAATACAATATCTCAGTGAAAAATATCCAAATCCGCCCCCCAGAAAGCAGAAACCTAAACCTTTTAAAAAACCGCGAAGGAAGCAAAAGAGGAGACGATAAAAAGACAAATGCAAGGTGAAAAAAGATAGAAATTAGAGCACATTCCAAATTCCCTGGAGTTTTTGTATCGGGGCCTCCAGAAAAATTAAAGCTTTATACCATAAATTTAGTCCCGGGTACGACAGTTTATAATGAGAAACTAATAAATATTAACCAGGTCGAATATCGAGAATGGGATCCCCATCGAAGCAAATTGGCGGCATTATTATTAGAACACCCTTCTGAAAACTTTTTTAGAGAAGACCTTCAATGCCTTTATTTAGGAGCCTCTTCTGGAACAACCATCTCCCACCTTTCAGATATTCTTAAGAAGGGCATTATTTATGGAGTTGAATTTGCAGAGCGGAGTATCCGTCAATTAATCCAAAACACGTCTCAAAGAAGTAATATTATTCCGATATTAGGCGATGCCCGCTTTCCAGAGTCTTATGCGAACCAAATCTTTTCTGAGGTGGATCTCATTTATCAAGATGTGGCTCAACCCGCCCAAGCAGAAATTGCTATTAATAATGCAGAGTATTATCTGAAATCGGAGGGCATTTTAATTCTTGTTATAAAGTCTCAATCAATTGATAGTGTGAGCAAATCTGAGAAGGTCTATGCCCATGAAAAAAAAATAATAGAAAAAGCGGGATATCAAGTTATGGAAAGTATTAATATCCACAAATATGCGGCGAATCATCTCGTTCTGATTGTAAAAAAAAAACCTTAAGTAAAAAAATCGGTTATTTTTCTGGTCAATACTTCTTCAGTGATTATTTTTTGAGTGGTTTCCCAGCTGTTTCGAGCGAAAGGGGGTGCTTTTTTGTGTTTTATGATATAATCCTTGAGAAATTGGATGGTAACCGAATCTGAAGTATATCCGGAGCCAATTTCCCCATATTCTTTTTTATATTGATTAATGATAGAATCTCTTCTATGCTTTGCAATAATTGAGGCGGCCGAAACGATGGGATATATATCATCGGCTTTATGCTTTGAGATGATCTTCTTAGGTTTATACTCGAGTAATTTGTTAATTGAACGTCCAAATCGATCCTCATTTACATCAGCCGCATCAATATAAATTATATCTGGTTTCAATTCATTTATAATTTCAGCCATCTTCAATTCTTCAAGCCTATTTAAAGTAATTCTCTTAACTTCCCGCTCATCAATTTCTTTTACGGAAATGATAATTAATTTATAGCTAACACATTTTTCTTCTAAAATAAGAGCAAGTTCTTCTCTTTTTTGGGAAATTAACTTCTTTGAATCCTTAACTCCAATTTTCGTCAATAAATTTACGTCCGAGTCCTTAAAACATACGCCACATAGAACAAGAGGGCCTAATACGGGGCCCCGCCCAGCCTCATCGATACCGCATATTAATCTAGCGGAGTTACTGCTCTTTTCCCTTGACAAGTTCAACAAGTTCCGATTCGTTATCGATTTCTTCTAAAGATTTCACTTTTATAACAGGAATTATTTGCTGTAATTTGTCTGAAATTTTATATTCATTATCCACAATAAATACAGCGTGTTTTTTTAACAATTGGGAAATAGTTTGAAGGAACTGAAAGGAGTATTGGTCAATCTTCCTTTTTTGCTCAGAGAGTCCAGACATCAAAGGGAAATACTGATGATCACCTTCAATATTGTCGCCCCTTGAAAACAATGAGAGGGAAAAAGGGACTTGTCCTTTCTTATACCAGAAAGATTCTATTCCAATGTCTTCAATAATGCCTTGCAGATGGGTTTCAAATGGATCTAAATCGTCTTTTTCAAATTTATCTAATTCTTCAATATTGATCTTAATATTCCACTCGATAAAATTGATTTTCTTGAAAAATGATTCATTTTCTAAGATATGTTTGATTTTTTTCGCAATGCTTTCCGAGGGACGCATACTCTCATTCTCATAAGCACAGACCGTTCTCTTAGTAACTCCAAGCTCGATAGCAATATCTTTTCGGGAAATATTTTTTTGTTCTCTTAAGGTTTTCATTAAGTTTCCATCGAGATAGATCACGCCGCCCCCTCGTCTCGCCAGAATATAGGGATATGAGTTAAATTTCAACATGTTTTCAAAAGTCTTTACACTAATAAAAGGCAAATCCTCTCGAACATAAATGGTGTTTTCGTCTAATTTTTGATAACGATTTTTAAATCCGATTAATACTGGTTTTGATTTCAATAAGGAGGATAATGTTTTTATTCCCTCAATAGTGTTTTTGTTTAAATTGTCGATATTTGAAAATAATTTAATTAACAAAATTGAATTATCTTTCTTTACGAGTAAATCGAAACAGAATTTGTCGTGAGTGTCAAAAACTAGGGTTTCATATTTAGCTTTCTTTAACAATCCGTCGATGTATTGAATAGTTTTCTCAATCATTTATTTCCAATATCTAGTAAGAAAAAAAGAGTAAAAAAAATTTTTGTTTTAGGAATTTTGAATTCACGGAAATAAAAAAAGTATAGAGATTTCAGAGCAAATCCTACTTATCATATTCAGAAGGATTGAATAGTCCTTTTTAGATAGGCATCTCTTTTTATTAAAAATAATTTTTTTTAAATTAGATTATTAATTTAAAAATATATTAATTAAACAATCATTTAAACAAATAACTGATGTACATATGTTGAAAATCGATTTGGCTAACTTCTTGCCGATTGAGAAAAGTGACTTTCCTGAATTAGTTGAGCGAAAAGGTGTCGGACATCCAGATTCTGTGTGTGATGCAGCAGCTGATGCGTGTTCGAGGGCACTATGTAAATATTATTTTGAGAATTTTGGACGCTACTATCATCATAATGTTGATAAAGCAGCTCTCGTTGGAGGTATTTCCAAACCAGAATTTGGGGGCGGAATAATTCTTGAACCAGAATATTTTCTTATTGTGGGGAGAGCTATCAACCAAATTTTAAGAGAGAACAAGTTGGAATATATCCCCGTTGCGCCAATTTGCCTGGATGCATGTCGTACCGTTGTTGGAAATGTGTTTAGAAATATCGATATCAACTCTGATCAACATATTCAATTTGATTACGCAGTCCGCCCAGGATCTATAGATTTAACAGGAGTATTTGAAGAATCTGATTCCTTAGAAAAAGTTCCTCTTGCAAATGATACTAGTTTCGGAGTAGGATATGCTCCTTATTCCGATGTTGAAAAAATTACATTAGAAGCGGAAAAATTACTAAATTCAGATGCGTTCAAGGACAAATGCCCTGGTAGCGGCGAAGATATTAAGGTGATGACTCAGAGGTTGGGGAACAAAATAGATATTACGGTTTGCGGCGCAATGGTATCTAAATATATTAAGGATAAGAGTGCGTATATAAACTATACAGAGCAGATGAAAGATGCGGTACTTGATTTAGCCGCTAAAGTGGTTCCCGAAAGAGAAGTAAACTGTGCAATAAACGTCGGCGATAATATTGAGAAGGAAATTGTATTCTTAACAATAACTGGAACGAGTGCTGAGGCGGGAGATGATGGAGAAGTAGGGCGAGGAAATAGAAGTAATGGGTTAATTACGCCTTGTCGAACTATGAGTTTAGAAGCGGTATGTGGAAAAAATCCGATTAATCACGTAGGAAAGATCTATAACATTTTAGCAACTAATATGGCCCGTAAGATTGTAGAGGAAGGTCAAGGCGATATTATTGAAGCTCAGGTGAAACTATTGTCACAAATCGGAAGACCAATTACCGATCCCTGGGTAAATTCAATAAGTCTAATCCCCGCAGAGAACGTGGAATTTTCAAGCATCAAAAAAATTGCGGAAGAAGTTTCTGCCGAGAAGTTAAGTCAAGAAAACATTATTGATCTTCGAGAAAGATTAATCGCAGGCAAAGAACAAGTATTTTAGACAATTTTTTTAAAATAGCAAAGATTTTTTTCTTTTTTTATCTTTTTTTAATAATATATTACACCTTATTCATTCCTTTTATGCCAAGTATTAATTTTAAATTGTTGGGAGCTATCGGAGACCGCTCAGAGCGGCAGATATTAGTAGATAGTGAGCTTAGCATTGGTGAGATTAAGAAATTGGTTAAAGCTGAATTTAAGCTGGTTCCGAATGCAAAAATCACTTTTCTCCATCTGGGAAAACGGTATGGATCCGAAGAGGATCATGTAGCATTTAAGCGCCTTCCAATCGACCCAAGAAAGGAAAAAATTATGGTAGTTGTAAGCAGTCCCTATACTTAAATACAGAAATATATACATCACTCCCTAGGTAAGATAAAGTGAGCCTCGACAAATGGTTAAAACCCGAAAAAAAACCGGCTAAAAAAAAACCTGAAAAAAAGAAAAAGAAAGAACCCCCGCAAAAGAAAGCAGAAATTGTTGAGTCGAGGGTACAAGAAAAGCCTAAGACCTTAACCAAATATATGCTCACTTGTCCTAAACGGGGCTGTAATTATCAAAAAGTTAAAGTGAAAAAGAGCCTGACAGATCGAGATAAAATCTGTCCCAGATGTAAGGGACAAATGAATGTGAAACAGGTTTAAACAGCCTTACTAATTTTTAAATCAGGGTTTTTGACGGGTTGCTCGGGTTTTTCGGGTAGATTATCCAAGTCAAATTCTGTTTCACAATGTGGGCATACATTTGCTTTTTTCAGAAGTCTTAAAATAAGATACCCTAAGCCTAAGGTCATCATGGTCAAAAGACAAAGTACTTCATGATACATGTGATCGAAGTTTTTTTTTCGGAGAACGACCTCACGCTCACAAGTTTCACACCAGACCTTTTTTTTTCCCAAAACCATTTACCTCTTTCATTTCCTTAAATAATAAGGAATAATATTTTATTCTATATTTATTTTTCTTTATTTTTGGTAAAGATATTATCTAAGAATTAAAATAAAAGTAAATAAAAGGATGGACAAATTAGAGAACTAATCTTTTCATAGCTTTGGATCGCTTGAGAAGTTCTTTGCTCTGCTCAGGTTGATTTAACTCTGCTGCAATTCGTGAGGCTATTTCGTAAAGTTTAGCGGATTCGGCATAATCTCCTTCAATCATCGTGGATTCTGCACGGTCCACCACAGTACGTAAGTCATCCCGTAATTCAACTCGAGCTCTGCCCGCATAATCGAGGATTTTTTTAGTTGCTTCACGTACTAAGTCAGTAAAATCTCGCTTACGAATGGCTTGGACTTCTGAAATTAGTTCCGTGAATTCCCCTCGTTTGACATCATAAGACGCGTTAAGGATTGTTCCGACCACATTATCAAATAAGGCGTCAAGACTCTGAAGATCAGCTTTTGATTGGACAATTTCTTCTACGGCAGCTTCACCTAAAACCTTTGCGGCTTCAATGACTGGCATTGTACCTTTGATAATAGCTTGATTCTTGAAATTATAATCTTTAACCAAGTTCATTAATCCCGCTCTTACCAACCTATCAAATTTTCGGCGCTGATTGGTTTGAGCTAAGCTTATCTGGTCTGTAAATTCGGCACGACGTACATTATAGGAAAGATCTATAATTTCTGAGATGGCAAAACCTAAAGATTCTAAATCGGAGCGAGCTTCCACATATTGGGTATCTATTCCAGAATCTAATTTTGCAACTTCTAACATTGCATCTAAGGCGCCGCTAATATCGCTCGCGGATGCCGAATAATCGGAAATTAATTGAAGTATTGCAGCCCGTACCCACTTATCGAACTCTCCGTGGGAGTCTTCCAAAAAGGGTTTAATTTCTCGAATAAATCCTTCTTTTCGGAGTTCTTCGAAAGCCAAAGATAATATTTTAGAAAGCGTAGGTTCCAGAGTGCGTTCCAGCATATCTATTTCTTCGCGCTCTTCTTCTATCTGTGCTTTTGTTTCTTCTCCGGGGAGTTTTGCGGCTTCCGAAATAAGTTTCATTCTACGAAAAACTTCTCGAGCCCTAAATTTGTAGTCTCTAATCATTCCTTTAATGGTTCCTTCAACGATTTCATCATAGCGTTTCTTCTGTTCAGCATGTAATGCTTTAAATTCTTCATCTAATCGTGAAACATAGCCGAGCTTTTGTCCGAAATTTAGCTTGACAAAGAAATCTAAAATTCCATGAAATCGACTACTGGTTTTTTCAACAGAGTCTCTTACACCTTCAAGAGTCTCTATAATTTGATCAGACACATCTATGGGTAAAGAACGTACGCTTAGAGCTTTTTTAATGGCACGTCCTTCTTTTATTTCTCCAAAAATCATGTCAATAGTCGGTTTTAAGGTGTCCACAATTCCGGCTTGAGCATGATCTAATTTGGCGCGGGGATCCACGCCTGCATCAATAATTTCTTTAAGCCTTGCTCGAGCAGTTTTAAGTCGTGAAGTAAACCATTCGGGGTTTCCTTTAGATATTGAAGATAAACCGACACAATAATTATCATAGGCTTCTCCTAATGCTACGAATGTATCAAACCTATCATCTTCGACATTTTGGGCGATTGCTTCTTTGGCGAAAGCCGTCATTTTTTCGAAATTTCGAGCCGCAATGGTATAACCATTCCAAGCCTCGTCGACATTACTAGCTTTTGAAGATAAAATGGTGTGAAACGTACCAATCAGAAGTTGTCCCCTACAAGTACAGAAGTAGTACATTTGCATTGCATTTTTTTGTTCTGCTTCTGTTAATGCAAGGGGAAAAACATAATTTTTTATCATTATCGCAACAGCATTATATTGATTGGCTAAGCTTAAAATCTCTTCTTTATCCACAGGAAAAGCTTCAAGAGGAGTTGCGATTACGGGTACTTTCCCGAGCTTATTCATATAAGTAGTTTCAAGACCACTAAATAGATTACCAATTTTATTTTCTCGTGTTATCCTGGTTTGCATTCTTGTGCTTGGATCCTCAATAAACTCTATGGAGGGTACATTTCCAAAAGTATCTATGGCTAAATTTTCTAATTTCATCTTTGACTCCAAGAAACTATTCTCAACACCACAAGCGAAACACTTTATAGTCGTACCTTCAATAAGTTCTGGTATTTCCGAGCCACAATTACTACAAGGCAGTTTAATATAAATCGGTTTTTCGGACATGAAAATTCTATCTCACGTGTAATTATTCTATGAATTTATTTTTACTTTAGAATTTATAAAATTTTATTTTTTTAAATCATTTAAGGAATAATCTAAATTTTTTATGCATTATTTAAAGATATAAATTCCTTATTTTTTCATAGTTATTTAGATTGAGTAAACACTTTAATAATTGAAAATTTTTAAAATTGTAATTCACACCACGGACAGTAATTGGCCGAAGGGGGGAGCATTCTAGAGCATTCTGGACAATAAGTTGCGAGACATTCCCTATTAGGGCATATATTCTCGTTTTTGTTAATAATTGTTTCACATACAATACATTTTTTTCCAATGAAGTTCGCTTTAGCAATTCTTACTTGGGCTTTATAATGGTCAGGTTGATTCTTTTTCAATTCAATATTATAGTTTTTCCCTTCTTTATTGGCAACAAATATCTTCCCGTCTTTTTGAATGAATCGGATAAAAAAGCTCATATTTGCACCTTCCTTCATATCATACATCGTAACTTGCCAATTTTTGGGAGTTCCAAGTTTATTCCCATAGTAATCATCCCAAGATTTTTCCCCATCTAAACTATACATAAAAATAGCTTCTGTGGGTTCTAAATCTAATTTGGGATGAATTAAAATTTCAAATTCTGCTCTTATCTTTTTAGCCATGAAATGCTCATCCTTATTTTGTTCGAAACTGAATAAAATTTTATATTGTCAGTTCTATATTAAATTAAAAATATTTTGTTTTAAAAGTTTGATTTAAAAGTTAAAATGATATGAGGTAAAAATAAATGCCGATCTGTTATCATTGTGGTATGGAAATCGTAGGAGAAGTTTATACTTGTCCTGAATGCGGTCAATCGTATTGTTCTTTACATAAAGACCCGATCAATCATGATTGTAACATTGTAAAGGAATCAGCAAATTTATCTCCGTATCAATCTGGCGCTTCCAGACCTCAATATACCACGCCTTCCTATGTTTCAACCCCCCAAAGCTCTCCTTCGATGCAACAACAAATCGATTATCATCAACGCCCCCCGCAGTCTTATCAGCAAAGTTCCGAAGGTTCAGTTGTGCGGGGGACGACAGACGGAAGTTTTACATGGTATCATCAAGAAAAGCCAATTCCCCCCGATGCATTTGCTCCCGATTCCGGTATTGAGTTCAAAGGAATCTTTTTAGCTCACAAATCCGAATTTTTACATTTTATTATTGGAGCAAGCTTAATTTATATTTTAGGAATCATATCATTCCTCCCACAAGTTTTACAATTTTGGGGGTTTTTTGAGCAGCTAAATCTGCTTTATACTGCCGAAGAACTAGCAACCTTAGGAGTATCATGGGCTGTGAATGATTTAATTTGGATGTTATTTATGTTGGCGGGGTTCTTTATGATC
>Ga0180433_10009994_pt1 | contig 11513 bp, 2 predicted proteins | sample SS_ome_8_FD_132980 | JGI IMG/M metagenome (GOLD analysis project Ga0180433, IMG submission 132980) | Hypersaline lake sediment archaeal communities from the Salton Sea, California, USA - SS_1_D_1 metaG | ecosystem: Environmental > Aquatic > Non-marine Saline and Alkaline > Hypersaline > Sediment... | reverse complement strand
TGAAGAATATTCATCTGCGGGAGTATATAAAGAACGTGCTTGTTTTCAACTGGGGGAAAACGGAGAAAAAGTTTATTTTGATGAATATACAGGAGCTATAAAAGATTCCTCTGGGCCAGAAGCCGAACGAAAACAAATTTATGCTTTTGAAGATAAAGAGGAGCTTGTAGAAAGCGGGATTAATCCTTCAGCAGAGGCTATATATGATGAACACGTTGGACAAGCCGGAAGAAACCCACCTACTACTTTAGAAGACGCAGATAAATTCGTGGATACTGGTAATTTGCTCCCCGATCCCGAAACGGTGTATGTATATCTTAGTTCGGGTGATATTACGGATGCTTCTGAGGATTCCTGGACTGCTTTTTTTAAAGCATTAAATATTGGATTAATCACCCCGAAATATTTACCTAGGGAGGAATTTAATATATCTGAAAAGGAAGATAGTTTTCCATTTATAAAAATAACAGATTTTCCTAATATAAATCCTAGTGTGAATTTAAATAGAGATTTTTCTAATGTATTTATGCCTAATACTAGAGTGCGGTTATTAGGAGGTAGGCATGGAGAGATGAATTGGATACCAATTTTTCCTACCGACCCCACAGGATCTGAACAAATAGAAGGTTTTATTATGACTGTTTTATTTGATAGACCAGTGATGTTATCTCAGTTAAAATTTGAATATCAGGTTTACGGAGGGGTTGCTCAAGACAGCCCATTAGCAAACCCCCCACAAGTTCCGCCTTCAATAGATCCTTCGATAAGAATCGTGGTAAGTAATACGGTGACTAGTACTTCAGATGAAGTTGTAGATAAGCCCGCTTATACAGAATTTCCTGAATTTAATCCACGCGGTTTAGAACCTTTAGAATATTCTTTATCTTTCGATGAAGATAATTTTTTTGATAATAGAGAGTTTTATGATCGGGTAGAGATTTCTGTTGGTCCTAGAAATGATGAAACTGGATTTATTCTTACACTCTTAGATTTATATGCTAAGTTTATTACTGAGTCGGAAGAAACTATAGAAATTAATGAGGCTAAATATGTAGTGGAAGTTGGCCCTAAACCAGAAGATATTCCTGCACCTTTTAATTATCCCGCTCAGGATGATTTTGAAAATAAAAAATGGTATTTGATGAACTATGCAGAAGATGTTTTTGATAATATGGAATACAGAGGTATTAATGAATTTTGGCAGCCTGCGAGAGCTTCATTACATAAGACAAGAAAAGTTGGCTGTTGGGGCAGACTGAGAAGAAGTTGGGCTAATGGGTGGGATAGTTTAGACATCAGGATTCATTTAGGTGAAATACAATATAAACATGAATATGAAAAAACAGTATTTGGTGGGGATGTAGTAGAAGATCATGAGAATAGGCAATTTAATGTAATTAAAGAAGCTATGGAGGAAGCGGTAGATGATGGCCTCGATGTAGAAACCCTACAAATGTATATTTCTGATGATGATAGAAAATTTTATGCGTTTTTACAGGGTTTAGATGAAGATGAGGAAGAGGAAGCTACTTTACCTTATGAAGAATTGGAAATAAAATTTGAGGCTGGGGTGGAAGAGCTTTTAGGCAGGCTTGCAAGCACCGTTGTTGTACCAAGAGGTGATAAAGATCCAGGATGGCAAGCCGAAGGTTTTTGGGCTTGTTTAGGCGATCGAGCTAAGACACGAATTATTGATTCTCCAAAAGCAGGAAACTGTGCTCATCTTGGAGGAGGAAATTATGGTTCATATACACCTGAGTGGAATACTACTCATGGTGTTTGTGGAAAGGATGTGGGAAATCCAATAAATTCAGATGATCCTGATTACTGGGGAGGTATATCAATAGGAGATCTAGGGTTTTATCAGACGAGGCGATTAATTTTATCAGGAGGGGATGTAGGTAGAACATTTGCAGATCCTGGATTTGCTCTTACCCAGTATGATGGGAATGCGGGCAGCGTCCAATGGAATATAGAACAAGATGTTGAAAAAGATTTAATTGCTGCAGTAGGAGCAAAGAATTTTTTTGATAAAAGAGGAATACCTGAACCTACACAAGATTTAAAAGAGGCTAGAAAGTAAATATGATATTTTTTATTTGTGAATGTCCGAAATGTGGTTCTGAGTTTCAACCAAATTTTGAGGAGACAATGGAATATTATGAAAAATTGTTTGAAAGTCAGGCTAAACCTGTACAAATGTTACTAGATGAGCCTCCGTTTTACCCAGATCAAATTATGATGGAGTGTGAAAATTCAGAGTGCGAGCACCGATCTTTGTATACTATTGAAGAGTTGGTTAGAGAAATGGTAAAACAGCTTGCTTTACATGCTTGGTTAGTAAAACGAGTTAATAGGCCAGAGGACTTCTACGATCTTGAGAAAGTTCTTTTTAATCATTTTAAAGAGAACCCTGATATTACACCAGAGGCCCTGGAGAATAATGCGTATTTAAGAAGGATTTATAACAAAGCGCGTGGAAAAAAATCTTAATTTATTACGTAACGCAACAGTACGTAACGCAAGAATTTGCTCCGATACAGAGAATTTTGGTTTAGTGGCGAAATTCACTGATGAATTTGACACTAAGTTCTGGGTTGGAAACAATGTGACTATGTTTGGAGCTTCTGGTGGGTTTTTATTTATGAATGCTACCTCTATGACCCCTAATATGTATCATTCTTTAGGTTTTTCTCCAGTAGACGCCTCGGAGTTTACTCAAGTCGTTATTAGATACAAATATAACCGCAGGAGGCTGGATTCTGTGGCCGATAAAGGGGTTGTGCAATTTCAGACTATAGCTGATGCGACATGGTCTTCCGATAAACAATTAGAATTTGATGTAAATCCCGATGGGAAATGGCATAAATATACCTTAAATATGGGTCCTGTTAGTGAATGGGTAGGATTAATCTCTAATTTGAGGTTTTATTTTACTATCAACGGAGCACCAGGAGATGAGATTTTTGTTACAGATATTCGTATACAATCCCCAGTTTTTACATTCTGCCCTGATGGATGTATAGATGATTCTAGTGTTACTATTTTAGGACAGCTTTTTAATACTGAAGGGCTGGGAACTACTCCAAATGGGTGGTCTTTGAGTAATACTGACGCCGATCGTAGGATTTATATAGATTTGGATCCTGAACATAGAAATTCAAATTCACAAGTAGCTCATTTAATATGTGATACATCTGTTTTTCCTGGCCCTAAAATGACAAGAGGGGTAACATCACATCAAAAAGGGTTTTTCTCATGTAGGTTTAGAACTACAGGAGATGGAACAGGAGGTCAACATTCAGGTCGTATTAATGTTCTTGTTAATACAACCCAAGATCACCCATTAGTGGAATTAAGTTTAGAAGCAGATGGTTATTTAAAATATAGGCAAGGATCTACATTTGAAAATTTTTCTAAAGAATATGCATATTCACAAAATGTTTGGTATGATTTGTTGATTGTATATGATATCTCTATAAATGCTTTTGATGTTTATATTAATGGGGAATTATTAGGTAGGGGGTTACCTGTAGTTTTTTCTGGCCTTATCCGAGGTATTTCTGTAGAACATGGTGGAGGTAATCCTTATAGTTTTTATGTGGATGATATATTGTTAGTAGAATTACCCTTAAACCACAGAGAGTGCCCAGGATTAGGAAGGCAAGCAGAGGCGGTAGGACGTGGTGTTAGTTTTACTTATTTAAATATTATAGAGAATGTGAATGATAGTATAATTGTAAATATAGATTCTTATGGAGATGTAGTAGTTAAATTGTTTCCTGAAAAAAATGTAGATGGAGAACGATTAAGATATATTCTAGAACGAGCTATATCTCAACTAGACATAGGAGGGTACCCTTACTCAGAAGTAGACTTTAAAGATGGTCAATTTACGATTAGGTCTGGAACGTATGATTTTGATAGTAACGTTGAGATTAAAAAACACGGGACATCTACTCTTAGTGATGATCTGGGGTTTACGATAGAAGGCAATCCTGTATATATTACCAGGTTAGGAAGACCTCATGCAAAAGGATTTAATTTTATTAATACTTATAGAGCGACTACTTACGACTTATCTAATTTAATTACTGACCAGCGAGGTACAGATCCTGTTGTTCAAAATCCGCGTAATACCACTCCACATATAGGAACTTCACGTGCTGGATATGTAGGCGCAGGGGTAAAGATTGATGGAAGAGCAAATACGCTAGTTGATTATTATAACAGAGCTAACAGTGAAGGCAGGATTACTAAAGTTAGAGTTCAAGGAGTACTTCCCACTGCTGAGGGGACAGTAGCATTTGGTACAGAAGGGACCGCAAGGGGTAAATATTTTGATACAGGAGAAGTAGACTTAGGTGAATTTTTTCAGTCAGATTTAGTGGATGAAGATCGATTAGATATACCTAAATCGTTGTTAAATGGGGCAATATTAAGAATTAACGAGCCAGGTTACGCAGGTAATGGTGAATATGCTATTGAGATTGTTAATCCAATATCCACTAATAGTACTTTTGCCTCCTATAGAAAGGGAGTAATAGTACTTAAAGACACGGTGTTGTTACCATCCCAGACTAATTTATCTTGGGAAATATTGAGGATTTCGAAGATAAAACATTTAAGGCCCGATATAGATGGTAATTTGACTTTAATAAACGAGGCATCTATAGGATTAGAGAACAGCGGTGTTCTATATACCAAGCAACACGGCGCTTATGAGATCGATGTAGATTGGCTTGTCCGCAGAGGAGATTTAATAGGTATATATAATGCTACTGAATTATTTTCAGGCAATAATGTGTTACAAATTCCAGACGCAATGTACATTGAATATTCTAGTGATTTAGTAGGAGATAACGTTACTGTCTCACCGCCAGAAGGTGAAGGTATAGAGGGAATAGGATTATTTGGTGAAGGTATTACAGTAGAAGATTTAGCAGTTTATGATATTGATTTAGGTTCACCTATCTCATTAGAGGCAGTGGAAGTTGTGGGTTCGGAGGAGATTAGACAGCTAGAATATAATTTGTTTGCGGCAGCAGGAAATGGAGTTTCTTTAGCTTTTGACGGACTAGGATTAGAACATAGACACGACGCAGTAAGAACTAATGGTCAAAATGAGATACATTACCACCCAAATATTGGTTATAACATTTCTGCTTTAACCGATAACATTCTTTTCGCTAAAAACGGAGTAGTAGGTGCTCATGAAACTAATGATTCTAGAGCTACTTATTTTTATGTTGATGGTGATGCCGAGTGGATTGAATTAGAATTTCCTGATCCTCCTTATTTAGGCGCAGGCACTTCTGAATACCAAGACGATCCTATAAGATTAGAGTTTAGTTGGTTATACAAAAAAAATATTCACCGTATGCGAATTTTTTATAAAGAGTTTCCAAATCTAGCAGGATATCAAATAGAGTATCAAGATGATCCTCAGGTTACTTATGATGGTTCGGTTAAAGGGTATAGGCTTATTGGTGGGTTTGAAGTTGAGGATACCAAATATGAAACTGTAACATTAGACGACCGTGGATATGATAGAGAAATTGTAGTAACGGCTTCAGCAGCGAGCCCAGAGGATTCTCATGTACATCTAAAGCATTTTGAGAAAAAGTATGATGTTTATTATAAAGGCGGAAGTATGACTAAAGATGAAAAACGAAATTTTGATGCTGCCTTATATCATCCATACCTTGTTATTGATAAAACGTGGGAAGAAATAGAAACTAAAGGAATTAATTTATATTCGTTCTATCACTATTCTACGAAAATTTCTGAAATTCAAATGTTTTCTCAGACAACTTCTGAATCAGATTTACAAGATATAGTAGAATTATTTTATTCTAAAGATGGGGAATATTTTCAATCTGTTACACCCGTTCAAATAGATGATACTACTATTAGATTTGTGATTGGCAATCCTGCTCGTTATCTTAGACTTATTTTTAGTCCGTTTAGTTTGTTTAATTTAGATCGATTAGTCGCTATTGCTGATGCTGATTTAATACAAATAAGGGATACAAGTACAGGACAGGCAGTAAAGACTATTGATGTAGATTTAGTTAAGGGTCAGGAATCCCCGCCTAAGTCAATTACTTTGACTAATAAGACTGGTTCCAGGGCCGATTTGGAAATATCAGTAGAGACTCATGAATTCGAAACTAACACTTTATTAAAAACAGATTTAAACACTAAAGAAAGTATACAGGAACCAGAATATGGTCCTCCTGGTATTATTGTTCAAGATGCTTTATATGATTTTCCTGTTACGCAAAACGTAGCGGTTAATTCTGAATGCTACGGTCTAAAGAATTTATCTATAGGGAAAAAATATTATGTTATTGATAATGTTTTGACCGAATCAGATTTTTTTGTTACTGGTATCGATCATACTAAGTGGGAATATATAACTAATGATTTTCCACAAACAATAAACCCTACAACTAATATTAATCTCAGATTTCCAGGTTTTCAGATGATCGGAGAACCCCCACAAGATGTTTATCCTAACCCAGGAACAGAGATGGAAGCTTATTTAATTTCTAGATGGATTACGGATGAGTCGTTTATTGCTACGGTTAATTGTGTATATGATGCAGGAGGCTCCCATGCAGATGTTTTTGGTTCAGCTATTGGAGTGGTTGACCAGACTGGAAGGTTATTAACTATTAGAAGAAACCGTGCTTTATATACGGATGGATCTGGACTTAGATCTTGGGCTGATTATATAATTGAAGACAACGGATCTCAGCTTGATTCCAGTAGGATTTTTTGTCAAGGCACTTGTAGTACTATATTCGGTAATTCAAACGATGCTCTGGTGCCTTATGAATTAAGAGTTCAGCGTGTGAAGAACCCCGAAGCTGGGTTGGATATATTGAAATTTTATTTTAAAGATGCTTTGAATTTTGAGGGTGTATATCAATGGGGAGAAGAATACGATCCATTAGATCCTGAAAAAGAATTGGGGTATGTGTTAGATTTATCTAGTCTCACGCCAACGTTAGTAGGACCGTTAAGAATTGTTATTTTTAATCTATGGCACAGGTCTAGCTTAAATCCATCTGGTTCTTCTAGTTCCTCAGATGGAACTTTTGTTAGAATAACTAATTTTAAATTTGCAGGTAAGTCTAATTATGTGAGCCCCAGCCCACCAGGGTTTATAGGTAGTGGAATTATAGGACCAACTGGTAAAATAAATGTGGATAACATTACTGATAACGTTTTAGCTAGGCCGATAAAATCTGTAGCTGTAGATCTGGGTAGTACTTACGCGGTTGATTTTTCGTTGTTGGATATATTTAATGGCGAGCCAGGAATAGTTTCAGCTAATATGTGGGATATAAGAAATATATTGTTTTCATCTACTAACACAGATAATCTGCAAGAAGTGAAATGGGGAGATTTTGATACTACAGAAGTTCGTTGGGTTTTACTTCAAGAGATTACTACTAATAATCCATTAGATGCTACGTTGTTACATTCTTTACGTGTATATCCAGATATTACGTTATTACCTGTTGGTAAGATAATTAATACAGAATGGGATTCTCTTGGTAATGTTTTAACAGATGGGGATTTTGATAATAGAGTTAGCCAAGTTGATTATCCTGTTATTGCAGTGAGGCTGGCTAATCAGTTTTCCACTAGGAATTTTCAACTATTATCAAAAGAGAATGAAGAATATAGAGAGTTAATGACAAGACCTAATGATTTCTCTGGTTGGTATAATGTAGACGAAAACTCTCCTAATTTTTATTATACTATGGGATTTACTATTACTGATGATCCTAGAAGAGTGTCCTGGAGAGGGTGGGATGAATATCCATTTTTTACAAATTTTGAAGCTGAAAAAGGAATTCAAGCTTTTAAATGGGTTGCATTTAGAAATTCTTTATTAAATAATAATAACCCCCCAGCAAACCGACAATATGCTGCTCAATTAAAAGTTACTACCTTAGGCATAGATTATACTGATGCTGGTCAAGTAAACGATCGCGTAGATTTTACAGAGTATTCTGAATGGTTTGATAATTCGTTACAGGAGTTTGTTGATGTATCTCTAATTGATTGGGATGAATTAGGATTTGATGGTTTATTGTATGGGGCAGGAGGAGTTAGTGATCCAGGTCACGGTATTGGAAATGAGCCTACAGGAGCCTCTAATTTATTTGATGGAGATGAGGATACAGAGTTGTTATTAAGGGCAGACAATAGCCAGATACCTAATTATTTTTATAGAATTTTTGGAACTGTGTCTGGAAGCTTTGATACTGATGATTTAATAGGTAACCCAGTTGAAGAGGAAGGGGATGTGGAAGAAGGGGAAGTTGAGGCAATATTACTACCAGAGACTAAAACAATTCATACAGTGGAGATTAGAGTCAGAGATAATACGAGCGCTGTTCCAAGAGATTTTGAGTTACAGGTATTTAGCGGAGGCACAAATCCAGATCCAGAAGAAGATTCATTATGGATTACGTTAGAAAGTTTTTCTGATGCTCATGAATCTTTTGGTGTATTTATACAAGATAGTGAGGTGGGGGGTTTACAAGGATTCGAGACTGATGGTAAGTTTTTTAGTTATACATTCGATGCTCCCATTACCGTAACTGGGATAAGGGTCAAAATAACTGATTTTGAGGATGTTGGAGGTAATTATCAAATTTGTAATTTGCAATCCTTTAGGACTTTAGAAGAAGTACCACAGGATATCTCAAATAGACTAGTAATAGATAATGATCCCGATATTAGGCATAGAGGACGCAGGTCTTTAAAACTGACTTATTTAGCAGGAGGCTCTGGAACAAAAAATGCAACCATGCCAAAATCGTTTGAAATAGATCCTGATGTTAAATGGTCTATTCAGGATTTTTTATCTTTTCACCTTAAAGTGGAGAATTTGTTTGAGTTAGACCTAGATGATTCGTATATAAGACTTGGGGAAAGTAGTTCAGAATATTATGAATGGGGATTTGACCAGTTAGAGGGCCTTTCAGAAGGCTCGATGTCTAACTATAAATTGAGATTTAAAGACGCACGCGATAAAGGAGGCAGCCCTGAGGATTATGAACGGTCTGCACACCTAGTTGATTTAGCCCCAGGTACTAATTTTATGGAAGGTCCTATAAATTATTTTGAAATAGGACTAACTGCTTTCAACCCTGGAGCCTCTTCTGATATTAATGTTTGGTTTGATGATTTTATAATAGATAGGGAAAATTTCAGCCTGCCTGGTTTACATAATGATACCTTATATCTCGCAAACTCAGAATTAGTTTATTTTCCTTTGGCAGGTTTTGATATGAGAAAAGGATTTTTTGAAGCGATTATAACTCCTGATTGGAATAGAGAGGGAAGAATAGAAACTTATAATTTACAACGTCCAGGTGATCAAGTTTATACTATTTTTAGTGCCACTAACGGAGCCTCTGAATATATGGCCTTGTATTATACAACCAGAGAACAAGAAGGGTTGAAATTTGTAATTAATACCCCAGAAGGTAAGGTGGATTTAGTAGTGGGGGAGATTGTAGACCTTCTCCGTTATGAGAGTCATTTAAAGATTTCCATTTTATGGGATAATGAAGGAAAGCGAATAGACGCTAGAAGTGGGGCCACTGTAAGATTATTCTTAGATGATAATTTGATTGGTGATATGGTACTTAAATGGGATATTACAGAAACTAAGGATACGTACTTCTTAATAGGTAGTAAGGCATATGTTCAAGCTGTTACATCTCCCAGCCGACAGTTTGTCGAATTCGGTTTTAATGAAGAATTAAGACCTGTGGTTAACAGTTTACATGGTGGGATTGAGAATTTATTAGTAATGTCTGACCCCATCAAGGTAGATTTTGACAAAATTCAGAACCTGAGAGATAAAATTCTTATATCTCTGGATAATATTACTTATTATGCAGGAAATTCCTCAGATTTACCTTTAAGAGTGCAGAACGTTCCAGCTGATGGCGAGATAGAAATTTTTATAAAAACTAACTTCCCTTCAGATACTAGCAATATGCCCAGAAGTGGTTTTGTTAAGGCTAGGTGGTTAAAAACCGTATAAAAAAAGGATAGGATATGGCTATTTTTAATTTACTAAATGAAGGATTTGTTTATAACATACCTGTTTCAGGTTTACGTTCTGTTACGGCAGAGGAAATGGATATATTGTTGGATACGTCGCAATCTCATGCTCTTACTACCACATCAGGAGATGTAATTAGTCTATTACTTGATTTAGGTTTTCAACACTCAGTTAAGCAGTTTAAATACCGCTTTACTCCATTAAGCATTACAGGTCTAACAGTAGAGTATGGTAGATTATCTACTGAGCTTACTTCAGGGGCGCTACAACAAATAGGCGGTAATATAGTTGTTGCGCCTACATCTTCTGGATATACCTATCCACGTTATTTTAAAGTTACTCATTCCCCGTCTTCAGGTACAGCTGTTCACGACTTAGTGGTAGAAAACACAGAGGAAGAAATTGATTTTGGTGAAGATGGAACACAAACAAGTGAAACACTTGTAGCTCCGATTGCAGGAGGTGTGAGCGATCCTGTAGAAATTCCAGTATTTAATAGTGGGACTATGACTACAGATATTTATGTTTCGGTAGATACTACAAAAACAACCCGCAGCACTTTTGATAATTTAGAGATAGCCCCTACCATTACTGGAGAGTTTAAATCAGTTGAGGAAAGTAATGTTCCTAATGATATACCCTGGCAGTGGGGTATTTTTGATAATATGACTGTAAACGATGATAATGAGCTAGCATTAGCTGTAGAAGAAGTTACATATACTATAGGAGAGGATATAGGATTAGGACAAGATAATATAGCGAACAACCGTAATCAACTTAGAGCTGCGGTAAGACCAGATAATGGTAGTCAGGTTTTAATTACTACAGATGCTTATAATAGAATTGTTATTATTGATCCTATTAAAAATACTCGTATTTTGTCTTCGTATCCAGACACTTTGCCTTCCAATGATGACGAGAGAAGAGATCAAGGATTAGCGTGGGATGGTAATGATCGTGTTTATTATATGAATAATTCCACTGATAGGACAGTTCGTTATTATAAAATTAGTACTAATACTCATCATGTTCTTACAACTATTACTCCTTATACTAGGCGTTTTAGATTTATGTCTTACGCGGATGGTTATCTTTATATTGGAGGAACTAGATCTACAGCAGGTACTTCATCGTCTACAGGTGATGGGTTTTGGAAATTAAATGTCAACACACTAGTGGAAACACAATTGTCTAATATTCCAGTTACTCCCGATACCTCTCAATCATATATGTTTCACTATAATGGATATGTATATATGTTTTCTGCTCCTAATACTGATTTTTTTGGACGCTGGAATATTTCTTTAAATTCTTGGGAAATTTTATCTCCATTTCCTTCTGCCTTCGGAAGGGCTATTTCCCCTAATAGTGATACGAACGAGATTTGGGTTTTGACTGATTTATCATCTCC
>Ga0180433_10009992_pt1 | contig 11515 bp, 16 predicted proteins | sample SS_ome_8_FD_132980 | JGI IMG/M metagenome (GOLD analysis project Ga0180433, IMG submission 132980) | Hypersaline lake sediment archaeal communities from the Salton Sea, California, USA - SS_1_D_1 metaG | ecosystem: Environmental > Aquatic > Non-marine Saline and Alkaline > Hypersaline >... | reverse complement strand
TGGGAACACCTGCGTGCTGCTGATGGCAGCGCGATCTACTTCGCCGGTGATGGGGCCCGCCGTGATGGCGATGGCTACTTCTGGGTGATGGGCCGCGTTGACGATGTGATCAACGTCTCTGGCCACCGTTTGGGCACGATGGAAATTGAATCGGCGTTGGTGAGTCACCCTGCTGTGGCCGAAGCCGCGGTGGTTGGCCGCCCCGATGAGCTCAAAGGGGAGGGCATCGTCGCGTTTGTCAGCCTTGAGGGGGGGCGCCAAGGCAGCCCCGAGTTGATGGCCGAGTTGCGGAAGCACGTGGGGGCTGAGATCGGTCCGATCGCTCGCCCCGATGAGATCCGCTTCAGCGACGCCCTGCCCAAGACCCGTAGCGGCAAGATCATGCGCCGGATCCTCAGGGCCCTAGCCGCTGGTGAGGAAGTCAGCGGTGACACCAGCACCCTGGAGGACCGCAGCGTTCTCGAGCGGCTTCGGGCTGAGGGTTGAGCCCATGGCGTTTGCCCTGAGTTTTCTGCAGTTGTTGCTGGGGATTGCCCTGCTGTTTGCCGGTGGCGAGTTGTTTGTGGCTGGCTCGGTGGCGTTGTCGCTGCTGTTTGGGATTCCCCAAATCGTGATTGGCCTGACGGTGGTGTCTTTTGGCACCAGCGCGCCGGAGTTGTTCGTCAGCCTGCTCTCGACCCTGCAAACCGGCGGCAGCACTGAAAGCATTGCCGTCAGCAATGTGGTGGGCTCCAACATTTTCAATCTGCTGGTGGTGCTCGGTGCCAGTGCCCTGGTGATGCCGTTGCGGGTTCAAAGCCGCTTGATCCGCAGGGATGTGCCGCTTCTGCTGGCCATTTCGATGGCGGCCTGGGGCATGGCCTCGTCTGGCACCCTCACCTGGGTGGCTGGTTTGGCCCTGCTCACCGTGCTGCTGATCAACTTGATTTGGGAGGTGCGAACGGCCCGCGAAGAAGGCGCTGGTGATGAGCCTCTCGAGGACGACGCTGCCGCCCCCCTGCCGGTGGCCCTCGGTAAGGGCTTCTTGGGCTTGGTGTTACTGGTCGTTGGCTCCCAGGTGTTGGTGAACGGGGCCACGGGCGCTGCTCTGGCCTTGGGCGTCAGTCAAACGGTTATTGGCTTGACCATCGTCTCGGCCGGCACCGGCATGCCAGAACTCGTTACGTCCTTGGTGTCGGTGTATCGGGGGCGAACGGATCTGGCGATCGGCAACGTGGTGGGCAGCAACCTGATGAATCTGCTGCTGATCCTTGGTGGTTGTGCCTTGGCCACTGGTGGCAGCGGCCTGGCCGTTGATCCGGTGTTGATCAGCCGTGATTTCCCCTTAATGGTGGCGGCCACCTTGGCTTGCCTGCCGATCTTTTGGAGTGGAGGGGTGATCAACCGCTTGGAAGGTGCGGTGTTGGTGGTGCTCTATGCCCTCTATTTGGTGGAGCAAGTGCTCAGTAACACCATGCCATTGGGCGATGAGGATCCCTTTCGTTTGGTGGTGTTGGTGGTGGTGCTGCCGGCTGTGCTGGTGTTCATCGCCTGGAGCACGCTCAGCTGGCAACGCAGCCGGAGGGCGTGAGTCCAGGGCCTTGCTTCCACCAGCGTTCAATGTTTTCGGCCAATTGATCGAGCTGGCGTTGCCGCTGCTCATCGCCAAGTCCTCCCAACCACTGCTGGCGTAAACCTGCGCTGGCTGGGGTGAGATGGTCGCCGCTGAGTTCCACCAGTTCCACCTGCTCTCCGATGGACTGCAACTGCCGCAGTAACGGGCGGCTCTGATCGAGCTGATCTTGGCGGAAGCGGATCAATAGACGCTGGCGGCGATGCTCTTGGCTACTGATCAGGCGCAGGGTTTCCTCGGGTCCTGGGCTGAATTCACTGCGTACACCCAGGCGCGGGGCTAGTTCCCCCAGCAATGGAATCGAGCGATCTGCTGAGAAGTTGTTGAAGCTCAGCAGGGCTTCCCCACGGCAGCCACGCCCTTGATCGGGGGCGAGCAAGTGCAATTTGCAGCCCATGCTGTGGCCCAAGCGCAACACCGGCAGGTCGCTTTGGCGCTGGCTGCGAAAGCTTCGCCAGGCTTGGACAGCCAAGAGTTGGTGGTCAAAACTCGGCAAGTAGGACCAGCACTGCACCAGCCAGCCCCGGCGACTGACCGCTTCAAGCAGCCGCTTGTAGCTCAGTTGCGGGCTCGCGCCTAAGCCACTGCCGCCAAGAAACTGCACCACCCCCTTCGGTTGGGCTGGACCCACGGTCCACAGCTCACCGCGCTGGCGCCAGGTCGGCATTAGCCCTTGAGTTGTTGCAGGGTTGCCATGGCTTGGCGCACATGGGCGTTGGCATCAAGCATCTCGTCAAACACCAGACGCACCACACCGCCGCCATCGATCACATACGTGACGCGACCTGGGATGACAAACAGGGTTTTGGCAACGCCAAAGGCGTCGCGCAGCGCATTGCCCTCATCCACTAGCAACGGGTAAGGAAGCTGGAACTTGCTCACAAAGCGGCGGTGACTGCCGGCCCCATCACCACTGACGCCCCAAACTTCAGCGCCAAGCGCTTGCAGGGCGGCGTATTGATCCCGGAAACCGCAGGCCTCGATGGTGCAGCCGGGCGTGTCGTCCTTTGGATAGAAAAACAGCACCAGAGGTTTGCCGCCCAAGTCGGCGAGGCAGCGCTCCACTCCGTTTTGATCTTTGGCTTTGAACGGAGGAGCTTGATCGCCAACAGCGATGGGCATCGAATCGATCCTTAAGCCACTGCACGACCATAAACATCTCGCTGGCGCAACGGATGGGTGGCTGGGACCATGGGCTGCAGCCGGGCGTAAGCAATGTCTGAATCGCTGGAATCCCCCTGGCAGCAGACCTCCTTGCTTCCCCTGGTGGCACCACCGAAGGTCAGCGCTGATCAGCTCTTAATTCTCGACACCGAAACCACGGGTTTGGATCCCGAGGTCGATCAGGTTCTGGAGGTGGGAGCCATCTTGTTTTCGGTGCCGCAGCGGGCCGTTTTGGCGCAGCTGTCGTTTTTGCTCCCGGTTGAGGCCAACGCTGCTGAGCCCCTCAATGGCATTCGTGCCGGGGCGACGCAGGCTCCCCAGCCGTGGCAGCCAAGCCTGCAGCTGTTGCAGCAATTCGCCAGCTGCGCGCAGTTGGCTGTGGCCCACAACGCGGCCTTTGATCGGCAATGGTTTGGCCATGGGGCCTTGCCTGATTTGCCACTGCCCTGGCTTTGCACCATGGAGGACATCCATTGGCCCGCCGATCGTTTGCTGCGTCCGCGGCCGTCGGTGCGGGATCTAGCGCTGGCCTACGGGGTTCCGGTGTGGGCCGCCCACCGCGCCCTCACCGATTGCATCTATTTGGCTCAGGTGTTTGAGCGTTGCGATCAGCTTGAGCAACTGATTGCTGAGGGCCGTGAGCCTCGCCATCTCTATCGCGCTCAAGTGAGCTACGACGAACGGCATCTCGCTCGTGAAGCTGGATTCCGCTGGAACGACCCAGTGCACGGTGCCTGGAGCCGGCGGTTGAGTGAACGCCAGTTGGAAGCGTTGAAGTTGCCCTTCAACGTGGTGCCTGTGGCCAGCTGAGGCTCGAGGGTTTCTCTTCAGCACTCCGAAAACCTTTGGTGTGCTTTGCACAGATGCGTTTTCCAGCACCACGCTGGAACTATGCAGAGCTCTGCCTCCATCAGTTTGCGGCTGGCCACGTGGCAACGGGCCCGCACCCTGGCTCGCCTAATCCGCGAGGCCGAGGACCTTTGGCATGTGGATGTCAAAGATTTGCGCCGCCTCGGTGCTCTGGAATTGGATCAGTTGCTGCATGAAGTGCCCGCCAGCCTTAAGCCTCGCGTGAACCGCTGGCTTAAGGGTTATGGCGCTGCCACGCGGCTGCACTGAGCCTCAGCTCAGTTCTTGCTCAACGTTGGTCTTGATGGTGCAATCGCTGGTGGGATAGCTCACGCAGAGCAGGGCATAGCCCTGACCCATTTGATCGTCATCGAGAAAACTCTGATCGGCTTGATCCACCGAGCCGCTCACCAATTTTCCGGCGCAGGTGGAGCAAGCCCCCGCTCGGCAGGAATAGGGAAGGTCGACTCCTGCTTCTTCAGCAGCATCAAGGATGTAGGTGTCATCGGTGCAGCTGAAGCTGCCTCCACCCTCGACGGAGATCGTGTAGGAGCCCATGGAAAAGCAATGCCTCCTTTGTTGGTAGCAATGCGATCACCAGTGGGCATAAAAAAACCGGCCGAAGCCGGTTGAGGGTTAACGATGGATCGGAGCGGCGGGATTTGAACCCACGACCCCCACTACCCCAAAGTGGTGCGCTACCAAGCTGCGCTACGCCCCGTTCAGCTAGAAGCTATCACGACGTTGCCTTGTCAGCGACGGCGTTTCAGCCGCTTCAGCAGCTTGCCGTTGAGGCGGTCCCGTCCCATGGCTGCGTAGCCCCGTAGTCGCAAGCCCTGGGCTAGCTGACGCAGCTGAGCCAGGCTCATGGAGGCCAATAGCAATTCGGGCACTCGGCGCCAGGCTGCCGATGTGGCGGGCAAGGGCTCACCGGTTTCCGGGTTCTGCAAGCCAGCCAAAGCGCCGCCAGCGATCCATTCCGGAACCAGCACCATCAACACGGCCAAGAGGCCATAGAGCTCAACCAGCCCTCGAGGCAGAGGGTGGAGGGTTTTTAGAGGGCTGTCTTGGTGCTCTTCACTCACGCCTGCTCAAAACGTTGACAGCGTCGGCGCGAGATTAAATCTTCAATCTCAATTTCATCACCGCGGATGGTGACGCTGAACTGGCTATTGGAATAGCGCTTCAGCAGTGGACTTTGCTGATCGCGGAAGAGGTTCATTCGATACCCCCGCATGAAGAGGGAGGCTTGGCTGTCGTTTCGTTCGATCAACACCTTCTCTTCTTCCCCACAGCGATAGCGATCGCTGCGGTCGTAGTGCTCCCACCAAGGGGATGGCCCCGCCCAGGCAGCGGTGGGGGCCAACAATCCCAAGAGGAGTGCGGCCTTAAATCGCGATTGGGGCATTCTCACCACGCAGCACACAGTGGCTCACGCTCCAGTCGTAGTTGGTCCACACCTGCGATGGAAGCTGGTAGGTACAGCCCTCGAAACGGCCTAGCGCCACCTTGGTGGGCATGGCTGAGCAATACGGACGGCTGCCGGGCTTGGCCAAATACTGCTGGTGGTAGCTCTCAGCGGCGAAGAACGGCACCCCCTGCCGGATTTCCGTGGTGATCGCTGCAAATCCAGCAGCGCTGAGCAGCTCCTGGTAAGCCTTGGCACTGGCGCTGGCCAGTTCAATCAAGGCGCTGTCGTTGGCGTAGATCGTTGAGCGGTACTGACTGCCGCAGTCATTGCCTTGCCGGTCCCCCTGGGTCGGGTCGTGGCATTCCCAAAACAGCTTGAGCAGATCACTAAACCCGATCGTGCTGGTGTCCCACACCACGCGCACCACTTCCGCATGGCCTGTGCGGCCGCTGCAGACCTGTTCATAGCTGGGATTGGCAGCGCCGCCGCCCGCATAGCCCACCGCAGTGGTCACCACACCTGGTAGGCGCCAAAACCCTTTTTCGGCGCCCCAGAAACAGCCGCAACCAAACAAGGCCTCCTGCTGCCCTGGCTCGAGCGGAGCATCAATGGCGGTGCCTAACACCACATGCACACCGGGTTGAGGAGGCGTGCCGCCGCGAAGCCAATCCAGCATCAGAGTTCAGCTGCGTTCTGAGTTGCCTGTGGTTCTAGGGCAATGTGATTCAGCAGCGTGGTCGTGAAGGCAAAGAGCAAGAACGGGAGCGACAACACCAAAATCAAGCCCACACCGAGCAGCGCAAACAACGGCCTGCTTGCCCCCATCAAGCCCAAGGCGGTGGCCAGGCTGGCGAAGATCACTCCCATCCAGGCCAACACCTGGGCGTAGATGTCGCCAAAGGTGAGGGTGCAGTGCACGCGATAAGGACCCATCGCTCCAAAAGCCGTTCGTCCCCCTAGTCAAGCCATGGCCTCCGGCTGGGTCTTCTGGGTGGCTGAGTTCTTCAGATTTCAGGGCCTTTAGGCCGCCTCCAGCTGTGTTGCAGCTTGTTCTCGCTCCCATAGCCGGCGGTAGGTGCCGCTCTGCTGGACCAGCTCGCGGTGATGTCCCTGCTGAACCACCCGTCCGTCGTCGAGCACCAAAACTCGGTCGCAAGCTGCTGCCGCTGAAAGCTGGTGGCTGATGAACAACACGCTGCGCTGTTGATTCAGGGTCAGTGACTGCAAAATCGCAGCGGCCGTGCGGTTGTCGACGCTGGCCAAGGCGTCGTCCAGCACCAGGATCGGAGCCTTTACCAGCAAGGCCCTGGCCAAAGCTGTGCGTTGCCGTTGTCCGCCGCTCAGGGTGATCCCCCGCTCCCCCACCAGGGTTTCGTAGCCATTGGGGAAGGCCTGAACATCCCCCTCCAGTTGCGCCTGGCGGGCCGCTTGCTGCATCTCAGAATCCGTTGCATCCGGCCTGCCAAAACGCAGGTTTTCGGCCAGGGTTGCGGTGAACAAATAGCCCTCTTGGGGCACCAAGGAGATTTTGCTGCGCAGGTCATCGAGGCTCAGGGCCGTGATGTCTTGCCCATCGATGCTGAGTTGCCCTGCTGGCACCTCCACCATGCGGCCTAGGGCTCGGGCCAAGGTGGTTTTGCCGCAGCCCACCGGGCCCACCACCGCCACCAATTCCCCGGGTTTGACGTGGAAGCTGAGGCCCTTGAGGGCATCACTGCTGCTCTCCTCGTAACGCACGTGGAGGTCATGGGCTTCGATGCCCCCGGGCCGGCTGATGCGGTGCAGCTCTTCGGGCTGGACTGGCGATTGGATGGCTGGCTCGCGTCTGAGCAGCTCTTCAACCCTCTCGAGGCTGACTTGCCCGGTTTGAAAGGTGCTCAAGGTGAATCCGAGCAGGGCCGTTGGGAAGACCAGGCGCTCCACATAAAGAATGAGGGCCACCAGGCCGCCCAGCGTGAGGTTGCCGTTGGCTAGTTGGCTGGTGCCCAAACCCAACAGCACCAACAGCGACAGCGAGCTGATGCCCTCCAGCAGGGGGAACAAGGTGCTGCGGGTGCGGGCTAACGCCAGGGCTGCATCGCGATAACGATCGCTGAGTCGGCTAAAGGCCGCTTCTTCCGTTGGTTCTTGGCGGTAAATCTTGATGGCGCTGATGCCAGAGAGGTCCTCCTGGATCAGATCGCTCAAGCTGGCGAGATCCCGTTGCTGCTGCCGCTGCTGACCCATCATCCGGCCGCCGCTGACGCGCACCACCAGCAGCATCACCGGGTAGAGGGAAATGGCCGCCAGGCTGAGCCAGGGGTCAATCGTCAGCATTGCCGGCAGCGTGAAGCTGTACACCAACACCGTGTTGGTGAGGCTGAGCAGGGCAAAGCCCAGCAATCGCCGCACATTTTCCACATCACTGGTGGAGCGGCTGATCACCTCACCGCTGCCGGTGCGTTGCACCCAGCCCGGTTCTTGCTTCAGCAGGTGATCAAAGATTTGTTGGCGCAAGGTCACTTCCACTTGCCGGCCAGCGCCAAACACCAACAGGCGTGACCACAGCCTCACGCCACCCATCAAGGTGGCGAGTCCAGCAATGATCAGCGCCTGCTGCAGCAGTTGGGGCAAAGAAAAGCCCGGTTGCAGTTCATTCACCGTGCGCTGCACCAGCAGCGGCAAGCTGACGCCAACGATGTTGACCAGCACCAAAGCCAAGGCCCCGCGCAGCAAAATCCAACGCTGCGGCCGGAGATAGCGGGCAATTAATCCCAGCTTGAGTTGGCCGGCCATCACGGTTGCGGTGATGGGCCCAAACTACGGGCTCGTTTTGCATTGCCGTGAGCCATGGGCGCGTCTCCGGAAGCCTCAGCGCAGCAGGCCCATCCTTTGGAGGCCTCCGACCGTGATCTGGTGGACGGTTTGCTGGCGGCCACAACACCCAGCGATGACCAGCTGGTGGATGCCGCCCGCTTGCTGATTCGCTACGACGGTTTTCCCGGAGCTGTGGCGTTGAAGGCTGATCTCGAGAAGGTCATCAAGCTTTGGAAACTCAGTCGTGATCAGCTGAATGCACGGGTCCAACAGTTGTGGGCTGCTGGCTATCGGCCCGGTCAAGGGGGATCGCTGGAGACCCCGGCTGTGGGCAGTGGCTTTGATGCGTCGGATTCCGAATCGCCCGCTTAAGGCTGATTGGCGTCCGGGCGACAGATTTTTGAGGCTCTAATGCGTTAAATATGTGCCGTCCCCATCACCTGGCCCAGGATGCTGTTGCATCCGGGTCTTTTTTTTGTCTGTTTGAGTGATGACCTCATCTTGGCCCCAGCTGCTGGAGTTACTGCTGCGCGGTGGTGAGCTTGAAGATGATCAAGCCGCTGCCTTGATGCAAGCGTGGTTGGCCGAAGAGCTGGAACCGGTTCAAACCGGGGCTTTTTTGGCTGCCCTGCGCTGCCGCAACTACCGGCCTGTGGAGCTGGCGGCGATGGCCAGGGTGCTTCGCGCCGCCTCGCCACTGCCCTGCCCGCGCCCAGCACTGCCCCTGGTGGATACCTGTGGCACCGGTGGCGATGGCGCCGACAGTTTCAATATCTCCACGGCGGTGGCCTTCACGGCTGCTGCCTGTGGGGTGGTTGTGGCCAAGCATGGCAATCGCAGTGCCAGCGGCAAGGTGGGCTCCGCTGATGTGCTGGAGGGTTTGGGCTTGCAGCTTCAAGCGCCCTTACAGCAGGTGGTGGGAGCGCTAGAGCAGGCCGGCATCACCTTTTTGTTTGCACCGGGCTGGCATCCAGCCTTGAAATCGCTGGCCCCCTTGCGCAAGTGCTTGGGTGTCCGCACGGTCTTCAATCTGCTGGGTCCCCTGGTGAATCCTTTGCAGCCCGATGCCCAGGTCTTGGGTGTGGCAACGGAGGATCTCCTCGAGCCCATGGCTGGTGCCTTGCAGTTGCTCGGTCTCAAGCGCGCTGTGGTGGTGTATGGCCATGGTGGTCTTGATGAGGCCAGCTTGTCGGGCACCAATCAATTGATGGTGTTGGAAGACGGCCAATTGCGCCGTGATCAGCTCGATCCGCAAGCGCTCGGCCTGGCCTTGCAACCGATCGATGCCCTTTCCGGTGGTGATCTGGCCCGTAACCAGACCATTTTGAAAGCGGTCTTGCAGGGTCAAGGCAGCCAAGCTCAGAAGGATGTTGTTGCTCTCAACACGGCCCTGGTGCTGTGGTCGGCTGGTCAGGTCAGCAGTTGGCGTGAAGGGGTGCAACAAGCCCACGATTGCCTGGCCAGTGGCAAGCCCTGGCAGCGATTCGAGCAGTTAGCAGCAGCCCTGACCCCTGTTGGGGGATGATCGACACAACCAGTCAATAGATATGGACGGATTGCTGGTGCTGGCCGACGGCACGGTGTTCAGGGGCCAGGGTTTTGGGGCCAAGGGAACAGCCATCGGTGAAGTGGTGTTCAACACCGGCATGAGCGGGTACCAGGAGGTCATCACCGACCCCAGTTACACCGGCCAGCTGATCACCTTTACCTATCCCGAGCTCGGCAATACCGGCGTTAACCAAGAAGACCTGGAAGCCGATACCCCCGCGGTGAAAGCCGTGCTGTGCCGCTGTTTGGCACCACAGCCCAGCAACTGGCGTAGCAGCGGGACTTTGGAGCAGTGGTTGGAGCAACACGGGGTGGTGGGCCTCAAGGGCATTGATACACGCGCAGTTGTGCGCCAGCTCCGGGACGGTGGGGCCATCAATGGAGCGGTGAGCACCGATGGCACGAGCCCCGCGGAGTTGTTGAAGCAGGTGTTGGCGGCTCCTTCGATGGCGGGGCAGAACCTGGCTGAGCGGGTGTCCACAACGCGTGCCTATCGCTGGAGTTCACCAACAGCCGCCGCTTTTGATCAGCGCCTTCAGGACCAGCCAGTCGATCGTTATCGCGTTGTGGCGATCGATTTCGGCATCAAGCGCGCCATCCTTGAACGGCTCAGCGCCCATGGTTGTGACGTTGAGGTGCTCCCTGCCGGCAGTGATGCCGACGCTGTTTTGGCGCTCAAGCCCGATGGTGTTTTCCTCTCCAATGGCCCCGGTGATCCCTCGGCGGTCGGCAGCGGCATTGCCTTGGCCAAACAGCTGTTGAGCGATCCGGCGTTGCCGATGTTTGGCATTTGTCTCGGCCACCAAATCCTTGGTCTCGCCCTCGGCGGCAGCACCTTCAAATTGGGCTACGGCCATCGCGGTTTAAATCACCCCTGCGGCGGCTCTGGTTTGGTGGAAATCACCAGCCAGAACCACGGCTTCGCCTTGGATGCCAACTCGCTTGATCCCCAACGGGTTGCCGTCACCCATCACAACCTCAACGACCGCACGGTGGCAGGACTCGAACTGCGCGATCAACCAGTGTTTGGGGTTCAATATCACCCGGAAGCCTCCCCTGGCCCCCACGACGCTGATCACCATTTCGCGCGGTTTATCAACCTGATGGCAAGCCGGCGCAACGCGGATAAGATTGAGCGCCTTTCATAGGCGTCTCCGCTCGTCCAAGGGGTCTAGGACCATCACTGATCTACAGCGACTCACTGTTTCGCTCCGGGCTGGTTTTGAGCCCCAGGATCAATGCCTCCTGTTCCATTTCACGGGACAGTTGGATGCCTATTCCGAGCGACAGTTCCGGGATTTCATCGGCGATAACGCCCCGTCTGGTTTGAAGCCTTTGGTGATCGATCTGAGCAAGATCGATTTCATTGATTCTTCTGGCCTTGGCGCTCTGGTGCAGCTGGCCAAGCAGTGGAATGAGGGCAAGCGTCGTTTTCTGATCGTTGGCAATAGCCGTGTCGTGCAGACCGTCAAATTGGTGCGCTTGGAGGCTTTCTTGAACCTCCAGCCCGATCTGCCCACTGCCCTCGGCAACATTGCTGCTGCCTAAAGGCTGCCAACCAGGCCCAGCCCAGTTGGCTTGGCTGGGTGATGCGGTTTGGGAGCTGCATCAGCGCCGTGGGTTGGTGGCTCACGAGGGCACGATCCAAGAGCTCCACAAACGGGCTGTCGCCCTGGTTCGGGCCGAAGCCCAAAGCGAAGCCCTCGCCAAGCTTGAACCCCTGCTCAATGCCGAGGAGCTCGACTGGGTCCGGCGTGGACGCAATGCCTGTGGCCGTGGTCCCCGCCGTGGTGACCCCAGCGTCTATGGCCGGGCCTCAGGATTTGAGACAATGGTGGGCTGGCTCTACCTCAACCAACCCGAACGGCTTCAGCAGCTGTTCCACCAGTTGGATTTGGGGTGATCGGGCCGGGTTTTTGATACCCCCTTCATGGCAACTCCCCGTCCTCGCCGTTCTTATGGCCGCCCCGATGGGGCTGGCAGGCCCCCGGCTCGCCGCGGGGGAGGCGATCGCTACGAGCGCCGTGGCGGACCTGGAGGCGGCGACCGCTTCGAACGCCGTGGCGGACCTGGAGGCGGCGACCGCTTCGAACGCCGTGGCGGACCTGGAGGCGGCGACCGCTTCGAACGCCGTG
>Ga0180433_10009991_pt1 | contig 11515 bp, 9 predicted proteins | sample SS_ome_8_FD_132980 | JGI IMG/M metagenome (GOLD analysis project Ga0180433, IMG submission 132980) | Hypersaline lake sediment archaeal communities from the Salton Sea, California, USA - SS_1_D_1 metaG | ecosystem: Environmental > Aquatic > Non-marine Saline and Alkaline > Hypersaline > Sediment... | reverse complement strand
GGACGGGCAGTTGGATGCTATCGCCGACCGCTACATGGAGATAGACTGCGCCGTATTCACCCCCAACCAGGAGAGGTTGGAGCACATCAAGGAGTTGACGAACGACTACGACATCGACGCCGTCGTCTACTACGCCCTGCAGTTCTGCGACCCCTATACCGTGGAAGCATTCAGGGTACAGCAGGAGATGGAGAAAGCGGGAGTGCCCTTTCTCTACCTGGAGACGGATTACAGCCAGGAGGACGTGGGACAGCTCACCACCCGCATACAGGCCCTAATAGAGATGGTTTCCAGCAAGGAGAAAGTGTAGAAGACTGGCGGGGGCAGAAAAGGTTCCTCACCGGGTGTAACTATCAATGGGAGAAGCCTGTTGAATATGGTATATTTGGCCTTGGCCCTGCCCTGATATGAGCCAGGGCGGGAAAAGCCTGTCACCCGCATTTGACCAGCTCTAGGCGGAAAGGTGAAGAGAGGATGACTATTGCCGGCCTGGACATAGGGTCGAGAACCATAGCCCTGGTTGAGATGGATAACAGCACCATCGCCCACAGCCAGGTGGTGGAGACCACCTTCGACCCCCTGGCCCAGTGCCACCGTCTCATCGAGGAAAAAAACTTCGATATACTGGTGGCCACCGGATACGGCAGGCATCTGGCCCAGGCTAACTTCGCCGACAAGGTCATCACCGAGATCAAGGCTTTCGCCCTGGGATGCTACAGCGTATTTCCCGAGTGCCGCACAATTTTGGACATCGGGGGCCAGGATACCAAGGCCATCTCGGTGGGACCCGGAGGCAAGGTGCAGGACTTTCAGATGAACGACCGCTGCGCGGCGGGGACGGGCAAGTTCCTGGAGGTGATGGCCACGGCCATGGGCCTCTCCCTGGAGGAGATGGGCAACATCGCCATGCAGACCAAAAGCGAGGTCAAGATATCCAGTATGTGCACCGTCTTCGCCGAGTCGGAGGTCACCGGCTTAATAGCCAGGGGTACTCCCAGGCCGGAGATCGCCCGCGGCCTGCACGAGGCCATCTGCGACAGGGCCGCCGCCCTGCTCAAGCGGGTGGGAGTGGAGAAGGAAGTGGTCTTCGCGGGAGGTGTGGCCCGCAATCCCTGTCTCAAGTCCCTGCTGGAGGAACGCCTCGGCTATTCCCTGCTGGTGCCAGAGAATCCCCAGATCGTGGGGGCGCTGGGGGCGGCCCTCTCCGTCTCCGACTCGGACCTTTAAGACCTCCCAAGCATAAGGAGAAAATGATGCTTTATCGCACCGTACCGAAGAACAATGACCAGCTCTCCATCCTGGGTTTCGGCTGTATGCGCCTGCCGGGGAAGAACGAGAGGATAGATGAGGAAGAGGCAAGAAAGCAAATACTCTACGCTATTGACCAGGGGGTCAACTACCTGGACAACGCCTTCCCCTATCACCTGGGAGCCAGCGAGCCCTTCCTGGGACGCATCCTCGAGGACGGGTACCGGGACAAGGTCAAGCTGGCCACTAAGCTTCCTCCCTGGTCGGTCAAGAAGCCGGAGGACATGGACCGTATCCTCAATTCACAATTAGAGAGGTTTAAAACGGACCGCATCGACTATTACCTCATACACGCCCTGGAGGCAGAGAACTGGCCCAAGATAAAAGAACTGGGGGTACTGGACTTCCTGGAAAGGGCCAAGAAGGACGGGCGTATCTTGAACACCGGCTTCTCCTTCCACGGGGACAAGGATACCTTCAAGGAGATCGTGGACATCTACGACTGGGATATATGCCAGATCCAGTACAACTTCCTGGACGAAAGCAACCAGGCCGGCACCGAGGGCCTGGAATACGCGGCATCGAAGGACCTGGGCGTGATCGTCATGGAGCCTCTTCGGGGCGGCAGCCTTACCGGCAGGATCCCGGAGGAAGTGGAGGCCATCTGGAACGAGGCGGAGGTGAAAAGGACCCCAGCCGAGTGGGCGCTGCGCTGGGTATGGAACCGCCCCGAGGTCACCTGCGTGCTCTCCGGTATGAACAAGCAAGAGCATGTGGAGGAGAACCTGTGCATCACCGGCGAGGCGGAACCCGACTCCCTGACCCAGGATGAGCTTCAGCTGATCAAGCAAGTGGAGAGTAAATACCGGGAGCTCTTAAAAGTCGACTGCACCGGATGCAGGTACTGCATGCCCTGCCCCGAGGGCGTGGATATCCCCATGTGTTTCGAGATATACAACGACAAGCATGTTTTCGGCGACCGCCAGGCTGGATTCAAATATCTGTTCATGCTCGGTGGAGTGCTGCACGGGACCCATTACGCCTCCCTTTGCACCCAATGCAAGAAGTGTGTGAAGAAGTGCCCCCAGCATCTTCCCATCCCCGACCTCCTCGAGGACGTTGCCGACGAGTTCGAGGGATTCACGATGAAGCCTATGGCCTGGTTCTTCAGGCGCGGCGTATCCTTTATAACCTGGAGAGACAGGCGCAAGAGAAGGAAATCTCAGTAAACCCCGAGGTCGCGCAGACGCTGTTCTCCCAACCCGGCGCGATGACCCAGCTCGTGCAGAACCACCTTGCGCACTTTTTCCCGAACCTCGTCATTGTTACGGCACTCGCTGAGGATAGGCAGGCGGTATATCTTGATAACGTCGGGGAGGCGAGCAACCTGTCCCCTCCCCCATTCGGTATAGGGCACGCCGGTATAAAGACCGAGAAGATGCATGGGATTGGCCACTCCTGCCCGACCGGCGTCCTGGGGAGAGGCTACGTCCTCCACTACCACAGCCAGGTTCTCGATGAGCTTGAGGAATTCATCCGGGAACTCGTCCAGGGCCTCCTCCACCAGGAGTTGGAACTCCTCCGGGCCTGGAGCGGCCTCCCCCTCCCTCATACCTCATCCCCGCCGCGCCCCATGGCGGCATGAAGGCGGTCCATGAACTCGGCCGGGTTCTCCCTCTGCCATACATTTCGTCCCATGGCCACCCCGGCCGCGCCCTCCACCATGGCCGCCTCTACGATGGCCAGCACCTCCTCGTCCTCGGCCTTCCTGCCGCCCAGGACAAGGACGGGCACGGGACAGCCCCTGGTCACCGGAACCAGGTTGCCCTCCTTGGAGGGATAGGCGATCTTCACTATATCCGCACCCAACTCGGCGGCGGACCTCGCCGCTACGGCTAAAGCCTCGTCCTCTGCCAATCCCGAGCCGCCCCTCTGGGCGATCATGGCCTCGATGAGCAAGGGCATGCCCCAGCGGTCGCAGGCGTCGGCCACCCTGGAGGCGGCCTGTATGAACTTCCCTTCCAGCTCGTGCCCGAATTTCACCGTCACCGCCACTCCGTCCGCTCCCCACCTCAAAGCCTCATCCACGCTGGAGATAATCCTGTCTCGGAACTCCTGGGCCCCCTCCAGGATAGTGAACCCCCCACTGATGCGCATCACCAAGCCCACATGGGGGGGAACAGCCTCCCAGCCGTGACCAAGCATACCCCGGGTCAACAGTATGGAATCGGGTGATCCCTCCACTACTGCCCGCAGGGCTTCCAGCGGGCTCTCCAGGCCCTCCATCGGTCCCCCTATGGCGGCATGGTCCATGGCCACCATTAGTATCTTGCCGTCATCTCCCTGGATGCGCTTCATCCTCAGCTGCTTCCCCACCGACATGCCTCAAACACCTCCCAGGGTCTCGAATTCCTCCAGAGCCGTATCGTCCATGGCCACCACAACGCGATAAAAGGCCGGATCCAGCGAGGCCTCCAGGGCCCTCTGGGCCTCCTCGATGGGGAACACAGCTGAGATCAGCTCCTTTAAACGCAGGTCCCCCGAGTTCTGCATGGAAACGGCCTGGTAGAAATCCTTTTCCGTTCTGCTTTCACTCCCGGTGATGGTCACCTCTTCATAATGAAGGAAGTTCGGGTCCAGCTCCACCTTTATCCCTTTCGGGTTGGCCGAGAAGAGCACGATGATTCCCATAGTGCCCACGGTCTTCAAGGCCTCCTCCACCGGCTCCTTCCCCGGCGCGGTCACCACGACCACATCGGCGCCCTCGATTCCCGCCCTTTCCTGCAAGACCTGCGGCGGGTCCTCTCTGGAGAAATCGATGACGTGATCGGCTCCCATGCGAGCGGCGATGTCCAGCTTATCCGGGTGGAGATCGCTGATGGCCGCTATCATGCCGTAATGCTTCACTATCGCCAGGTGAAGCAGCCCCATGGTACCGGCGCCTATGATGAATATCTTCATGTGGGGAGAGAGGTGGGTACGCATGAGGCTGTGAATGCAGTCCGACAGCGGCTCGGTCAGGGCGGCCTGGAGGAAGCCCACCTCCTTGTTGATGCGGAATACCTGCCGCGCCGGTCTGGCCACGAACTGGGCCATTCCGCCCAAGACGGGAAGGCCGGGGTCGAACTTGTTTATGCACTGGTTGGAACGACCGGTACGGCAGAAGGAGCACTCGTTGCACCTGTTGAGCAGGTCCAGAACCACCGGTTCGCCCGGCTCGAAGTCGGTGAACACCCCCTCCCCCACCTCTTCCACCACGCCGGATACCTCATGGCCGAAGACCAGGGGATAGAAGATCTCCTGGTCCCCGGTGAACAGCCTGCGTTCAAGGGTGCAGATGGCGCAGGCTTTTATCCTGACCAGCACCTCCCCGGGGAGCGGTTCGGGGATGCTCGCCTCTTTTACCCTGACCTGACCCGGTTTTACCAGCTCGACTAGCTTCATCTCACCCATGACAGACCTTCCCAGCTGAACTGCGCTTATTCTAAAACCCCAAGGGATTTTACCACACTTACCCCATACATCTGCTATAAAAGATGGGGTCAAAGCTTCAATCTTCAATTTTCAACAAACCCTTATCTAGTATGTGTATTCGATAACAACAATTGAAGATTGAAGCTTTGACCCCATCTTTTTGGGGGTGAACGACGATTTTATCAACGCAGACGGGCCTATAGCAGGGCTTTTCGGTATTAAAATCACGATAACCGGTCGCCTTTTTATTTGTGCCGAAAACCAGATAAAACAAAAGCAGGCGGTTTCACCTGCCGTTATAAATAGCGAAGACAATAATAGAATAGGGGGATAAGAACATGAACGACATAGCAAAACAGGTAAAAGGAATCATCAAGGACGAGGTGGGGGAATTCGTCGGGCAGGTCACTATAAGGAAGAACTGCGAACTTATCGGGGCCTCCGAGGAGAGCCTATCCTACTCTCATCTACCGGAACTGGCCGCTAAGATCGAGAAATTCGTCGCTTTTTATTGCGGCAGAGACAGCGGCAGCACCGTCAGCAACAGGATAATGGCCCTCCAGCCTTAAGGGGGAATCTGGCCTGGCAGTCCGGGCGGTTCTCTATCCGCCCGTATAGCCCTCCGCGAAATAACGATATTCACTGGTTCCGTTCAATGCGGGACAATTGGTCCCGCCCGCCCTGTCCATATAGAAGAAATACATCGAGCGTTCCACAAGCAGGGGGTTATCGCTCTCCACCAGAAGGGAGAAGGAGCAGTTCTCCAGGCCCTGTACCTCGTTGGCTTTAACTGTCATCCGCGACTCTGGATTGAGTATCACCTGCATCGATTTCTCGGCGCCGCCCTCGGGGAAGAAACTGAGCGATGCTGTAGCGGTTTCCGAACTTGGGTTGGCCAGGAGTATCCAGGTGTCGAATTCGCCCCCGGTATAGCCCTCGGCCAGGCACAGGCTGGTGGAGGGCTGGCTCACCGCCGGGGAGCAGTGGCCGCCTCGCTTGCCGCCATCGTAGTCGAAGTACATGGCCCTCTCGGCCACGATACCCACCCCGTTCATCGACTCGATCTTCACCCCGAAGTCCTTCTCACCCAGCTTATCCTCGGCGTTGATAGTGGAACGAGACATGGCGGGAACGGTCCTCTGCTGCTCAATAGTGCTGCTGTCGGGCAGTAGGTAGGTAACCTTGACCTCTGCATCCTCCTGGCCGGGATTGGCCAGCAGGATCCAGGTATCGAATTCGCCCCCTGTATAACCCTCGGCCAGGTAGAGATCGGTGGAGGGTTGGCTCACCGCCTGGGAGCAGTGGCCTCCCCGTATGGCACCCATGTAATTGAAGTACACAGCCCGTTCCGCCATCAACTTCACGTTATTCACCGACCTGTAGCTGATCCCCACGTTGCCGGCATCCAGGCCCTCAACGTTATTCACCAGGATGGTGAAACGGGTGGAGGGGGGCAGAATGTATCTCTTGATTATGGGTGCTCCTCCCTCCAGCAGGTAGTTGACCTCAACTTCGGCAGCCTCATCGGCTGGATTGGCCAGGAGGAGCCAGGTATGGAAGCCCTCTCCCGTGTATCCCTCCGCAAAATATCCCTGCAGCGAGGCCTGGCTGTCTCCCGTCGAGGCATGCCCACCGTCACCCCAATCCTGGTAATCGAAGTACATGGCCCGTTCCGCTACCACCCCCTGCCCGGGTGCGCTGACCTCCATGGATACTTCATCATAGGGAAAGAGCAGGTCCACCGGTACGGTATAACGGCTGCGCGGGGGCAGCACGTAACTCTCGGTATGGGGGCCATCATTGGGACGCAGGAACCTCACCTCTACGGGAAGGTTCTCCTGGGAGGGATTGCTCAGAAGCAGGAAGGTATCGAACCTGTCGTAATAAGGGCCGCCCAAAACCCTCCTCCCCCAGGCCAGATGGGTTCCCCAGTAACCGCTGGTGTCCAGGCAGTCGAAGCTGACACCGGCATTGGAGCCGGTGGAATGGATGAAGATGCCGTTTCCCACGTACATCCCGGCATGGTTGATGTAATCATTGGGGTCGCCGTATTCCTGGCCGTAGAAGAAGATGGCGTCGCCCGGCTGCAGCGCGCCGGGCGGGACGTAGAGATAGCGATTATCCCTGGCCTGGTCGTCGGCCACACGCATCATGGGATACCCCATGCGCAGGTAAAGGGTATTGTAGACGAAACCGGAACAGTCGAACCCTCCCTCCGACTCCCGTTCCCCGGCATATACGTAAGGGCATCCCAATCGCTCGAAGCCGAAGTGCACCGCCTGGAACTGCTCGTCCGTACAGGAGGGCAGGCTGCAGCGGTCGTCGTTAAAGGATTCTTCGATGTAGCTGATGCGCCAATCGTCCACGTTGTCCAGCTCATAGAGGGAATAGGCCATCTCCCCGCGGGGGTAGCCGCCGCCCGGCCATACCCTGCTGTGGCGGTACTTGAGATGGAGGTCCATAAAGATGGCCATGGCGCCGCCGTAGGAGGGAAAGGAGCCGGTAAGATTGTTGATTTTCTGCGCCGTATCCTCCATGTCCAGGCCGGCGGTTATCCCCTGTGCCACCTCCTCGAAGAGCATCGGCTGTTGGGGGCCGAAGGAGCCGCCGGGAAGTGTGTCCATGAGCCCGTGTTTCACCGCCAGGTTGGCCCATTTATAACCCGGGCCCTCCGGCGGCAGGTCGGTGAAGGCGATGGAGGGGTCCGGCTCCTCTCCGGCATGGCCGAAGATACCTACCAGTGCCTGGGCGCAGTCTATCCTCGTCGTTGACTCGATGGGGTGAAAGCTACCGTCGGGATAGCCCTGCATATAGCCCTGCTGGCAGGAGTACTCGATGCCCGCCTGTATCTCGGCGGGCTGGTCACCGATATCGTTAAACATGCCTTGGGCGGCCTCTGTCTCATCGGCGAGGCAGAATCCCCAGCCCGGCAGTGCCAATACCAGGGCCATGGAAAAGACAATTATGACTATCTTAAGAAATACCTTATTATTCATATGTTCCTACGCCTCTTCTGTATCCTCATTTAGAGCATCGACCTCGTCTTTTGGTTCCTTTACTCAATCAAACGTGGGCGTGGTAACATATATTACTGTCTCAACTTGGCTGTATGGAGGATGTTTTGAGCGGAGCATACCTGGATAACGCGGCCACTACCTACCCCAAGCCGGAGGTGGTCTATGCGGCCATGGACCGGTTCGCCAGGGAGATAGGTGGCAGCCCCGGCCGCAGCGGACATCAACGCTCCCTGGAGGCCGGCCGCGAGGTCCTGGGAGCCCGTGAGGCCCTAGCCCGCCTATTCGGGGTTGATGATATCTCCCGTATAACTTTCACGAAGAACGCCACCGAGGCGCTGAACGTGGTCATCCAGGACATCCTCGGGCGGGGAGGCCATGCGGTCATCACCTCCTTGGAGCATAACTCGGTATGGCGTCCCCTGGCCGCGCTATCCGGCAGCGGGGATGCTTCCTACAGCATCGTCCCCTGCAGCCAAGACGGGTCCCTGGATATCACCAGGGTCCAGGAGGCCATCCTGTCCGAGACTCGCATAATAATATGCACCCATGCCTCCAACGTGGTGGGCAATCTCCTCCCCGTGCAGGAAGTGGCGGAGCTGGCCGGCGAAAAGGGCATCCCCGTTCTGGTAGACGCCGCCCAGACTGCAGGGCGGTGCCATCTCCTTCCAGAGGAGATGGGGATACAGTACATGGCCTTTACGGGACACAAAGAGCTCTTCGGTCCCCAGGGCACCGGGGGTTTGTATATCGCTCCGGGATGGGAGATCGAGCCTCTTATGTTCGGCGGCACGGGCAGCCGCTCCGAGAGCCCCGAACAGCCCGACTTCCTGCCCGACCGCTATGAGAGCGGTACCCTCAACGCCCTGGGCCTGGCCGGCCTGAGGGCCGGGGTGGAGTTCCTGCTGGAGAAGGGTGTCAACGAGATCCGCCGCCATGAAGGGGAGCTGACGCTGCGCCTGATGGAGGGATTGATGGAACTTGAAGGGATAACCGTCTATGGACCAACCAAATGGTCGAAGAAGATCGGCGTGGTCTCCTTTAACCTGGAGGGTTTTACCTCCTCCGAGGTGGCCTCCCACCTCAACGACACCTACGGCATCTGTGTCCGTTCCGGCCTGCACTGCGCCCCCCTGGCCCACCGTACTTTAGGAACCCTTGAGAACGGTGTGGTCAGGGCCAGCCTGAGCTACATGAACACCGCCGAAGATGCCGATTACCTCCTGGAATCCCTCAAAGAGATCATCACGTCCTAAAACGCACAGTTTGGGTGTCTGACACCGATATGGTGCGTTTGCACCGTTTGGGTGTCTGACACCGATATGGTGCGTTTCTAATTTGAGAAGAGGTGTTCATCGAACCATGCCTGTTCCTCTACCAGCTTACGCCTCTTATGTGATAGCTGGGACAGGACATGGGGTTCTCCGGGGAATATATACAGTTCCACCGGGGCCTGCCCGTGCAGTTGAATGCCGCGGTAGGTCACCCAGGTCATGCTGGCGGGGACGTTGGCATCGGCACTTCCAGTGAACATGATGGTGGGCGTGGAGACCTTGCCGGCATCGTAGAAGGGCGCATACTGGGGATCCTTGAACAGGCTCGGATCCTCGATGGGGTCCGCCCCGAAATAGTAGCGGACGATACCGTCCCCGAACTCACAGGGCCCCCACAACGAAACCCACTCGGCACCTCCCGCCCCGCAGGAGGCCGCCTTGAACCGGTTGTCTGTGGCGATAAGGGCGTTGGAGAGCATCCCCCCGCCCGACCAGCCCTGTGTGCCCATACGGCTGTCGTCCACCATGCCCAACTCCACCAACCTGTCGATGGCCTTCTCTATATCCTCCAGCGGGTACTCGTAGAACTTGCATTCAGCCATGGAGGCTCCGAAGTCGGCGCTGGTCTCCCCATAATTAGCGCTCCCGTGATAATTAGGTGCGAGGATGAAGGCACCTTTCTGAGACACGATGCGGTAGGGGTCGGCCCAGTTATAGGCGGAGATCGGCCATTTATCCTTATCGCACTCGAAGGGACCTCCATGGATCATCAGAACCAGGGGATATCTCTCACCCGGTCGATAATCCACCGGGTAATACAGCATGCCCTCAATGGTATCTCCCCTTGCACCTTCCCAGGTTATGGCCTCGGCATGCGCAAAACCTTTATCCTCAAACCCGGGATTGAGCTGGGTAATCTTTTCTGGATCTTCGATGGCCGCTCCATCAAGAGACGCCGCGTAGAGCTGGGTGGGCTCACAGGCGGTGGAGTAATCATAGCAGGCGGTATTTCCGTCAGATGACACTGTTATGGCGAAGATGTTGCCCTGATGCTCCCCCTCGAGCATCTCCCGTCTCCAGTTTTCTCCCTCCTGGGTAAATCGGGCTGTCTTCGGGTGGCATCCATCCCCCAGAATGGCCACGAACCCATCTTTGATGGGACTGAGCATGGAGGCGGTGGAGCCTATGGGCGCCATGGCATCCAGGCCGCGGCCCCAGTCCAGGTCGACCAGCCTCTCCTCGCCTGAATCCACATCCATCAGGCGCACTATGCAGGTATAAGTCATGGATAACGCCTCTTCGGAATGGCGATCGACAATATAAAGGGTTTTCGAGTCCGGAGACCACCTGGCGGCGAAGACGGTTCTGGTCTCCTCGAAGACCTTTTTCTCCTCTCCCGTCTCCAGGTCCAGAAGATAGTTAAAGGAGGGAATATCGCCGGTGTAGGTGGGGCCGCTCTTGGCCTTAGTCCTCACCAGGAAGGCGTACCTGCCATCAGGGGACGTTGATATATCGGTTACGTTCTCGCTGTAGTCGGTAAGCTTCTCGGCCTCTCCACCTCCCAACTCTACCTGGTAAAGATTGGCGGGTACCTCAGCGTAATCGCTGACATGCACGGTGTCATCATCAGCATCGCTTTCATCCCCGCCGTCCTCATGGGCGTAAAAAACGATGCGGTTGGGGCCCCGCCAGTCGAAATCATCGATCCCGCCTTCCTTCAACGTAACGGGCTGAGGCGGTGCTCCGTCCAGCCCGGTGATCCAGACCTGGAGGGAAGCTCCCGCTTCCTCCTCCCCGGGCAGGGGGGCATTACTCATGTAGGCCAACGCCTGCCCGTCGGGCGACCACTGCGGCGAGAGGACGTAGATCTCGCTGTATTCGGTTACCTGCCGGGTGCTCGAATCCCCGAGTTCGGTGATAAACAGATTATAGGACTCGGTCTCATTGTCCTGTGTATGTCCCGTCTTCACCCAGGCAAGATAACTGCCATCGGGTGATATGGAGATCCTCGAGGCATACTGGGTATACAGAAGGTCATCCACGGTCACCTCTTGCTCGGCGGTGATAGGCTCTCCCGGCTGCATGGAGGGATCCCTATACTCTACCGCGGTGGTCTCTCCACCACATCCGGAAAGCAAAAGAGTCGATATCAACATCGCAAGGGCCAGGAACCCGGCGGCACTAATCGCCAAACCTCGTAGGGAGGAAGCACTCGATTCAGTGTAAAAAGCCCTGAGCTTTATCATGGTGCCTTCCTTTCAATCGCCGCATTACCTTATAAAAGCATCGGCGATAAAGGGAGTTGCTTGAACATATCATTTGGGTATCCGACACCAGAATGGCATATGGACACCATGAGGGGGGGCTATGGGTGCAAACGGAGTTTTTAAGTGCTATTAAAGGCTTCTTCTGGTCATATAGATAGCAAGCACTAAAAACGGAGCTTTGCACCCAAGCCCCCCGTCTTTTATGGATATATTATTCGGGAAGGGAATACAATAAGGG
>Ga0180433_10009989_pt1 | contig 11517 bp, 7 predicted proteins | sample SS_ome_8_FD_132980 | JGI IMG/M metagenome (GOLD analysis project Ga0180433, IMG submission 132980) | Hypersaline lake sediment archaeal communities from the Salton Sea, California, USA - SS_1_D_1 metaG | ecosystem: Environmental > Aquatic > Non-marine Saline and Alkaline > Hypersaline > Sediment... | reverse complement strand
TGAAGGCTCCCGCATAGAAGAAGGGGAGTGATTAGTAAAATGGTGTTTAGGATTTTCTTTTTCATAACGACTCCTTTTGTTAATTCTCTATATTCAATAATTTGTAATTAATTACAAACTTAAGTGTAAAAATAGATTGTTTTTATATGAATTTCCTGTATTTAGTTTGTCTAATTGAATGCTAAATCAATCCTTGCAAGCATTTATTGAATTCACTAACCTTTTGTGTATGACACCACTACAAAAACATCGCCTTTCCTATCGGCCTAGCCTTCCAAAGGTATTGAAAGACCTCTCCGTTGTTACCTTCAAAGGACAGGGAAAAACAACCTGTATGGCAAATGAAAAGGAGATCGAAGCCCTTTTCCCAAAAAGTTACGGGCGCCCGTTATTGACTCCTATAAAGGGAGAGGTACCTCTTGGAAAACCGCTCAAAGTTGGAGTTGTTTTTTCTGGAGGTCAGGCTGCTGGAGGACATAATGTGATTACAGGTCTTTTCGATGCTCTCAAAACGTTTCATCCTGAGTCTCATTTAGTGGGCTTTCTAAATGGTCCTTCTGGGATAATTGAAGGTGAGATTCTCGAGCTTTCTGAAGATCTACTCAGTCAGTATCGAAATCAAGGAGGCTTTGATCTTATTGGATCAGGGCGGACCAAAATTGAAACCGAGGAGCAACTCGAGAAATCGCTTGCGGTACTCGATAAACTTCAACTTGATGGATTGATTGTCGTTGGAGGGGATGATTCCAATACCAATGCGGCAGTTCTTGCTGAAACCTGTCTGGCCAAGGGGTGCAAAACCAAGGTGATAGGTGTTCCCAAAACGATTGATGGAGATTTGAAGAATGACCTTGTTGATATTTCTTTTGGATTCCATACAGCAACGGCAATTTACTCTGAGATGATAGGCAACATTGCACGCGATGCGCTATCTGCAAAAAAGTATACTCACTTTATCAAGTTGATGGGTCGTTCCGCTTCCCATATTGCTTTGGAATGTGCCCTGAATACTCACCCTAATATTTGCCTGATAGGGGAGGAGGTAGCGGAAAAGGAAATGACCCTAAAGGCTGTAACGTCAGAGATTGCTGATGTGATTGAAAAGAGAGGAAACAACGGAAAGAACTACGGATTGATCCTCATTCCTGAAGGGCTTATTGAATTTATCCCGGAAATGAAAACCTTAATCAGTGAGCTCAACACCCTTCTAGCAGAAGGGAAAGGTGAGGAGGCTTTAAGTACTGAAGCTAAAGCGACTTTTGAATTTTTACCGAAAGAGATTGCGGAGCAACTTCTCCTAGACCGCGACCCCCATGGGAATGTTCAAGTCTCTCACATTCAAACCGACCTTCTTTTTAGCCAAGCAGTTAAAGAAGAGCTAAAAAGCCGTCCTTCCTATAAGGGTACATTCAGTCCGGTTCACCATTTTTTTGGATATGAGGGGCGCGCAGGGCTTCCAACAAACTTTGATGCTACCTATTGTTATTCTCTTGGTCATGTTGCAGCACTGCTTATAAGAGATGGCCACACTGGCTACATGAGCTGCGTTAGGCACCTTACCAAGCCTTCTGCTGAGTGGGATGTCTGTGGAATCCCAATCACAGCGCTTATGAATCTTGAAAAGAGGAAGGGGAAGGACAAGGCTGTGATTCGCAAAGCTCTACTTGAACTTTCAGGTGCCGCTTTTAAAACCTTTAGCAGAAATCGGATCAAATGGACAGTTGAAGATCATTATGCGTATCCTGGTCCAATTCAGTTTGATGGGGATCCTGCGATTACAGATCAAGTTCCCAAATCTTTACTCACTTGATATTAAATTTCTTAAAATTTATTTCTAAAAATCCTTTCTGAATATTTATATCTTCGGTTAAAAGAAGGTTTCGGAGGGGAGTTAATATGAAGAAGGGATATCACAAGAAGGGTCGACGTTTCGTCAATCCTCATATCGATTCAACAAAGCGGTCACTAATAGACATAGCCTTGTGGCAGTTAGGTTTTTATAATGACAAAAAAGAACGAAAACCGCGGCCTAAAACATTCAAATATCCTAACTCTAAACGGAAACTCAAAGAAAATGCTCCTAAAGTTACTTGGATCAACCATTGTACATTCCTCGTAAATGTTGGAGGATTGAACCTTTTAACCGATCCTATCTGGGAGGATCGGTGTTCGCCACTATCATTTCTGGGGCCAAAACGCAGGCACATAGCTCCATTGGCCCTGGAAAACCTACCTGAAATTGATATTGTTTTAATCAGTCATGATCATTACGACCATTTATGCCGTGAAACGGTTCTAAAGCTTCAAGAAAAAAATTCAGGAATTACATGGATTGTTCCTCTTGGGGTGAAGAAGCGACTTCAGAAACTCGGAATGCGACATATCGTTGAAATGGAGTGGTGGGAGGAAACACATATTGGGATCAAGGGACAGGAAGTCATCATTACTTCTGTACCCTCGCAACACTATTCAGGAAGAGGCCTCTTTGATAAGAACACCACTCTTTGGGCAGGATACGTTGTTGATTTTTTACAGGAAAAAAACCAAGAGAAACGGCTGTATTTCGTAGGGGATACGGGGTACAATCGAAAAGATTTCAAGAATATTGGAAAGGAGTTTGGAGAAATGGATCTCAGTCTAATTCCTATAGGAACATACGATCCTGGGGAATTTATGGGGCCAGTCCATATTTGTCCGAAAAAAGCTGTTAAAATCCATGATGAAGTGGGGTCTTTGCTTAGTGTGGGAATGCATTGGAAAACCTTTCGACTTTCCAGTGAGGGGCTTGAACAGCCTCCCTATGATCTCTTTTGTGCTTTAAAAAAGAAAGGAATTGATCCAAAAAGTTTCCGGGTCCTTGAGCCTGGGCAAACCATCAACTGGTAAGATATACCGAAATGGTGTTAATGTGTGGGGATGAGACGACTACTTGACGCAATCAAATATGCCTGGATAGATCGGAAGCTTCAGAAAGAAGTGAAAGAGGAATATTACCTCGATTCAGAGTTTGCTAAAATTGATAGAGCCCTTCTTACTGCTTATATTTTTAAAAATCCCTATACAATCAGCAAGAATTATCTCAAGAAGCACCATGATAGGGAAATTCATACCTATGGGGAAACCCCTCTTAAAACATATGGAAAAATTGCAAAAGAATGTGAGTTAAAAGGGACAGACACCTTTCTCGAGTTAGGCTCTGGACGAGGGAGAGGAGCTCTATTTCTCTACCACTTTTTCCACTGCGCAGTAATTGGAATTGAACGGATCCCCCAGTTTGTTAAGCTTTCGAAGTATGTAGCGCAAAAGCACCACCTTGAAAAGGCCTTTTTTATCTGCGCCGATATGCTTCAAGCAAACATACCAGAAGCCTCTGTCATTTACCTCTATGGAACGTGCTTAAAAGATCAAGAAATCACATCTCTTGTCGATCGATTAAAGACCTTCCCAAAAGGAACAAAAATTATTAGTATTAGCTATCCTCTCACAGACTACGACGAAAATGCTTTTCGTATTGGGAAATCCTTTCCTGTTTCATTTCCGTGGGGAGAAACGGATGCTTACCTTCAAACCATTAAGGGAGACCTATGAAAGATCTTGCGCTTAGAAAATGTACACCCTGCGTCGTTGGCGCGGTACCTCTTAAGGGAGACCTACTCAAACCTTTTGCTGAACAACTTTTTGAAGGATGGTCAATCGTTGGTGAGCATCAGCTTGAAAGGACCTACACGTTCAAAAACTTCAAAGAGGCCCTTGCTTTTACGAATATTATTGGGCGTATTGCTGAGGAAGAAGGACATCATCCCAATATCTTTCTGTCATGGGCGGAGGTGACTCTTCAAATCTGGACCCATAAGATCGATGGTCTAAGCGAAAGTGATTTCATTCTTGCTGCCAAGATTGAAACCGAATTTATCTCTCACGAAGGTTAAGGATCTAGAAGCTACCAACTAGGGCAAAGTGGAAGCGGAATCCGGGCCCACCCTCATCAACGCTTTTTAGTTGGAATCCAAGATCGCCGCGGAAGTTCAAATAGGGGGTAACTTCATAGCGGACACCGGGGCCAAACCCTAATAGATATTCTGTCTTAGGAGCTTCAGGCAAGGTATGGACATCACGCCCAATCGCATAGTCTAGAAAGATCAAAAACTGAATCATATCCTTAAACTGGCGTCTTCCAATCAAGTTTATAGAAGGAGAGCGAAGCTCTACTGAGGTAAGAAAGGCGTTATCGACGTTCACAGCGCGTTCTTTATATCCCCGCACTGTATTGTATCCACCTAGGCCATACTGTTCGCTAGCAAGGAGGTTTTGGTTGGCTCCTTGACCACGAATCGTTAGGGCAAAGGAAAAATCCCTAGGGAGACGGATGATAGGAGCAAAGGCAAGACGGTAGTAAATGTAATCACTTTTGGCTTTGTATCGGACCTGTCTGTAATCAGAGTTACTCTGTTCAGGAAGCCAGTCACCTGGAGAGTAAAAAACTTCTAGAGTCATGGATGTTTTGAAGTAGTCACTATCAAAAGCTGCATTATAACCGAAAACAAGTTGCGTGAGGTTCACACTGTGTTTAAAGATACGCTCGCCACCAAATTCTAAGTTGTTATCGGTTCTCTTGTAGTCAAATCCAAGGGTAAGGTCTTGAAGAACTCCCGGGGCATTGGGGAGAATAAAGTTATACCGCGTACTTGCCTGAGCGGCGTAGCCCGAGTTATCAAGCCTTGGAGTATCCATATCGGCATGAACATGAGAGTATCCTCCATAAAAGACCCAGATATCTCTCCAAGGGAGGGGAATCGTATAGTGTCCTGTAATTGCCCAATAACGATCTACATTAGGGGCACAAGTAAACTGAAGTGAGAGAACTTGATCGGTTCCAAAAACATTTCCCCAATTCGCACCCGCAAATAGACGTGTATTCTCGGTCTCATCAAATCCCGTGTTATCAACACCGGCATAGAACCTCCATGGACGACGATCTAATGTTAAAAGGCGAATATCAGTTGTCCCAGCAATTTCTCCAGGAGCATAAATCACATCAACTTGACGAAAGGGATTGCGATTAATCCAGTCGAGATCAGTAATCAACGTGTTAGAGTCGATAGCCTGACCTTCTTCCAGGCGAATATAACTTTCAAGAGTACTACTCTTAAAGTACTTATTTCCTTCTGCGGTGACTTTTCCAAGTTTTCCTTCAATAATGACTAATTGCAAAACGCCAGCCGTGATCTTTTGCTCAGGAATCTCAATAGTTACAACGGGGCGTCCCCATCGACGATAATAGAGGAGAACTTCTCGCTTTAGGTCCAGCATTCCCTGCTTTGTTAAGGGGCGATTCAGGAATTCCTTGGTCAGCATCGAATTGAAGTTTTTGATTGTTCCTGGGACTTGAACGTTAATTGTTTCAGCTCCACCAACAGCCCTCATGATTTCCTCATCGGAGACTTGGTCTCGCGTGTCGGTTACAATGATCCCCTTTAACTCGGGAATAATGACCTGGTCTCCATTTGAGACCTGAGGATTCATTCCTTCGGGGCCATATGTTGCACCCCGCTCACCTTCAAACTGGGTCGGTTCCTGGGGTTTAACGCGGTCAAAGTCAACTCCAAACAGAGAAGTAGATAAGACTGCGGCACTAATCAAAAAACGGGAGTTCATTTTTTTCCTGTATTAAGCGTTTTTGGGAAGGTGACAAAATGGGTCATTCTTGGACTGTGATCAAAGTTCTTCTTCATGCGAAGGTAGTGTAGTTGGTCTGGGATAACCTGAAAACTAGAAGTTACCTTCTCATCCATTTTCGTAGACTCTAAAGCAGCATAAGCTGTTTGGAACTCCATCAACCATCCTAAGTATTCATCATAGGGGTGAAGGTCCGTAAGCATTTCGCTAATAACGACCTGGCTACGCTCAATTCTTTGAGGTGAAAGAACACCGTCTTTATAGTGGATAGTGAATGGAGAACCTGAATGATAAAAGCTGTTAGAATACCGAGAGAGCCATTTTTCAGGAGTTTGAGGTACAAAAAGGTTTCCTGGAGTAAATAACGCCCCACCAATCATTCCATGAATTTGGTTTAGCTCTTGTCTAGAAGTGTAAATCTGAATAGGTCCAGTTCCATAGATCTTTGATCCTTTTGCCATAATGAGGGCTCCATTCCCATAGTCTGGGAAGTTAGAAGCGCTATGGTCGACGACAATATTAATAGGGTTGCCTGATACGTTTGATATCGAAGACAAAGAGGATAAGTCGAGGTTGTTACCCGCAATAACAGTTAACACGCCACTCTTGTTTTCAATGAAAGAGTTCTTTAAAAGTTTAAGGTGTTGTCCTGCTTTAACCGATAATAGTCCAGTGTGTGAAATATGAGCAGGGTCATCGTACCCATCCCCAGTTAGTGTGATATCACCTGATGCATAAATTTTCGCTATTCCCTTAGATATGAAATAGGCAGGGTCATTTGCTATTAAGTCTAGATTTCCGTTTAGAATATTTACATCTAAATCGCCATTTGAGCGGACAAAGGCATGGCTGCTTGCTGAAGGCTTGTTCATCCCACCGCTGAGTACTGCATTGCCATGTAGGACCGTAATACTAATAGATCCTTCAATTAAGCCGTTTTCTAATCCATTTTGAATAGAGACATTAGATACCCCATTTGGAAGGGTGCTCCCTAACAGTTGAAGCCCTTTTCCTGCAAAGACATCAATAGAGCAATGCCCTGATCCATTAGATCCAGTAATTCCTATAGCACTGTCTGCGCTTGCGTTTTCATAAGTATTTCCAAGAAGAGAGATTATTCCTCCTGATTTCACATAGACAGTTCCAATATCAGCATGGACAGTCCCATTGTGGTTTCCTGTGAAAGCGCCGATAAATGCAGGGTTAGAGCCTTGTCCTGACTGAAGGTAAATGTTTTTCCCTGACTCAACGGAGACTGACTTTGAAGTAAAGTGGTGAGTTGATTTAGTTGCAAATTCTTGACCAAATCCAATTCCAGCAAATTTTTCTCCAAGAGAATCTGAGCCCCCAAGAATAGAGATATCTCCAGTTGTTTTTACAGAAATATCTCCTAGATATCGATCGACGAAACTGCGTGCTCGTCCGCCATGGCCAATCAATGTATAAGCACCGGTTCCTCCAGTTCCACCAATGAGCCTGAGTGAACCCTCAACATTTCGAATGTCAACATTTCCTTCAATTTGAGTTGGTCCACTTGAGTCATTATTTTTCTGATCTGAAGCGATTCCAATTTGAGCAAACATATTGTTCGAGTCGAGTGTTGAGAGAAGAATATCTCCTCCAACGGAGTCAATTGTGATATTTCCCTTGAATGTGGTTGGCGAGATGTCACTTGTATTTGTGTGGCCGATCAAAGCAAAATTATTAACGGACTGCAGAACGATATCGCCCCCGACTGTCATGTTAATGTTACTTTCCATAGAAGGGTTATCAAACCCAATATGAGCTTGCCCTGCAGCCCCCCCGACCATTAATACGTGGCGACCTGTTTGGATCGAAATGTTTCCTAGTTGAGACCCAAGACGGCTAATACCGTTATCGGATCCATCCATGCGAAGATCTCGCCCAACGTTACAGATAATATTTCCACTGCCACTATTTTGAACGCTTGCCTGGATGATAAGGTCACGGTGACTTGATAAGGTAAAATCATGTTCAGTGGCATATCCTAGCCCTACACTGCTATCCATATTTGTGGCGATAATAATATCTCCATTCCCTCCATAAGCAGAATTAGTTGTAACCTCAACAGGGCCAGAATTCAAAAGAGCTACAAGGTCATAGACGGATAGAGTACTAACAGGGCCAGTAGGAGTAAATGTCTTTGGGGCAAAAAATGAAATTCCTGTAGTTACTCCATCGGAAATTATCACGTCATTGGGGTCGAGAAGGAGTTTTCCAGGCGTTCCTGCTGGTGCTGGGCGTTTTGCTTCTCCTCCAGAAATATCAAGAAAGCGCTTCCCTGAAATTTCAACCGTTCCTCCGTTTCCTCTAATCTCTCCTCCTTGTGCTTGGATGAGACCATGAAAGTGAGTGGCTCCGTCAGACCAAATAACTGCAGTCCCACCATTTCCTTCTTGGTAGGAATTGACATTTACTGTTGCTCCAGGATGGATAAAAGTGTATTTTGAATTCAGGATATGAGGATCCTTCCCCTGAAATGATCCTCCGATAAGAACGCGTCCAGCTCCAAAATTACATGAGGCATCTACAACAGAACCATCATGGAGAACAACCGTTTCTCCAAGAATACGGATTTCCCCTTTATCTGCGGCAACTTGTCCATGAACTTCAACAACACCATTTTCTGCAACAAGGAAAATTTCTCCGTTCCTTTGCTCTACCTTGGTGGCATCGATCTTTCCCTCATGGTTGATTGCAAGTTTGTAAGGATTTCCATCAGCAAGAAGACGGACTTTTAATGCCTCAATTTTTCCAAGATTTGTGATTCCTGTTCCTTTCTTTGTCGCATTTTCACTGAGGGCGCAGATAAAAACTCTCTCTTCTCCGTTTGGTTTGAGAAGCACTTCTTTACCAGCTGCGAGTGAAGCCATTCCTTTTGGGGCATGAAGCTCTCCATGGTTCTCGATATAGCGGCCAATCAAAGCGATGTCACCGTCCCAAGCTTGTACCTTTCCTAAATTGACGACCTTCCCATCTGAGTTTCCGCGGAAACGGAGATCGCTCCCTTTCATAAACTCGCTATCTAAAACGTCGAGAGTTGAGGCAATAAAACCATGGGTATCGATGGTTGCATCAGGACCAATAAGAATTCCATTTGGGTTTACAAGAAAAACCTTTCCATTAGCTAAAAGAGAGCCCATAATGTGACTTTCGGTTCCTGTAACGACGCGATTAAGGACGGCTGAAGAGTGACTCGGTTGAACAAATCGGGTGGTTTCACCGGGATCGATGGAAAACTCATCCCAATTGATGATTGTTTGGTCCCCGGTTACGATTTGCATGGTATGTTTTGTTGGGTGTGCAAAAGTTGCATCTCCTTGAACAACATCAGGTCCCGAAGGTTTTGCCATCAATACGATGGGGAGAAGTGTAAGTGCAAGTAAAGAGCGTTTAGACATGATACCCCAATAAAATTTAGCTTGACTATCCGTTATAAATTAAAATAAGAAATTAAGGCAATCATTTTTCGAAATAAAATCCTTGTGAGTTGTGAGGCTAATGAAAATTTTAATTCTTGAAATCATTTTTATAGTTTACTAACCTTTTCAAAAAAATTACGAGGTAATAAAAGATGGACCCAATAATACCTGTTACTCAACGGGATTCTATAAATTTTTCTAACCTACTTTTAGAGTATTCGCTAGCAGCAATCAAGAAAGCATGGGCACCCATCAACCCACCTCTAAACTATGATCAATACAAGAAAGAGGAATCATTGCTCCTTAAACAAAGGGCAAGTTGTGGCTTTTCTAACTTCCCCAACATTGGAGGAAACCCTGCGACTCGTCTAAAAATCCAAGCGCCTCAATCAGAAGAGGATGTTTTTTTGGAAGCAAATTGGGTGGCAGATGACAAGATAGCCACCGGATATCCGAGCATTGGTAAGATGGCAAACAGCTATTGGTATTGTCTAGAGAAGCTTAGTGAAACGCATTCAGTTATTATTGTTAATTTAATGGCCTGTAGGGACGTCACTGCGCTATATGGCATGTTTTTGCCAACAAAAGAAGGGCACATTGTAGGTGAGAAGGGTCTGTCAACAGACAAGGCTCATGAAGAGTGGGCAAGGAAGGTGTCGCTTGTTAAGGAAACGAGCCATGGCCATTGGAGTCATCTAGAAATTGAGATTGAGGGTTCCAAAATCAGTGGATATCATTTCCCCACATGGAAGGATCAAAATGAAGCGGAAGTTGAGATTGTTTCTAAGATGATTGAAACAATTCTTATAGAAATGCAGGGGAAATCTAACCCCCTTATTGTAAGCAATTGTCGAGCGGGTGTTGGTAGAACGGGGACATTGCTAACGGCTCTCCACTTTTATCAAATGATTCAGAGAGGAGAAAAAGACCCTAGTAAATATACTTTGGAGGCAATTGTTGTCGTGGTTAATGAATTTCGAGAAAAACGGGGAGAAGCACAGTTTGTTCAAACAGAGAAGCAGTTCATCATGCTCTGCAGGTTGATCCAAAAATTTTATAATCAGAAGTTTTCTTGACGCTTGACCCTTCTGTGGGGTATCCTACGCCCCATGAAGTACTTAGAATCGGTGTACCAGACTAAACGGCGCAGGACTCGCGAAGTCATGGTCGGTCCTGTTGGTGTGGGAGGGGACAACCCCATCCGCATCCAGTCAATGACGAATTCCAATACCCGCGATGTTGATGCTACGGTTGACCAGATTATCCGCCTTGCGGATAGCGGATGCGAGATTGCGCGAGTTACCGTCCAGGGAAAGAAAGAGGCGGAAGCATGCGAGGGGATTAAAAGTACCCTCATCCAAAAGGGATACACCATCCCCGTTGTTGCTGATATTCACTTTTACCCTCCGGCTGCGATGCTTGTTGCAGAGTTTGTCGATAAGGTTCGGGTGAACCCTGGCAACTTTGTTGACAGGCGTGCGACATTCAAAACGATTGATTATGACGATAAGACCTATGCTGCTGAGCTCGATAAAATTCGGGAGACGTTTGGCCCTTTAGTCGAAAAATGCAAGAAGTTGAAAAGAGCCATGAGGATTGGAACGAATCATGGTTCTTTATCGGACCGGATTATGAATCGTTATGGCGATTCTCCCCTTGGAATGGTCGAGTCAGCCCTTGAGTTTGCCCGTGTTTGCCGTGAGTATAACTACCACGATTTTATGTTCTCTATGAAAGCGAGCAATCCTCTTGTAATGATTCAGTCCTATCGCCTTTTGGTGGCTGAAATGATGAAGCTGGGGTGGGATTACCCCTTACATTTGGGAGTGACCGAGGCTGGTGATGGAGAAGATGGTCGTGTTAAATCTGCTATTGGAACCGGTTCTCTACTTCTAGAAGGTATTGGGGATACTATTCGCGTTTCCCTTACAGAAGACCCATGGCTTGAGATTGACCCATGCAAGCGACTCATTGATTTTTCAAATAGTTATCAAGGAAAAGGGACAATTCCTTTTATCGAAAGGAAGCGAGATATCCGCGAGATTAAAAGGCGTCATACGCGCCATGTTGCTCCTCTCCATCGTGATGGTTCTGTGATTCTGTGGGGAGAAAAAGACGACCAACTCAATGTTGATGCATTTTTCAACGGAGAGGGGGTTTTTTATGAAGATGAGATGCTTCCAGTTGTTTCAGTAGATGATCTTGATAGAGAGAAAGCTGTTGTTTATATCAAAGATGGCGATCCTACCATCTGGTCAAAGCTACTTGAAAAGAGCGTTGAGTTTATCCTGTTAGAGCTTACTGAATCGGTGATTCATCAAGGGCGCTACTTTTTTGAATGGATCCAGGAAGCAAAACTGGATCTTCCGGTCATCCTTGTTGGCAACTATCCTCTTTC
>Ga0180433_10009987_pt1 | contig 11517 bp, 11 predicted proteins | sample SS_ome_8_FD_132980 | JGI IMG/M metagenome (GOLD analysis project Ga0180433, IMG submission 132980) | Hypersaline lake sediment archaeal communities from the Salton Sea, California, USA - SS_1_D_1 metaG | ecosystem: Environmental > Aquatic > Non-marine Saline and Alkaline > Hypersaline >... | reverse complement strand
GTTAATAATATCATAGATTTCGGTTTTTATGTTTCTTTTTTCCCCCAGCTTGTTGCGGGACCTATTGTAAGGGCAGCATCTTTTATACCACAGATATACCAGGACTTTAAATTAACCAGGGAGCAGGTCGGACATGCAGTTTTTTTAATAATGAACGGTTTAATAAAAAAGATGATGATCTCTGATTATATCTCGATAAATTTTGTTGACCGGATCTTTGATGACCCTTCTGCATATTCGGGTTTTGAGAACCTTATGGCAGTATATGGCTATTCAATACAAATATATTGCGACTTCTCAGGATATACTGACATTGCAATAGGAGTAGCATTATTGATGGGATTCAGGCTGCCCGTCAATTTCAATTCTCCTTACAAAGCAGTCAATATCAGTGATTTCTGGCACAGATGGCATATCTCCCTTTCTTCGTGGTTAAGAGACTATCTGTATATACCTCTTGGGGGAAGCAGGAAGGGCGTGATACGAACAAATATCAATCTTCTGATCACAATGATACTTGGAGGGTTATGGCATGGGCCTAATATCAGATTTATTATCTGGGGGGCATTACACGGCGTATGGCTCGTATTGCACAAGCTTTTTGAAAAAATAAAACTGATAAAGCATAAAAACACCCGGTTCAATCGGATACTGTCAATAACAGGGACTTTTCATTTTGTCACTTTTGCATGGATCTTTTTCAGGGCGAAAGACATGAATACAGCAAAGATCATGCTTGATAAGATAGAAAGAGACTTCGATATTTCTCTTATCCCGGAAATGGTGATCACATATAAATATATTTTTCTTGCAATATTAACAGGATTTTTAATACACTGGCTGCCCTCTTCCTGGAAAGAACGTTACAGGGGATTATTTATAAGAATGCCTGTTTATTTGAAAATTCTGATCATTGTTATTGCAATATTTATTATATACCAGGTTAAATCATCTGAATTGCAGCCTTTTATTTATTTCCGGTTTTAAATATACGAATACACCCGATACCAATATACGAATCCATGCTAATTATACTAATAAACATTATTCGTATCTTTCGTATTCATTTGTATATTTGCATCGGAGATTTGCATATCAAAAATTCAATTATTGTTAATTAACTGATATGCAGCAATTTTAATTTGAAATTACACAAATTCAAGATGCCTCGTAATCCTATTGAAAACGCCAGATCATTTTATCCCGGTTTTACTACCGAAGAAGTACTGAATATTATTAATACCAAATATGATCTGCAGGCTGTATCAGTAAAACAGCTTGGCGGATATATTGATCAGAATTTTCTTTTAAAGACTCAAAAAGGCGAAAAATACATTTTTAAAATTTCCAATGCACAGGAGGATAAGGATTTCCTTGATGCACAGCTCAGGGTATTAAGCTATCTGTCAGGTCAGAACAAGAACAGCAAATACCCGATCATTTTCCCAACTGAGAAAGGAGAATTGATAAGCACAATAAAAGCAAAAAATGACAACACACATTTTGTTCGTCTGCTAAATTATCTTGAAGGCAAATTTCTGGCACACCTTGACTATCATTCACCAGAATTGCTCGAGGATCTGGGATCGTTTTTAGGGAACCTTGATAAAAAGCTCGGATCATTTACACATCCGGCAACACACAGATATCTTAACTGGGATCTTATGAACGCTTTGGATGCGAAGAAATATTTAAAATATATTGATGATCCGCTGACCAGAAATATTGCGGAGTATTTTTTATATCAGTTCGAGATACTTATATCACCCACATTAAAAGATCTGCGCAAAAGCATTATCCATAATGATGCCAATGATTATAATCTTCTCGTAAGCACAGAGGCACCTGATAAAGGCAAAATTTCCGGAATAATCGATTTCGGGGATATGGTATATACATGCACCATTTTCGAGCTTTCCATCGCATTGGCATACGCCTTGCTGGATAAGCAGGAGCCGATAGACGCTGCCGTTCATGTTATTAAAGGATATAATAAAAAATTGCCTCTTCAGGAAAAAGAAGCAGATATACTATTTTACCTGATCTGTGCAAGGTTGAGTGTCAGCTTATGTATGTCTGCATGGTCTTCAGCAATTGAACCGGATAATGAATACATAAAAATATCGGAAAGACCGGTAAAAGAACTGCTCAGAAAGCTGGCCGCAGTAAATCCTGCCTTTGCATGTAATATATTCCGTAAATCATGCAATATGCCTGCATTGATCAAAGACACTGACAAGGATTATAAAAAAACCCTGAAATTACGGGATAAATATATTGGAAGGTCACTAAGCATAAGCTACAGAAAGCCGTTGAAAATAGTCAGGGGCACAATGCAGTATTTATTTGATGATCAGGGACATTCATACCTGGACTGTGTCAATAATGTTTGTCATGTCGGGCATTGTCATCCAAAAGTTACCAAGGCAGCCTGTCAGCAGATAACCACATTAAATACCAACACGCGGTACCTGCATGATAACCTTGTCAGTTATGCTGAAAAATTATGTTCCACCCTGCCTGATCCGTTGAATATCTGTTATTTCGTTTGTACTGGCAGCGAAGCCAATGACCTTGCATTACGTATGGCAAGAGCACATACAGGAAGAAAGGATATAATCGTTGTTGACAGCGCTTATCATGGCACAACTACATCCGTTATTGAGATAAGCCCGTATAAATTTGATGGTCCCGGCGGAACCGGATCTCAGCCTTATATTCATAAAATACCCACTCCTGACCTGTACAGGGGGAAATACAGGTATGGTGATCCTGAAGCAGGGATCAAATATGCAAATGAAGTAAAGAATGCGATTAAAAAAATTGGGGACAAAGGGGAAAAAGCGGCTGCATTTATCTGCGAATCGTTACCCGGTTGCGCAGGACAGATAATTTTACCGGATGGATTTTTAAAAGAAGCATATAAATATTCGAGGGCATCAGGAGTTGTATGTATTGCTGACGAAGTGCAGGTTGGATTCGGAAGAGTCGGCACTCATTACTGGGCATTTGAAAAACAGGGTGTAGTTCCTGATATTGTAACGCTTGGCAAACCCATTGGCAATGGTCATCCTCTTGCGGCAGTAATCACAACACCGGAGATCGCTGAATCGTTTAATAATGGCATGGAATATTTCAACACATTTGGCGGGAATCCTGTTTCATGTGCCATAGGAATGGCAGTTCTTGATATTATCAACGAAGAGAAACTAATGGAAAATGCTTTAAAAACAGGGGAATATTTTAAAGCAAATCTCGAAGATCTGAAAAGTAAACACATGCTTATAGGTGATGTGAGAGGCAGGATTATTTATTGGTGTTGAACTTGTTAAAGACCGTAAAACTCTTGAACCGGCAAAAAAAGAAGCTGAATATATTATCGAAAGGATGAAGGAGAACGGGATACTTCTTAGTATAGATGGTCCTCTTGAAAATGTAATAAAAATCAAGCCTCCTATTGTGTTCTCAAAAGAAAATGCTGATCTTGTTGTTGAAAAACTTGATATGGTACTTGGTGATCCGGAACTGGAATTGTTATAATATCACCTGAATATCCTGTACACAAGATATAATCCGCCACCTATAAATATCCCAAGTAGTGCACCACCAAAAATATCTCCGGGAAAATGAACGCCCAAATATACCCTGCTGTAAGATATCAGCAGCGCCCATATTATTATTATAATGGTAAAATATCTTTTCCTGATAAATAAAGTAGATAATGTTGCCAGAGTAAATGCATTAGCAGCATGTGACGATACAAAACCAAACAGTCCGCCACAGTGATCATTCACAATATGCACCATTTCCTCAAGTTTAGGATTCTGGCACGGGCGCAATCGCTGGAACATATCCTTGAATAAATTTACCGATATCTGATCACTGATGGTTATTGCAATGCCGATTATGATCACCAGGATTACGGCATGCATTTTATGTTTCTTTATAAGGAGGTATAATATAAATAAATACAGAGGTATCCAAATATATTTATCACTGGCCCACCACATCACGCTATCCCAGAATGATGAATTGGCACCGTTTATCGCCATAAAAAGATCAATATCCCACTGTATTATCTTGTCTCCGAGACTCATTTTTTCTATGAATTCCTTTCTTTTTTAACTATTATACTATTAATACTTTCGTTTCAATCTGCATTTTCCCACTCTGTTCCACAAATGTTTTTCTCCCTCTTCGGGGGAGACTAAGAGGGGGTCGCATTTAACTCTCCCCAGATAATTTCTTTTAGTTTCTCCAATCCGGATTTCGTGAACGAAGATATAAAAATAAAAGGAATTTTGGGACTATCTTTTTTAATCTCTTTCATTAATTCTTCATCCAGCAGATCAGATTTGGATATTGCCAGTATCCGTTTTTTGTCGAGCAGTTCAGGATTATATTGTTCCAGCTCTTTAACCAATATCCTGTACTCATCATTAATATCACTGCTGTCAGCAGGAACAATAAATAACAACACAGAATTTCTTTCAATATGCCGAAGGAACCTTATACCAAGTCCTCTGCCTTCGTGAGCGCCTTCAATTATTCCGGGGATATCCGCCATTACAAAAGAATTGTACTCCTTAAATCTCACTATTCCAAGGTTCGGCACCATTGTAGTAAACTCATAATCAGCAATTTTTGGTTTTGCTGCCGACAGCTTTGAAAGAAGAGTGGATTTACCCGCATTTGGAAATCCGACAAGTCCGACATCAGCAAGAATTTTCAACTCAAGAATAAACCATCCTTCTTTTCCTTCTTCCCCCTTCTGTGCATATCTTGGAGTCTGGCGTACCGGTGATTTAAAATGAGTGTTCCCCAGCCCCCCCTTTCCTCCATAGACCAATATTTTTGCCTCGTCATGCTCTGTGATCTCCATCAATTGTTCGTCATTTTCAGAATCTTTTGCAACAGTACCCAATGGCACCTCAATGATCATATCACCGCCGTCAGCTCCCTTTTTATTATTGCCTGAACCATTTTCCCCGTTACCTGCATATATGTGTTTCCTGTATTTCAGATGTATCAATGTCCATAATTGCTTATTGCCCTTTAAAATAATATGTCCTCCCCTACCTCCGTCGCCACCGTCAGGACCTCCCTTTGCAGTACTCCTGTTCCTGAGTAGGTGTTTGGATCCGCTGCCACCTTTACCTGAACGAAGAAATATCTTTATATAATCAATAAAATTTGATTCGGACATACTGAATGGCTAAATGGCTAAATGGTTGAATGGTTGCCTGACGGCAGGTCTGCAGGAATTATTAAACCTGCTGTCTTCTTCAATCCCTGCTACAATTTATCTGCAACTGTACATATCCTGTCGAAGATATCCTCAATAGTTCCTATTCCATTAATAGACAATAATTTACCCTGATTACTGTAAAATTCTTTCAACGGAGATGTTTCATTATGATATACACTGATCCTGTTCTCAATTATTGAAATATCCTGATCATCCGACCTCCCTGAATCTTTACCCCTGTTTAGAAGCCTCTTCACAAGTTCGTCATGTTCAACTTCAATGGATATCATGGCATTAATAGATGTACCTCTTTCTTCAAGCAGTTTATCCAGGGCTTCCGCCTGAGGTATAGTACGCGGAAAACCATCGAAAATAAAACCGTTTGATTCCGTATGCTTGTCAACGGTCTTGCCAAGCATATCAATAACAACTTCATCAGGTACCAGCTCTCCTTTGTCAATATATTCCTTTGCCTGAAGACCTAAAGGTGTCTGCATTGCAAGCTCCGCTCTCAGTATATCCCCGGTTGAGAGATGTATTAAATTATATCTTTCCGTTATCCTGTCGGATTGTGTACCCTTTCCGGCACCGGGAGGTCCGAATATTACTAAATTTAACATACTATAATAAATAATTTATAATTTATAATTTACAATTTGGAATTTTCGCACATGGCATATATATCCTGATAATTCCTTCCATAACCCTTATAATCAAGTCCATATCCTATAATAAAAGAATCTGGTATTTTTAAACCTATATAATTAATATTAATATCTTTAATATATGCGTCGGGTTTAAATAATAATGTTGCGATCCTTATCTCCAAAGGGTCATACTCCTTCAATAATTCAACAGCATGTTCGAGAGTAACACCTGTGTCAACGATATCTTCCGTTAAAACCACTGTCCTGCCTTTGATCTCTTCATTAATACCGATTAGTGTATTTACTTTCCCTGTTGATCTGTCAGCATCATAAGAACTTAATTTAAGAAATGATATTTCACAATCAAAGTCCAGCCTTTTAAAAAGATCTGCAACAAACATAAAAACGCCATTCAGTATTCCGATAAAAACAACATCCTTACCTTTCAGATCACTATTCAGCCTGTCTGCAATGTTATCTATCGTATCGTGTATTACGGATGACGGTATTGATAATTCAAATTCCTTATCAAGTATCTTTACTCTTTGCATAAAAAAAAATGAAATTATTGAGTTATGCGAAGATACAAAAAGAAATAAACTATTTTTGTAATTTATTAAAAGTATCAAAACAGAAATTATGGAACCAAAAGTTAGTATAATTATGGGCAGCACTTCAGACTGGCATGTAATGGAAAAGACAGCAAAGATCCTGAACGATTTTAAAATACCTTTTGAAGTAAATGCCTTGTCTGCTCACCGGACCCCGGAAAAAGTATCAGAATTTGCAAAAAATGCACAAAAAAGGGGAATAAAAATAATAATTGCTGCAGCAGGTATGGCGGCTCATCTGCCCGGTGTAATTGCAGCGTCCTCATCTCTTCCGGTGATCGGAGTACCCATAAATGCATCTCTTGACGGTTGGGATTCTGTATTGTCCATTCTTCAGATGCCGCCTGGAATACCGGTAGCCACAGTAGGTGTGAATGCAGCACAAAATGCCGGCATACTGGCTGCCCAGATACTGGCAACAGGGGATAAAAAAGTGGCTGAAACAGTCAGTAAATTCAGATCAACACTAAAAGAAAAGATAGTAAAGGCAAATGAGGATTTCTCGAAGATAAAATATAAGTATAAAACCAACTAACGCAAGTGTGACCACTTGCTCGAATTACGAATAATGAATAACGATTATCGAATGAAGAAGTATATTTTCAATATATTTCTGTTTATCATTATATCGGCAAAAAGTATTTTTGCGGGTGGGGACAATTATCCGATGGGTGCGAGGCAGGCAGGAATGGCAAACTCCTGTGTTATGCTTCCGGGGATCTGGTCAGTGTGTCATAACCAGGCAGGACTGACAGGTCTGGAGAAATTCACTGTTGGTTTTCATTTTCATAATGAATTCCTAAATGAGAGATACGGACTTAAAGGAATAGCTATTGGCATTCCAACCTCAAAATACGGCGTTCTGGGTACCAGTCTTGCATACCTGGGGAATCCAACATATAATGAAACAAAAGCAGGACTGGCTTATGCCAAATCCTTTGGAGACTATTTCTCTGTAGGCATACAAATGGACTATTTCAATATTCATCAGTCTTATGAATATATTAACAATTCCGGTGCTGTGGCTGTAGAGATAGGACTGATATCAGAACCTGCAGAGAACTTTTTCATAGGCGCCCATGCTTTTAATTTCACACAATCAGATATTCCGGATCTGCCCGGAGAAAAGCTTCCGACAATCCTGCGCTTCGGGCTGGGCTATCTTTTTGCTGAAACCGTCTTTGTAAGTGTTGAAACTGAAAAAGACATGGACTATTCGCCTGTATTTAAAGCAGGTACGGAAATAAAATTCAGGGAAGACCTGTTCTTAAGGACCGGAATATCAACATCTGATCCGACAGTAATTGCTTTTGGAGTTGGGTATGCCATTGAGGGTATTAAAGCTGATATAGCATTCATAACACATCCTCAACTCGGACTTATACCCCATTTCTCAATGCAATATGAATTAGGCATAAGATCTAAAAAAGAAGAATAATCATTCAATAATAACTGCATCTTGCATTCCGGAAAAAAAATATTGATCCTAATATTTCTGATATATTGCGGGATAGAAGCAACATTTGCACAAGTGCCTTTTGCGAGCCAACAGATCATAGAAGATCTGATCGAAGAAATAGCGCAAAATACTGACGAAGAGTTGGATTACACAACCCTGTTCAATGACCTTGATGATCTGCTGAACAATCCCCTGGATATAAATTCCGCTACCAGAGAAGACCTTGAAAAGCTTCATATACTTACCGATTTTCAGATAAATAACCTTATCTCCTACAGATACAAACACGGTGATTTGCTGACTATTTACGAACTTCAGATGATTGAAGGATTTACCAAAGATATTATTGAAAAGATCATGCCGTTTATACGAGTAGGCTCACTGGTGTATTCAGGCAGCTTTCCGAAAAAAGAGTCCTTTATACACGGCAAAAGCCAGTTGTTTATCAGGGGACAGCAGGTGATCGAAGAGCAGAAAGGTTTTTCAGAACCTGAGGATTCTGCTGATACAAGATATTCAGGCAGCCCACTGAAATTATATTTCCGATATAAATATGAATATTCCGATAAACTGATGTGGGGTGTTACTGCAGAAAAAGATGCAGGTGAGGAATTCCTTAAGGGCAGCCAGAAATATGGATTTGATTACTATTCGTGCCATCTTCAGGTAAATGACATCGGACCTGTAAAAAAACTTATGCTCGGTGACTACCAGGCACAATTCGGGCAGGGTCTTGTTCTGTGGTCAGGAATGAGTTTCGGCAAATCAGCTTATGTCCTCAATATCAACAAAAGACCGCAGGGTGTAAGGTATTACTCATCAACTGATGAGAATATATTCATGAGAGGAGTAGCAACCACAGTGCAAATAAAAAATATTGACATAACAGGTTTTTATTCAGGTAAAAATATTGATGCCAACATCACTGATACAGATTCCGTTACCGGGTATGCAACAGAAGTATCATCATTGCAGAACACAGGATTGCATGCCACTCCGGCGGAGATCTATGATAAAGATGCTATAGGAGTAACTGTTATGGGAGGGAACATCACTTATAACCAAAATATTTGCAGGTTAGGTCTTACATTAGTGCATTACAAATACAGTGCAGAGATCATTAAAGATACACTGCCATATAACCAGTATGACTTCAGGGGATCGGAAAACACCAATGCCGGACTGGACTACCGGCTTGCAATCAATAAGGTTAATTTTTTCGGTGAGGCAGCAGTCAGCGGAAACAATGCCATTGCTTTTATTAATGGTATATCTCTAAGCGTAATACCTGAAGTTTCTTTTTCATTGCTGCACAGAAGCTATCAAAGGGATTACCAGGCATATTACAGCAACGGCTTTTCAGAGAATACTAAAACAGCAAATGAAGACGGCATATATCTTGGTACAGTGATCTATCCGGTAAAGAACTGGAAGCTTACTGCATATTATGATAATTTCCATTTCCCATGGTTAAAATATGGTGTTGATGCGCCATCAAACGGTTTTGACCTTATGGCTCAGGCAGATTATTTTATTTCTGAGAATGTTCAGATGTACTGGAGATTCAGGCAGGAGAAAAAGCCCGAGAACACGAGTACAGATGATTCGTCTCTGAACGGAACAGAGGATGTTAACAAGCTAAAAGCCAGGTATCATATTTCATACAAAGTATTGAATTCACTACTTCTGAAAAACAGGGTGGAATGGTCGGGATGCAGACAGGGAAAAGAAGAAATGGATCATGGCTATCTTGTATATCAGGATATATCATACAGGATAAAAAAAGTACCTCTTTCGGTATCATTACGATATGCCTTGTTCGATACGGACTCATGGGATACAAGGATCTATGCTTATGAAAATGACGTGTTATATGGGTTTTCCTTTCCAACATATTATTACCGGGGATCGAGGTTTTATATAGTGATGAACTATAAGATCATGCAGGGACTGGATCTCTGGCTCAGGTATTCAATAACCGGATATACAGACAGGGATGTTATTGGTTCGGGGTTGACCGAAATACAGGGAAGTACAAAATCCGAGGTGAAGGTACAGGTGAGGTTTAAATTCTAAGAGGTACTGGGTACTGGGTACTGGGTATCCGTAAAAAATATAATATCAAATTGATGATGGAAAACCTGCCTGCCGGCAGGCAGGTGGAAAATGTCAAAATATACTGAAAATAGATACATTTTACATTTTACATTTGATATTTAGATTTTGACATATAAATAATTGCTATATTACAAACCAATTATATATGTTCTAAACATTAAAAGATGAAGCCATTAATAAGTATACTCTTTATCCTGCTGGTTTCATGTATGTTTATACAGGATAGTTATACGGCAGATGTTTCAGCTATACTTCAGCAGGATACGTACTTTCCCATGGAGCAATTCTCTGAAGGTTTTCCTGAACTGGTGCCTTTACTTGATTCAATTAATTCATCTGTCGAGGGTCATGACTGGGACAGGTTCATTACCTATTGCGACCCGGATAATTATCATACCCAGTCAGGTATTGGTATTCGTAATAAGCAATACATATTTGAGATACTGAATTTACGTACAACAGGATCGGGGAATTATTTAAAAGAGATCGACAATATAATGTCGGTAATTAAAACAATGGATATTCAGTTTTACAAAGTAAATCACGCACAGGAAGAAAGCTATATAAACTTTAAAGGGATCATCTATACAGAGGAGAACCAAAAATATGAGTTCATGTTTGAGCTTGTTGTTAAAGGAGAGGATGTAAAAATAACAGGAGGGGTCGGGTAGAACCGGGTGCCTGGTTTTAGATTATATACTATAATATTTCTTTACCATTCCCAGCAGTCGGAGAAATATGTATATCTGATAAGCTTTTTTTTGGTTAACTCACCCCCTTGTCTCACTGTCCGTAACCTGTACCTGGTATTCAGTTGTTACTTCAGGACAGACATAAACCGACTGATCCGTAGCACCGTTCCACCATAAATATGTATAGGGAGGAACTCCGCCTTCGGCAATTACCGTAAGAAGGACAGAGTCCCCTATACAAATAGTCGTATCATCAGGTATAACATCTGCCACAAGGTCACGGGATTGAATTATAGCAGTATCTTGTGAATAACTTACAGAACTTATGATCACTAATAAAAACCATATCAGTGGGTATAAATTTTTCATATCATTGAATTTATTTATTTAAAATGGATTTTTATTCCTTTTTCCTTCGGAAAATAAATGCCCATGTATCATACTCAATATATTCCCATCCGTTTTTTGCAAAGTAGTTTATTATTTCCGCTTCCGAATTAAATATCATTTTTGATTTATCAGGGTTTCTGACCTTAAATAACCGGTAAAAAAGCAAAGCGCGTTTCTGTCCATAATCAACCTGGCAGGTTAACTTTTTGCTTAAAAATCTATCATGCGGGATAGCATGAAAATATTCAATTTTCATTGTATCCAGTAATTCATATTCAAGAGGCAAATAAAACATCCGGCTCTTATTCATTAATATCTGACTCATTAATGTACTATAAAAAAAGACGCTCAG
>Ga0180433_10009986_pt1 | contig 11518 bp, 3 predicted proteins | sample SS_ome_8_FD_132980 | JGI IMG/M metagenome (GOLD analysis project Ga0180433, IMG submission 132980) | Hypersaline lake sediment archaeal communities from the Salton Sea, California, USA - SS_1_D_1 metaG | ecosystem: Environmental > Aquatic > Non-marine Saline and Alkaline > Hypersaline > Sediment... | reverse complement strand
CCAATCCACTGTGCACGCTTGACCTGCATATACGGCCGGCCGACTGCACGTGCCTGCGTGGTCGCCAGGAAATCGAGGTCTTTATTATATCGTGTCTTTGTCCAGCCGTGCCCCCAGCCTGCGCCAAGGCAGACCACCCAGCCATCGGGTGTCCGGTGGACCAGGGCGGCATGACCGCGCTGGGGACGAGCCGTGGTGGGAACTCCGAAGGCACGCAGGATGAAGCGCCCGAAGAAAGCACGCCTGCCGCAGACCCCGCCGTTCATCAGGATATTCTGAAAAAACTGCAGCTCGGGCTTGTCGTACTTGTTGTCCTGCGAGCCGTACTTCACATCGGTACTGACCGCCGCCACATAACGCCACCGACAATCGGCGGTGGAGATATGGTCGGGCCGATAGTTGCGGAGCATCCGGCGCCCCCAGGCGAGAATCTCATCCGGCTCTTCGCCGTCGACGACCATACGGCATTCCCATACGCTCAGACCCTTAAAGCCCGGATCCAGTTCACCACCGAGGAAAGCTCTCTCGAAGTGGAGATACCGCTTCACCGGGTTCACGGTTGCCGGCGCATCAGTCAGAACCACTGCATTTCTCTGTTTAACAGGTGCCGCATGTTCCAGGCTGATAGCCAGCGCCAGTCGCTGCAAGACGTCTTTCCCGGCCTTTGTGCTTGCCTTGCGGATGTCGGTGTAGATCTTCATCGCCTGGCCATACCTGCCATCTTTGGCGCCGTCCGCAACGACCATCTGCATCATCAGAGCGCTATCGGCCAGCAGCTTCTCGACCAGCATCCGCTGCTCTTTATCCTGCTGGGCGAACTCCGCCAGACCATGCGGTGTGGCCTCGAACAGGACGACGTATTTCGCCAGTTGGGCGTCCAGTTTGTCACTCGACAGGAAAGGTTCAAGATTGAGCCCTTTGACGGCGTTCATCATTCCCGCCTGTGCCCGGGTAAGGGCGTCTTTGGCCGCCTCAAGCTTCTGGATCAATCTCGGCTCTTCACGTTTCGCCCTGTCCAACGCGCCCTGACGTTCCTTGAGTGCTTTGATCCCGTCTTCCCGATTCTTCTGCCATTTGGCCAGCTCTTTTTGCGCCGCGTTGCGTTCGGCTTCCGTGGTCGCTTTATTCAGCTTCGTCTGCGCCATTGCGATGCCATTCTCGGCACCGCCGATCCACTTGCCCCTGGCGTGAGCCACCAGGGCTTGTGCCGTTGCGATCTTACCCAGGCTCTGCTGCGCCGCTTTCACCTCCGCCTCGGCCGCCTTTTCGGCCTGACGGGCCTTCAGGTAGTCTGATTTCTTCTGCTCGACCACTGTCGGCAAGGCATTGGCAATCTCCGCCTGCAGCTCCGTGAGCATGCCGGTATAACGCTCCCGGAGTCTCTGCCCGGCCTCGGTGAGCGGCGTTTCCGGCACCGCTTTCTTCTTGTTCTTTTTGCCTGCCCATGCGCGCGGCGCCGCGATCGTCATGGCGATCAGTGCCACACAGATACCTGTTATCGTCTTCGTTCTCATTGTCTCGATCCCTTTCTTCTTGTCATTATACTTGCAGCAAGTTATGGGTGTTGGCCGCGACCCGACTGCCTGGCGGATCAAACACACTTGTTGCATGCGGAAGGCTCAACGAACCGCCGAGGGATTAACTGGTTGGATTTTGATTTTGCGGCTACATCTCGCGCCGCCGACCGACAGCATCCTGCGGGCAGGCGGGCGCGCAGCCGTCGAATTCTACTGTCCCAGCAGTTCAACCATCGCCTTGCCCATGGCTTCCCCGACGTTCATGTAGGTCTCGGCGTTGCCGCCGTAGTGGCCGTTAGAGCTGCCGCCCATGCTGACAGGGTTGGTGTAAACGGTGGCGACGTTGCCTTTGAACTCCGGATACTTGCCGCTCCTGCCGTCGACCGCAAACATGGCGTCCAGGATCAACCCTTCGTTGCCTTCGGCGCCCTTCTTGGTCTGACCGAGCGTAGCGCACACAAACTTCGCATTCGGCGCATTGAAGTCCTCGCGCAACTGCCTGATAAAGTGAACGAGATTCTGCTCGTATCGGCCGGCGTGCGCGGCATTGTAGCGATCCTTGTCACCCTGCCAGAAGAAAAATCCCGCGACCTCATATTTGTTTGCATCCGGGTAGTACTTGCCGAGCTCGGCCAGCACCTGCTTCGTGCGGGCAATATCGCCGTCGTACTGCTTGCCCGCGTACCAGCCTATCGGCTCCGGCTCCGTGCCTTTTTCCCATTTGTTCGGCGAATCCTTGTAGCCGGCGTAGACGAAGGTCTTCATTTCTCCAGTCTTCTTGTCCTTCTCTTCGACCTCGTAGCGCTCGCTGCCCGGCGGCAGCAGGTCCCAGCCCAGGCTGCGGTTGCCGATACAACTCTTGAGGATGAGCACGGGCGCGTCGGTGGCATGCCCCAGGTAATGCCCGATGCCGATCTCCGGGCCGATGGATCTGCCTTTGATGGTCATCCACTCGTTGTTGAAGACCTTCATGGGGCCGGTGCCGCTTCCCATGACCCGCACGTTGCGGACATCCTTGCGCACGGTCCAGTTGCCGTCGTCGTCGACCAGGTACCGATACAGCCCCTTCTCCTTCACCGCCTCGGTAAGGGATCCCCCCGCCTTCTTTTTCGACGGGTTGATCTTGCCGGCCCCGAGCATGTTGGACTGGCCCATCAGGACGAAGACCTTGACCGGCCTGGACATGTCGGCCGGTTTGCCGTCGGGGTCGGGCAAAGTGTCGGCCTTGACCTGGAGTACCGGGGCGGTCAGGAGGAGCAGGCCGAGCGTCGCAGTGAAGATTGTGTGTCTGTAAAGCATGTTGTTTCCTTTGTGATAACCGATATTGCCCATTTGGGCGAGCCTGGACCTTTTCCACGCTTCTACTAACTGCCATCATAGACTACATCCGGTCCAAGTCAAGTAACTGACATGTTTTTCCTGCTTTTCCTGATTCACTTTCTGCTTAGTAATCGGCTTACTTTTTATCAGGGCGATTCCTCTGCCCTTGTTGCCGACGGCGTTGCAGTACATGTAATATGTTTCGTTAGCCGGCTTCCAGACGAGTGAAATCTTATGGGCGTATTTTTTGTCCGGACCGGATAGGCTGCCGCCGTCCTTGTAGAGCGGTTCGGCGTCAATAATCGCACAATCCTATGTGGTTTTGGGAGCAAATTTAATCTCCACAGGCCCCAGCAGGCCGGAAGGCCTTAGCTTCCACTCGTCTTTGGCCTTGATATTCGTTTCTGTGAAGCGATCCTTCTGCTCTTTTCCGCGGTCACCGATCAGGCGGTTTTGCCAGGTGTTGACCACGGTGACCTCAAGCATATTTCGTCCGGCTTTAAGCGCATCGGTTATTTCCAGACGGAATGGCTTGGTCCAGGCAACACCAATATCCCTGCCGTTAAGCTTGACAGCGGCTATACCGGCGTCAAGAACATTATTCAACTGCAACCAGTAACGCCGGCCGCTTGCAGGCTTGAATTTGAATGTATTAGTATAAACCGCCTCGCCGGAGTAATACTTAATACCCTCATCAGCGTGCTGTGTCCAGTCGGTCAGTTTGTCAAACACAGCCGATTCAGGGCCGCCCCACCCGGTATCGAATGCAACATTCCACGGACCAGCAATCTCTTTGACAACATTCATGACAGGATAGTTTGTACTTTCAGTGCCCTGCTTTGTCGCAGGAATAGAATCACGGAAAAATACAAAACACGAACCATAAGGATCAAACTGCAAAGGGATCATCGTCCGGCCATCAGCCTGCTTAAACCGGACTGCCCTGGTGATCTCGCCTGTTACCGGTTCCCACAGTTCGGGCTGTCTGCCGGCAACACGGAACGCACAATCAACCGACTGCGATTCCTTCGTTTGGTTACAAACAAAGTAAACATCCGCATCACCTATAGTGTAGTGGATATACTGGTAATCTTCCTGTTTTTCGACGCCGAGCACCTCAAAATCAAAAGCAATATCATCGCTCTGCAAAAATTCTCTGGAAGTCCGGCCCCAAACCAGCCTTCCATTGCCAATCTTTTTCTCACCCGCTTTGGCAGGATTCTTGCCCCAGAGTTTATCAGCTAACTCGTGGAATTTGGCCTGCGCAACATCACCGCCTACAAGACTGACGAGCCTCTCCGGTTTCGGACCAATAACAGTTACGCCCTGCTCGAGAAGCTTTTCCACCTTTTCCACTACCGCCAGCGACAGAACCTTATGGTCCGGCAGGACAAGTACGCGATAACGAACTCCACCGGGCACGACAACGTTATCATCACGGACTTTTAGCTTAAGTAAAACCTCCTCATTGGTCACATCATAATCATAGCCCGGAAGCGATCCGGCCTGGTTGAATCCCTTATTGACTGCAATATTGGGCACATGATCGCCATAGTAATACAGCACGTCCGCAACGATCTTACCCTTTTGAAGAATGTGCTGAGTTCGGTTCATATAATCCATAAAAGAATCAGAATTATCCCACCAGGTCACCTGCGGATTGACATGGGTGCCCGCGAAGTACTCCTGACCGGGGATGCCCATCTCTTTGGGCGAACATGTAAACGTATGGAAGAAGATCATATTCAGACCTTCGCAGAATTCGAAATCCATATGCGGTTTCATGTCATACCAAAGCTCAACGCCCCAGTGAGGTTTTTTGAGCGAAGTAAACGACTCGGCACCGACAAACTGCCTGCCGTATATATGTGCGGCAGAGGATGCCTGTTTGATAAAGAAACGGTTCGGCGGATTAGGCCTGTGCGGCGACGGGATCCAGAACTCGCTCATCATAATATCGCTGTGCGAATAGTTTGTTATCCCGTCAATCGGTGCCGCGTGCGGCCCGGAACATTCCGGCTGAATACCGATATTATACTGCGCCGCCTTTTCAGCAAACGTCTTGTAATGGTTCTCCGAGACAAGATGCGCGATCGTTTTTCTAAGGTCTGCCAGAAACGCATTGCTGACTTCGCGGTTTTCGACGATCTTGCCTGCAACGACAGGCAGATATTTTTTAATGTCATATCCGTTGCAGCGTTTGAATTCTTCTGCAAACTTTGTGCTCCAGTTCATTCCGCCGCATTCCCAGCTATCGGTTTCGAGGTGTGTTAAAACGGTCCCGGCCATCGGACCGGCCTTTTTCAGCAACGGATCGACCGTCCTGTTCCAGTAACGCTCGAACACGTCTTTACTTAGATAATCAAGCACGTGCCCTTTCCAGTTGTCGCTCGACGTTTTGACAATCGCAAGGGTAGGAGTATAGCCGATACGCATTACCGTCCATTTCCCCGCAGGTGCTTTCCATTTCAAAGTGCCGTGCATGCTTACTTTGTCTGTTATGTCGACGATGTCCTTAAGCAGCGTATCTTCTTCGCCCGCTACTGCCGGATGATCGTTAAGCAGAAAACGGCAATCCGGCGCAGAACCGCCCAGCTCGTGAGCACCGCACTTGGCGGTCAGATCCCTGATCGGCTTTCGTGTAATGGTCGCACCGCCGGTCAGACTCTTGCCTTTATTATCGAGCAGCAGCGCACTGGAAACCTGAACATTACGTGGCGAGCGTGGAAACCTCGTATCATAAGCATCTTCAAATACCACGCGGATCACCTTGCCCGATATTGCATCAAACGTAAGCGTGTTGTCACCGTCTTTGAGCTTAAATCTTCCGGTTTTCTCTTTGCTGTCAACCGCTTGGAGCCTGCAAACCTTGGGCCCGTATCCCTTTCGTCCGACAATCTTCAAACCACAGGCTTCTACCGCCTTTTCAAATTTAAATTCGATCCACTCCGGCGATTCAACGGTCGGCCCCTGACCGGATATTTTACCGCTGCTTGCCCAGAAATCACCTTGGAGAATATTCGTTACAGGAAATCTCGATTGTGAAGAACTCGCATTAAGCTTAAACGGCAGACCTTCGGCGACTTTTGCCGGATAAGCCAGTACACATATATCACGATAGTAATCATAGTTGGACTTTGGAACCGGCAGTTTCTGATTGACAAGCTTGCCGCCCTCAACAAGTACCTCCGAAGATGTGATCTGTTTGGCCTTGTCGTCAAGGGTCACGAAAGGGCCGCCAAGGTTCCAGCCGCTCTGGATAGACAGCCCGATCTTCAGATCAAGACGCTTAGCTTCCTTGAGTGCATGCATATAAAGTTCGGTCCATTCAGGCCCGGCAAACATCGGGCCGTTGGGAGGATTTCTATCGGGTCCCCACCTCAACTCGGTTCCGGCGTCAAAGATCATCGCACCGCTGAAACCCTTTTCGCCCATCGCCTCCAGGTCACGGGTTATCGCTTCTTTGGTGACATTACTGTTAAGCCACCACCACCAGCAGCGAACACCAGCCTGACGCGGCGGATTCTGAAAATCACTTTCCAGCGTACCGGCCGTTGCGATTGTTGGCATAAGAATCAAAGTCATCAATATAAAAGAAAAAACCGCTCGCATAATTTAGTCCTTAAATCTTATATTGTACTCTCTTTCTTCATCTTGGATTAACACATCCTGGCAATTATTATCACACTTACTTCACCGACACAAGGTTCACCGGTCCCAGAAGGCCCGATTTTACCAGCGGGGTTTTCTTATTAAATTTGCCGTGCATGTTGGTGCGGGTTATTCGGTCCTTTTCATCAAGGAAGTTGTCGCCGACCAGACGGTTGTTCCAGACATTTGTAACTTTGACTTCGAGCGCATGTGAGCCTTTGGTCAATATATCAGCAGGCACCTTCACGCGGAACGGATACGTCCAGGCTGTTCCAAGGTCACGGGCGTCAATGCTTACATCGGCAACGACACATACTTCGCCAAGGTCAAGCCAGTAATCTTTGTCAGCGTCGCCGGGCATATCAAACTTGAGCGAATACTTCGCGGTACCTGAGAAGTATTTGATCCCGTCAACATTGGAAGTTGTCCAGTCTGCCAGTTCGTCGAACTGAGCAGATTTGGGAGCTCCCCTTTCCGGCTGGAATTCTACTGTCCATTTTCCATCTACAGGAGTCTTCTTGGCTGATGCGTTTGCAAAAAGCTCGGATTTCTTATTTGGAGACAAACCATCACGCCTGAACACAACGAACACAGACCCGTAAGCGGGCAGCTCAAGTGCGATATCACAGGAACCGTCGCCATTGCGGCCGGTCATGTTCGCAGAACATATCTCGCCCGTCACCGGATACCATACCTCGGCTCTTCCATCGGCATCGCGGAATCGGCAGGTGATATTCTTGAGTTCTTTTGCGCTGTTGCATACAAAATAGGTATCCGCGTTGTCACTGCGGCGGTGAATATAATCGATCCTAAACGGGCCTTCCTGGGTTCCGCCTCTTAAAACTGTAAAGTCCTGCTTCACTCTCGTTCCGGCAAGCACCTGGCGGCATGTCATGTCTGTGTAAACTCGGCCCCTGCCAAACGATCTGCCGGTTTCGTTCCTTTCAGAATCCGACATGGGCCAGAACTTTGCGGTGATTGTCTCTACTTGCCGATCCGCATCAGGGTAACCTGTAAGCGAATTGGTGCGTATCGGCCGGGTAGAGCCAACTATGGTTGCCCCTTGTTTTACAAGCTTGCGGATCTTGTTCAATACATCTATGCAGATATGCTCGTAATCCGGGAGCACCAGCACTTGGTATCTCATATTTCCGACGACCATCCGGCCGGTCTTCGGATCGAACTTCATACGTTTGATTATCGAGTTTGCGTCTATGTAATCATAACCGTATCCGCTGCCAAGTGTCCTGAAATCAACGGGCAAATCTCTGCCGCAATGAAGGCATTTATCGAGTGGGTGTATTGGCTTGATATTCGGATCGAGCCGCCTTGGCGGTACAAGATTGGGAGCCTGATCGCCGTAATAAAAACACACGTCGGCGACAAAATAGCCCTGCTGCATCATGTAACAACAGCGTGACATGTACTTAAGCATTGGTCCGGACTGTTTCCACCAGGTATTATTTGCGTTGAAATGCTCTCCGGCATGGTAGGCGTAACCGGGCAGACCGGCCTTAGGCGGATTATGCGCAAATGTATGGAAAGTCACTCGGTTGAGCCCGTCGCAAATAGCGACATCAAAAAGCTGTTTGTAGTGAGCCGGTCCATCCTGCCAGTTTCGCCAGCCTGTTAGTGATTCCGAATCGACGTAGCGTTTTCCGTAGAGATTGGATGCACAGGCCGCTTCCTTGGTAACCCAGTACTGTTTTCCGTTCCAGAATTCACCGCGGGGGATATCAACTTCGCCCATTGCCCAGATCGGATCAACACGTGGATAACCGCCGTGTCCGGCTTCGGCAGCAAGCCTCATGCCATGACGGTTAAGGATCTTGCGGCTGCCGCGGAAATGCCGCTCGACCATAAGTTCGCCGACAGTCTTGCGGTAGTCGGCAATAAATCGGGTCTGGGTGTCCTTGTCTGCAAGCGTCCATTTTTCCAGAAGCGGAAGATATTTAATTGGATCATAGTTGCGGCGTCTTCTGAACTGCTCGACAAAATCCTCTGTCCAGTCGTTTGCCGGGCGAACTTCATAACTGTCATGCGACATGATCTTCAAAATCTTGTGTCCGGGATCAATTTCACCGAGTTTGTTTATCATGTGCAACATATGCCTTTCGGTAGCTCCGGCACTTAGATGGTCGATAAGCAAGCCTTTCGAGTTTGGACTTGGAACTACCAGCCCCTGGTTGGTGCCGCGGCAGACAAAACGCAAGATTGTCCAGCCACCTTTGGGCACATCCCACTTGAGCCGTCCCTTATCATCCATCTTATTGGCCAAGTCTATTGAAAGATCGAGCGAGGCGAGTTTTTTGTCCTTAGACTGAGGAGCTGCCAGAACAGAAATATCAAAATAATAGGTCTGGTCATCGCATGGCAAAGGCAATACCCGGTCAAACTTTTTCGGCCCTGTCACGTCAACCGAACTGCTTGCGATACGCTTAACACCGTCGGATTTTTTGACCCAGGCCCCGCCTGCATTCCAACTGCTGGCGGCGATCATGTTAAGTTCCAGCCCAAGCCTGTCTGCTTCAGTCATCGCATGCCTGACAGACTTCAAGGATTCTTCGCCAAGAAAGGCAGGTCCATGAGGAACCATTTCGCTGCCTCGTAGAACACCAATGTCCCAAATCTCAAAACCTCGCATTCCAAGTGCTGCGGCCTCTTCCATTTCTTTGGTCACCTGCTTGTGATCGACAACACCGTTCATCCAGCACCAATACGCTCCCGGGCGAGCCTCCAAAGGCGGGTTAACAAAAGCTTCCTGAGAAATCCTATCGCCCGCACAAGCTCTGCCGCCAAAAACAAGACTACCGATGAGCAAACTAAACAGCATCAAAGAAACACTCGAACTAATTCTGCCTGCCAACGCGCCTGCAATCAATTCCGTACCGGGAATATTGTGTTTTCTGGTTTTCATTTATATGATTCCTTTCAAAATCATTTAATAACTCAGGTCAAGTTCCTGTTAAGTTCCCCACGGACTTCGGCAGTATCAGTTTTGTCTGTCTTTCCATTTTTTAAGCTCAACTGCGTTCTTGTCCTTCTGTTTCGATTACAGGTTCGTTGAATAAACATAATACGCATCCCTCAAAGGCAAAGCTGCGTCAGCCCTGGCCATAATATTTAGCAGCAAGTAAAAAGCATAGCTCCACATTGAATTTTGAAGCTACCATCTTGTTGTTTACGATCAGGCCTCGTTTCCAGAATATAAAACCGAGGCGTAAACAGTGCATCCTGGGATTCCCCCCTTTCAAGCAAAGAAATCCCTATTTCGCCCCAAAAGCGACACTTTTATCTGTGAACGGTTACTAATGACCAACTTCATCTCAACTTCAATAGTTATCGACAGCTTCAGTACAGTGTAGAGCGATAAGTGCGACCTTATCGCCCTACACTGCGAGCTAAGCAAAGCCAAGCAATGCAATTTCAGCTCAACATCAAATGTGGCCACGTAACCTGTCAAGCCACCTGCCTTGCGGCCGAACACAATCCTTCTGAGCAACTGCTCCGACCGCGTTCAGTTTTTCCTTAATCGAGAACGGCAATCTTACAAATCCGAAATCTCCTGCTCAGGCACACTGTCGGATTTCACCGGTTACGGAGCATAGTAAAGCGAAACCGCGTCGAAGTGGGACTGACCGCCGCCGGCTCTGCGGCCGACACCCAGGCGAATCGTCAGAGACTTGCCAACATGGTCGGCGAGACTCGCAGCGTCGTACGTCCTGGAGAATTCCTGCCACTCACCGCTCAACTGCGGATCCAACGAGGAACTGGGCGTCAGTGCTACTCCGTCGGCCAGCATCTCGAGCACGACGGGAGTTGCCCCGCCATTGGCGAGCATCGAAAGCGTATAGGTCAGGCCGCTTTCGACCGTGGCCAGAGGTGCCTCGGAGATGATCAGCCCGCCGGCCGCATTGCCCCAGCCCCCACCGTTGGACAAGTAATAATAGAGCCCATCGGGGGTATCGCTCTGACGTGCTACAGAGCCCTGACGGTTCGGGAAGCTCGTGTCCCTGTCGTATGTGCCTCCATTATCGATCCACCCCTGGGGGTCGGCCCCGATCCATCCGGGGATATCGACCGCGTCGCCGGTGGTGCCGTCGGAATAGGTCGCAGTCCCGTCATCCATCGGCGCACCTGGTCCTAAGCCCTGCGTCCAGCCGTCGCCAAGGTCCGCAGTGATTGTAGTCGAGCCCGGCTTGTAAATCTCTTCAAAATCGCCGTTGGGTACGGTTATCGCGACCGAAGAGACGTCGCTGACGCTGGGCCGATACAGCCGGATTTCGTCAAAGAACACCATTCCCTTACCGCCGACCGGACCCATACCGCCAAAGCCAATGCTCAGCTCGGTGACATTGCTGAGATCCACGGCAAACGCTGCAAGGTCGATACTCCACTGCTTCCACCGTGGCTGCAATATGTCGGCCGCATCACCGTCATATACCACCTTGGAGCCGTTGACCTTCATATACATCTGCTCAACGATATTAGACGGATCTCCGTGGAAGTGTACTAACAATGATGTTATACCATGCTTTGTCCAATCCGGGCCGGCCTGCAGATCGGCAATATTTGCCGTGACTTCGGAGAGCGGGGCTGCGGTGTTGTCATACAAAAGTGGCACAGATTGCTGGCCTCCATGGACAACCGAGGATTCCATAGACGGCTGGTACATCTCGGTATAGCCCATGGTAGAGCCGTTTGTCGGGATTTCAAAGCCATCGGCCCACGTCTCATATACCAGGTTGCTGCCTTCCTGGCCGGTCTCGATGTCGTTGTAGGACTCGAAGTCGTCCACGACAATGAACTCCTGGGTCGTGAAGTTCAAGACATCACCCTGCCAGATTGTCGGCGTCTCGGCATCGTTCGCCTCGTCGATCCGCCAGTAGTAAGTGCTCGCCAGCTCGAGCGAGGGCGCGTGGCCCGGCTCGGTTACGGTCACAACATCGGCCGTGCCGTCAATTACGGCCTGCTCATCGGAGCTCAGGTAGACGTCGTGCCTGTCCGCCTCTCTTCCGGCTCTCCAGGTG
>Ga0180433_10009982_pt1 | contig 11519 bp, 6 predicted proteins | sample SS_ome_8_FD_132980 | JGI IMG/M metagenome (GOLD analysis project Ga0180433, IMG submission 132980) | Hypersaline lake sediment archaeal communities from the Salton Sea, California, USA - SS_1_D_1 metaG | ecosystem: Environmental > Aquatic > Non-marine Saline and Alkaline > Hypersaline > Sediment... | reverse complement strand
ATGTTTAGCATTGGATCAGCCAAAGGGAAAAATAGAGCGACTGGAGCCATTAAAGCAGCCTTAAACTCTCCTCTCTCCAATTTTTCTCTGGAAGGAGCCAAAGCCGTTCTGTTAAACATTGCAACTTCGGGTGATTTAAAATTAGCGGAAGTGAGGATGATTACTCAGTGGGTTCGACAGGCAATTAAACCGTCGGTTACTTTAATTTTTGGTACTTCGGTTGATCCGAGTTTAAAACCAAAGGCGATGAGGGTAACAATTATTGCGACAGGAGTTAATTAATTCATTGATATAACGATGAAACGGAAATATCCACCAAAGATAAGAAAAAGATCGGGAGAAGTTGTTCCTTTTGAAGCGCAAAAGATCACAATTGCTATTCATAAGGCCGGCCAGGCAACCGGAGAGTTTGATTTAAAAGAGGCCGAGCGATTAACGGAAAAAGTCATTGAGCAAATAAATGAAAAACTCAGTCGTGACTTGCCAACAGTGGAAAACGTGCAAGATTTGGTAGAAGAAGTTTTACTTTCATCTCCTCATCGAGCAACAGCCAAAGCTTATATTATTTATCGAGAGCAACATGCTCAAATGAGGCAAATTGCCAATCAAAGCAGCATTGATTCGGTTGACCAATATTTAAATAGCTCAGATTGGCAGGTGAAAGAAAATAGCAATATGACTTATTCTCTGCAAGGTTTGAACAATTATATTTCTTCAAAAATAAATAGTGTTTATTGGCTCAATAAAATATATTCACCTGAAATTCGCGAGGCCCATAAAAATGGCGACTTTCATCTTCACGATCTGGGATCTTTATCGGTTTATTGTGTCGGCTGGGATTTGCAAGATTTATTGACGGTTGGATTCCGAGGAGCGGTTGGCAAGATAGAAAGCAAGCCAGCAAAACATTTTCGTTCGGCTTTAGGTCAGATTTGTAATTTTCTTTATACTTTACAAGGGGAATCAGCTGGGGCTGAGGCATTTTCTAATTTTGATACATTATTAGCTCCTTATATCAGGTATGATGGATTAACTTACGACGAAATAAAACAAGCTTTGCAGGAATTTGTTTTTAATATGAATGTTCCAACCAGAGTTGGTTTTCAGACTCCATTTTCTAACTTGACGCTTGATTTGGTGGTTCCGAAACATTATCGAGATCAGCCAGTCTTAATCGGTGGCAAGCCGCAGAAAGATACTTACGGAGACTTCCAAGAAGAAATGAATCTATTAAATAAGGCTTTTCTTGAAGTAATGACCGATGGAGACGGATGTGGTCGAGTATTTACCTTCCCTATCCCGACTTACAACATCACTAAGAATTTCGACTGGAATAGCCCGGTGCTTCCTCATCTCTGGGAGGCTACTGCTAAATATGGATTGCCTTATTTCGCTAATTTTGTTAACTCAGATATGAACCCCGAGGATGTCAGAAGCATGTGTTGTCGATTAAGATTATCATTGAAGGATCTAACTAAACGCGGCGGCGGACTTTTTGGAGCCAATCCTTTGACGGGCAGTATCGGAGTAGTCACAATCAATATGCCTCGTCTTGGTTATCTAGCGAAAGATGAGAAAGATTTTTTTGATCGCTTAGAGAAATTGATGATTATGGCTAAAGAAAGCTTGGAAATTAAAAGAAAAGTTTTAGAAAACTTTACCGAGAACGATCTTTATCCTTATTCTAAATTTTATCTTAGAAGTGTTAAAGAAAGATTCGGGGATTATTGGCACAATCATTTTTCAACCATCGGATTGATCGGCTTAAATGAAGCAGAAATTAATCTTCTGGGTTCTGATTTGACGACTGCGAAAGGTCATGATTTTGCTTTGAAAACGCTTGATTTTATGCGAGAAAAGTTATTGGATTTTCAAAAAGAAACAGGCATCAATTACAATCTTGAAGCAACTCCGGCCGAAGCAACATCATATCGTTTGGCCCTGAAAGATAAGGCGCAGTATCCAGGAATAAAATGTGCCAATGAAGATGATTATCAAAAAGGGGCAGCTCCCTTTTATACCAATTCTTCTCAGCTTCCGGTCGATTACACCGAAGATTTGTTTGAAATGCTCGACCTTCAAGATGATATCCAGTGCAAATATACTGGGGGAACGGTTCTTCATTTCTTTCTGGGTGAAAGAATATCTGAGCCAGCTTCTGTGCCGAATTTAATTAAGAAAATTTGTCAAAATTATCATCTTCCTTATTTTACTCTTTCCCCAACATTTTCAGTCTGCCCTCAACATGGCTATTTGTCCGGCGAACAAAAACATTGTCCAAAGTGTGGGGCTCCCTGTGAGGTTTATGCCCGAATAGTGGGTTATTTGCGACCAATTAATAATTGGAACAACGGTAAGGCCGAAGAATTTAAAAAAAGAGCCAAAATTAAATCTAACTAATGAAAATCGGAGGATTCCAGAAATTCTCTCTTATTGATTATCCCGGATATTTAAGTGCTATTATTTTTACCCAGGGGTGCAATATGCGTTGCCCTTATTGTCATAATCCTGAATTAGTTGATCCAGATTATTTCGCCGAAACAATCAATCCGATAGAAATAATCGAATTCTTAAAAAGGAGAATTAACCGCTTGGATGGATTGGTTGTAACTGGCGGGGAACCGACAATTCAGCCCGGCTTGATTGATTTCCTCAAAAAGATAAAAAAGATAGGCTATCTCATTAAATTGGATACCAACGGCAGTCATCCTGAAATTATCAAAGATCTTTTATCTCAGAGGCTAGTAGATTATTTAGCCATGGATATTAAGGCACCTCTTCGTAAATATCGAGAAGTTTCCGATTCTCAAATCGATCCTTCCTTAATTGGTCAGAGCATTAAATTGATCATGGCATCGGGCCAATCATATGAATTCAGAACGACGATTGTTTTTGGTCAGCTCGACAAAAATGATATTCTGGATATCGGTTTGGAGATAAGAGGGGCCGAAAAATACGTCTTACAATCTTTTTCGAGCGGAAAACAGGTTTTGAATGAAGAAAAGATTAGTCTGCGGAGTTACGATGAATCAGAATTGAAAGAATGGGCAGAATTTCTGGAGAGAGATTACGTTAAGCATTGCTTGGTTCGTTAATGCTCGCTAGCACGATCTTATTTCGTTCAGCGATTGCTTTTTTAATAGGAATTATAATTGGTTCATTTGACTGGATTTCATGGCCAATCATTTTATTGGCCCTAGGATCCAGTATTTTTATTTTGTTTTTTGATCGCCGATCTTGGATGATTTTTATTCTTTTAGGCTTAGCTTTGGGTGCTGGCTATTTTAAATACTCCTTTGGCGTAAGAATGATGCAGCATAAGCTCTGGTCATCTGAACAAGATATGGTTTTGGTGGGGACAATTATTGAGACTCCGGAAGTTTATTCTTCGGGGACTCGCTTAATTGTTAAAGTTAACTGGCCAGTTTTATCTCAGTCATCAAAATTGAAAGGCCGCTTTACTATTTTTGGAGATAATTATTTAACTGAATATAAACTTGGCCAAAAAATAATAGTATCCGGCAAGGTTAATTCTGACTTCGGGGAATTTGAAAAATATCATTTGAAAGAAAAAATTTATGGAAATTTCTTTTATCCTTCAGTCCAGAAAATAGAATTTAATTGGTGTTACGCAGGGAGTCGATTTTTAGCAGAAATAAGAGATAAAGCCTCAAACTTAATTGAACGGAAGATGCCGGAACCTCAAGGAGCGTTATTAAAAGCGATGGTTTTAGGTCGTCCGTTACCTAATTATTCTGACTTAACTGATAAATTAAGAAGAACGGGGTTAAGTCATTTGGCGGTAGTTTCGGGGATGCATCTAGTTGTTTTAAGTGGGTTAAGTTTATCTTTTTTTAATAAAATTAAGAAAAATAATTCCCGAGCCACGTTTTATACCGCTATAATTATTTTAATTTTTATTGTTCTGGCGGGAGGGCGTCCATCAATCTGGCGAGCCGGCATGATGGCAGGTTTTGCCATGATGGGTTCATTTTGGGGGCGCCCTCGTCATTCCGGTCGGGCGATAGTTTGGGCGGCCATAATTTTAGTTCTAGGGAATCCTTTGTTGCCGCTTTGGGATATAGGATTTCAACTTTCTTTCATGGCAGTCATTGGTTTAATCTATTTGGCTCCCCATTTTGACAAAATTTTTCTGCGATTAACCGGCAAAACGATAGGTAAATTATTATCTGTTTCTTTGTCAGCTCAAATAATGACGGCTCCTTTGGCCGCTTATTATTTTCATTATTTTTCATTAATCAGTCCGATAGCCAATATTCTAATAGTTTCTTTTTTGCCATTTGTTTTCGCTTTGGGTTTATTATTCTTATTATCGGGTGGTTTGTTCCCATTAAGCTTATTCATGGGATTTATTCTAACGCTGATGACGATGGTAATTTCATGGTTTTCAAGCCTGAATTGGGCTGCTTTTAACTGGGCTCCTTCTTGGTTATTTGTATTATCATATTATGTCATGATAGTGCTGTTTTTGTGTCATCTAAGAAAGAAAAAAATCCTTTTCATGCCTCCGAATTATGTTAAAATAGCATCAGAAATTTACTAATAAAATATGTCTTTTCTCTCTAAAGGAAAATTTAATCTTACTTTGGCTGAAATTATTGCAGGAATACTTGTTTTAGCCTTGATCGGAGTCTCAATTTATTTAGTCTTGAATTACAACCAGGCTCGATCGCGCGATCTTCAAAGAGAGGAAGATCTGTCTTCGGTCCAACAAGCTCTTCACTCTTATCAGATTGATCACGGGAATTACCCCAAAAGAGATAGCGGGGCGCGGCTTGAAGAAGATTTAGGGCTACAAGCAGACCTGCATTATTATTTACCGAGCGGGCTGCCGCACGATCCTCTTTACCCCGATGAATATCAGGCAGAAGGCATTACAGAAAGCTACTCTTATGTTTACAAAACAAAAGATAATGGTTCTGAGTATAGAATTTTTGCTCGTCGAGAGACGGGTAAAAACGATTTTATAACAGTCTATTCTTCTAATGGGCGAGATATCGCTTGGACGGGGAGCCAACCGATGGAAGTAATAATTCATAATTGCGATTTACCATTTATCAGTTCCGGGCAAGATTATGTTCAGGTGGCAACGTCACGCTCTGTTAAAACTGGCGGAGAAGCCTCAAATCAAATAACCGTGGGTGCTGAAGGGTATCGAGCGAGCGTGGCCGGTGAATTGGGAACAATTGATTTGCTTTCAGCAAATGAAATTTATTTTGATATTAATCAAAGCATTGCCGGAACAAGAGTTGTGGGGTTCTTGGCGCAATCTGAATTTTTATCAGCTGGAGAAAATCAGGCTCAAGCGATTGATGAAGATGATCGTTATGTTTATATCGGACTGAATACTTCTCCCGGTAAAATTGTTCGGATTGATAAAAATGATTTCACTCAAGCCGAAACGAAAACATTAGCTAAGGGAGAAAGCTATGTTACGTCTTTGTTAAGCGATGATCATTATATCTATGTCGGATTGGATACTTCACCGGGTCGAATTGTCAGATTGTCTAAATCTGATTTCATGACGACAAGAACAACCATCCTGGGGAATGGACAGAACGGCGTTAAAGCTTTATCGCAAGATAGAGAATATGTTTATGCAGGGCTGGGCACTTCTCCGGCGCAAGTTATTCGTTTACGCAAAGAAGATATGGTCACGACAACGCTTTCTTTAAGCGAATCTGGCTCGGATGTACGTGCTTTGGCTACCGACGATATCTACATTTATGCTATTTTAGGAACATCACCAACTCGAATTGCCAGAATTGAAAAAGAAAGTGGGATTATTCAAACAAGTGTTTTGGCGGCTGGAGAAGAAGAGGCGTATCGTGTAACACAAGACGATCAGTTTCTTTATATTGCTTTGAATACTCGTCCCGGCAGGATGGTCCGTGTTTCCAAGGATAATTTTGCTACTTCTTCTAAGATATTGCCTGAGTGGGACACAAAAGTAACGGCGATAGAACAGGATGATCAATTTGTCTACCTTGGTCTTGATACGTCTCCAGCTAAAATAGTGAGAGTAGATAAAGAAGACCTATCAATGGTCGTCAAAGATTTGGCACCAAAAGAAGACAGAGCTTATGCTATCGTGGCCAAAAGCAATTATCTCTATATTGCTCTCAATACCGACCCTGCCATAATCGTCAGGATGGCAAAAGGAGTCTTTGATGATTTCGAAACTGGCGCGCTTGATCAACAGAAGATTTCTAAAAAATTGATCGGTTCGGCTGATAATCCAACGACAGTGATCGAAGATAGGGATTATCTCTATATTGGTTTGGCAACTTCTCCAAGCATCATCGCTCGAGTAGAGAAAATCGATTTTTCCCGAGTTTTTTATAAAACTCTACCCAATGGTCTTGATAATATTTCCGATTTGACCCAAGACGACTATTATCTCTATGCTTCATTTGCGACTATGCCCGGGAAGGTTGTTAGAATCAATAAAGATGATTTTTCGCTTAGCTTAAAAGAATTTGGTGAGCTTGATATTCGAGCTACTTCTATCGGCCAAGATGCTGACTATCTTTACATCGGATTCCTCACTTCCCCCGGCCGAATCATCAGAACAAATAAAAATGATTTTTCAGACACACGCATAGTAAATCTTCCTTCCGGAGCTAATCGCATAACAAACATGTTGCATGATCAAAGATATATCTATGTCAGTCTGGATACTAAGCCGGCTAAATTGGCCCGAATCGACAAGGAAGACTTTACTTCGATATTAGTTAAAGAGCTGGAAACAGGAAAAATCGGCATTTCTGATTTGACACAAGATGATCAATTTGTCTATGCTAGCCTGAATATGAAACCGGGAATGATCGTGCGTATTGATAAAAATGATTTCAATACTACCTTGATCAAAACTTTGGCAACCAGCGAAGACAATCCCACTTCTCTGATTCAAAACAACCAGTATGTCTATGCTTGCTTGGATACTTCTCCAGCCAAAGTGGTTCGGCTGGATAAGAGTGATTTTTCGACGATAACAAAAGTGATGGCAGTGGGAGAAAATAGTTGTCAGACAATTGCCTTGGATGAAAATTATGTTTATCCCGTTCTCGGAACTCAACCAGCCCAAGTTATTCGTATTTTGGACATGGATATGATTCCCGATGTGCAACAAACAAATACATTTGAAAGACATGCCTTCGACGTTTCTCATTTGTCTGCCGAGCAAAGAAGCAAGGATAGATACGATAAAATTATCTTCAATTCTTATCAGAACGCAGCCCGTTTTACTTTCTATCTGGATAATATTCGATACAGTCGTTGAACCAGTATTATAATTAATACGGTGTTTTATTATGGAAGAATTTGGTCAAACAAAATTTAAGCAAGAAGATAACAGAAAATTAAATTGGCGAGACTTGCTCATTATAATCATGGCGGGTGTTATTGGTTTTTTGGGCGGCTTGACTTCATGGCTTTGGCTAACCCCGATTAACATTTTGGAAGATTCCTATCTTTTTTCAGCTGGAGAAAACTTGGGAATTATTGAAGAGGAAACTTCTCATTATTTAACTCAGACAACTCATGAGGAAAAAATTATTCAAGTAGCCGATCAAGCAATTCCGGCAGTAGTAAGTATCGTTGTTACGAGAGAGGTTGCAATCGATCCATTTTATGGAATGAGTTGGTTTTTCGATGATTCCGAATCAAAGACGCGCCAGGAAATAAGCCATGGCACAGGATTTTTTGTCTCTTCAGACGGTTTGATCTTGACAAACAAGCATGTGGTTTTAGACGAAGAAGCGGAATATCAAGTGGTGACTTCAGATAACAAAAAATATTCAACTCAAGTTTTAGCACGTGATCCAGTTTATGATTTGGCTTTAATAAAAATAGAAGGATCGGATTTTCCAGTGCTTGAATTAGGTGATTCGGATGGTCTTGTGCCAGGGCAAACAGTCTTGGCTATCGGTAATGCTTTGGGGCAATTTGAGAGCACGGTTTCCAGTGGCATAATATCGGGCTTGAGTCGAACAATAAGTGCTTATGGTTTAGGCTATAGTGATACACTTACTGATTTGATTCAAACTGACGCCGCCATCAATCATGGCAATTCTGGTGGACCATTGCTTAATTTGAATGGTCAAGTGGTAGGTATTAATGTGGCAATGGCCGAGCAAGCCCAAAACCTTGGTTTTGCTATCCCGATTAATCAGGCCAAGAAAGCTATCCACTCGGTTCAGGAAATGGGTCAAATTGTATATCCCTTTTTAGGAATAAATTATATTGCCGTTGATGAATCCGTAAAAGAAGAATTTAATTTACCCTATAATTATGGTGCATTGATTGTACTCAATCAACGAACGGGCATAGCAGTTGTTCCGGATTCAGCCGCATCTGACATGGGGTTAAGAATTGACGATTTGATCTTAGAATTTAATGATGAAAAGATAACTACTGATCGGACTCTTGTTCAAATTATTCAAGATTATAAACCTGGGGACCAAGTTTCTTTGAAGGTTTGGCGAGAAGAGAAAATAATTACAGTCAGAGGTTATTTGGGTCAAAATGAAGGTTAGCTTGACGTGTTTCTTATCTGTGCCAAAATTTAAAAGGTTAATGTTTTATGATGGAAGGATACGAAGGAATTGGAGGTGGTGATTTCACCTACAATTCTCAACAAGCAATTATAAAGGCTCGAGCGATTGCCACTCAGAATAGACAGCAAAGGATAGATGCTTTACATCTATTAAAGGCTTTGTTTTCTCAACAAGAAAGCATGGTGGTTTTGTGTTTGAAAGAAATGGAAATTGATTTAAAAAAAATTCAAGAAAAAACTGCTCGGGCAATTGATCAAATTCCAAAAGTTGAAAACACTGAAATAATGGCCGGTCAGTTTTATTTGACTCAAGATTTGGCTCAGGTTTTGGCTTCAGCCAAGAAAATTGCTCTTCGGATGAAAGATCAATTCATCTCGACAGAACATCTTTTTTTGGCCTTACTAGAAACAGAAAGTCAGGCTCAGACGATTCTTCTAACGGAGCAAAAATTAAATCAGGAAGCTTTCTTGAATGTTTTAAGCAAATTACGCGGCGGACATAAAGTAAATGACCCTCATCCTGAAAGCAAGTATCAGGTTATCAGAAAATATACTCGAGATTTAACCAAATTAGCCGAGGAAGGAAAGCTTGATCCAGTTATTGGTCGAGAAGAAGAAATTAGACGAGTTATGCAAATCTTGAGTCGACGAACTAAAAACAACCCCGTTTTAGTCGGTGAAGCGGGAGTAGGCAAGACAGCGATCGTGGAAGGATTAGCTCAGCGTATTATGGAAGGGAATGTTCCCGAATCTCTTAAAAACAAAAGAGTTATTGCTTTGGATTTGGGAGCGCTTATTGCCGGAACTAAATATCGAGGAGAATTTGAATATCGCATCAAGGCTTTAATTAATGAGATTAAAACAGCCAAAGGAAAATATATTTTATTTATTGATGAGCTCCATACCATTGTTGGAGCAGGGGCAGCTGAGGGGGCGGTGGATGCTTCGAATTTGCTTAAACCAGTCTTGGCTAGAGGAGAGCTTAGAACGGTTGGCGCTTCAACGCTAAACGAATATCGAAAATACGTTGAAAAAGATAGAGCTCTTGAAAGAAGATTCCAGATGGTTCAAGTCAACGAGCCTTCATCGGATAATGCAATTAGCATCTTGCGTGGCATTAAAGAACGATACGAGCTTCATCATGGCGTGAAAATAAAAGATGCAGCCCTAAGAGAAGCAGTTTTATTAAGTGAACGTTATATCCCCGACCGTTATCTTCCTGATAAGGCTATTGATCTAATAGATGAAGCCGCTTCCGCTTTGAGGCTAGAATTAGAATCAGAGCCAGAAAAATTAGATTATTATCGACAAGAAATTGGACGTTTAAAAATAGAGAAGCAAGCGCTCAAGGGCGAAGTAGGCAGCGAATCTGAACAAAGGATTAAAGTTATCGAAAGAGAATTAGCCGATATCAATGAAAAAGTTAAAGAGATAGAAGGAAAATGGGGGGCGGAAAAGAAAATGGTTCGGCGAATCAAAGAACTAAGAAATGAGATCGATGCCCTCTCTTTAAAATCGGAAATGGCTCAGAGAGAGGGAGATTTGCAAAAAGCAGCCGAAATCAAATATGGAGAAATTCCAGCTTTAAAAAAAGAATTAAGCAAGATTGAAAAGAAATTAGTTAAATTCCAAAAAGAGCATTCTTTGACTGAAGAAGAAGTTACAGAAGAAAATATTGCTGAAGTGGTGTCGCGCTGGACTGGCATCCCAGTCACTAAAATGATAGATGAAGAAGCTAAAAAATTGGAAGATATGGAAAACATATTAGGGTATCGTGTCATTGGCCAAAAACATGCTATCTCGGCGGTGGCTCGAGCCATTCGGCGCAGTCGGGCTGGCATTGGCGAACAAAATAGACCAATGGGGGTTTTCCTGTTCTTGGGGCCAACAGGGGTTGGAAAGACAGAAATGGCTCGTTCATTGGCTGAGTTTTTATTTAACGATGAAGATGCGATGATTAGATTGGATATGTCTGAATACATGGAAAAACATAGTGCAGCCAAAGCCATCGGCTCCCCGCCGGGCTATGTTGGTTATGAAGAAGGCGGTCAATTGACTGAAAAAATAAGGCGCCGACCGTATAGTATTATTTTGTTAGATGAGATTGAGAAAGCTCATCAAGATTTCTTCAATTTGCTTTTGCAGATCTTTGAAGATGGACGTTTAACCGATTCTCAGGGAAGAATGGTTTCTTTTAAAAATGCGATTATTATCATGACTTCAAATATCGGCTCTCAATTTATCCAAAAAAGCGGACCATTTGGTTTTGGCTTGGAACAAGAAAATTCAGAACAGCGACAAATGGAAGATAAGATAAACGAATCTCTCAAAGAATATTTCCGTCCGGAATTTCTGAATCGACTTGATGAAATAGTGGTCTTTAATTATTTGGAGAATAAGGAAATTCGTCAAATTGTTGATTTAGAGCTGGAAAAAGTAACAAAGAGAATCCGTCAAGTTAAAGCCGTGGAAGTTAAATTTTCTAAAAAGATAAAAGATCATTTGGCCGAAGTGGGATTTGATCATGATTTAGGGGCTCGACCTCTTAAACGAAAAATTCAATCATTAATTCTCGACCCCCTTTCTTTAAAAATTATTGCTGGAGAAATAGTAAGTGGCAGCTCGGTTTCTGTTGATTTCAAAGAAGGAGAAGCTTCTTTTAAAATAATCGGGCAACGCAAAAAATTACCAGCTCCGATAGCTTAAAGATATTTTGGTTTGCTTAATTTTTTCTTGAAGCTATAATTTTTCTGTGGAGAGGTGGCTGAGTGGCTTAAAGCGGCACACTGCTAATGTGTTGGGAGTTTATCCCGCGCGGGTTCGAATCCCGCCCTCTCCGCCCGTTGTTGCGGGAGGGGTACGAAAGTGGCTTACTCGGGCGGTCTTGAAAACCGCTGTCCGCAAGGACTCGTGGGTTCGAATCCCACCCCCTCCGCTTTTT
>Ga0180433_10009981_pt1 | contig 11520 bp, 10 predicted proteins | sample SS_ome_8_FD_132980 | JGI IMG/M metagenome (GOLD analysis project Ga0180433, IMG submission 132980) | Hypersaline lake sediment archaeal communities from the Salton Sea, California, USA - SS_1_D_1 metaG | ecosystem: Environmental > Aquatic > Non-marine Saline and Alkaline > Hypersaline >... | reverse complement strand
TCTTGAAGATTTTCACCCCCTTACGCTGGAAGATAAACCGCTTTTCGACATCCACTATAAAACCTTTCCACCGATCCATAGTGACAATCTATTTACAACAATGATAAGTTGGATGGATTATGCTCAATATCACTATGCGATGGTGGATGACACTCTTTGCATCATGACTAAAATTGGAAACATCATCAGATTCAGACCGCCCATTGGAAAACGTTCAAAAACCATTGCTGACCAAGTACTCCATCTTGCCAAACAACAAGACTCAGATTATCCATTGGGTATCATTGATGAACCGACCAAAGACTGGCTTTCCGCAACTTATCCAAATCTAGTGATTTCTCCACATCGGGATTTCTTTGAGTATGTCTATACTGCAGCTGATCTTGCTGAACTATCAGGATCGGCGTACGCAAAGATACGAAATAGACTCAATAAATTCACCAAGCAACATATCTACACGGTTGAAGAGATTGATAAAGACGATATTGAAGAAGTCCGAAAGTTTCTACATCGCTGGTGTCTCTGGAAGGACTGCTCATCGGATCCCTTTCTTGAACAGGAGAAAAAAGCCATTCTTACATCAATGGACCTTTTTTTTGAGCTTGATCTCCGCGGATTAGCCATTCGCATTAATGGCGCTATTGAATCTATTGCCATCTATGAGCAGATGAATTCAAATACGGCGGTGGTGCACTATGAAAAAGGCTCTCCAGACTATGACGGGATATACAAAGCCATTAATGCTGAAACAGCGAAGATATTGCAGGAGGAAGTCACGTTCGTCAATCGGGAGTCAGACATGGGCATTCCTGGCTTACGAAAAGCAAAATTATCTTACCGCCCCCATCACATGGTTGAAGTCTTTCATATCGCCAAGGCTAACCTACTTTGATATGATTTTTGTAAAACATGTTTTGCGAAGCATCTGTCTATTGTTATTCCTCATCGTCGCACGCAGGGCACTTGGATGATAAAAAAGAAGAGCGCATTAGTTTACAAATCCTACATGTTTCAGGGATAACAGAATCGTGCCCATTGTTGATAATGCGTTCAGCAGATATTTTAATCTCCTGACTAATTCCATTATCATCAATTTCAATTTTCCCCCGCTTTCTTGAAACATATTGACAGATTGCTGCAGGAGTCACTCCAAGTTTTTCAGCGGTTTCTTTTTGATTTAATCCAAAATTTGCAATCATACTCTGTGCAATTTCTCGCCGTATGACAGGTAAGCCATTCCACATCATATATTCGCAGGGAGTGCGCCTCATGGCCATGAATAATATTGTATATACTTATAATTAACGATTGTTTACGATTTTTTAGAAGCTGATCGAGAAAACCTAAAGCTTCAAGGAGAATCACCTAGTACCGTTCCTATAACGCTAGAAGATATTTTATTGTACCGAAGGGATTATTAAAAATACAGAAATATTTTGTTACGCCCCCTCTTTCTTATTAAAACAATACAATGCCATATTACACAGCACCGCCTCGACCAAAATCTTTAAATATAGATGTGTGATTAACAATTGTTAATAATGGGGTTGTATGGGGGACCTCACACAACGTCAATTGGATATCTATGAGGTGGTTTAGAACAATACTCGTGAGATTAACAACGAATGCGGAGATGTAAACCTGTTAGAGGCATTTTTGAGAAAATCCCATTCTTTCCTCCTCTCCTCACCATCCCTTGCCCCTAATGCTTTGCATCTCCCATCCTATCCTTTTCCTACAACCTCATCCACAATATTGAAATAAGAACGAATGGTTTTGGTTGCAAATGGATAAGACTGATCCAATCTGTGGCATGAAAGGAACCATCAAGGCACATGGCCACTATTTTTGTAGCGAGCATTGCATTAAACAATATGAGAAGCAACAAGACGTTTCTTCAGAGGCACCACCATCGTGTCCAAGTTGTGCAGGTCACGCCGTCCATAAAAAATGGTACAAAGAACGGTTATTCATCGTTATGTTGGTTATTCTTGTTCTCCTTATCGCAAGTGTTCTGCTGCCGGTGCTTCATCCGTTTTACGATGCATTTATTGATTATTTGCTCTTAATTTGGTGGGCAATTCTGGTTGGATTTCTCATCGGAGGCGTTATCGATTATTTTGTCCCTCGAGAATATATCCAAAAATATCTTTCTAGACACCAAAAACGAACGATTCTCTATTCCATTATTTTTGGATTTTTAATGAGCGCCTGCTCTCATGGCATTCTTGCTATTGCTATTGAATTGTACAAAAAAGGAGCGAGCACTTCTTCAGTAGTTGCCTTTTTGCTTGCGTCGCCTTGGGCAAATCTTCCTATTACTGTCCTTCTCTTTGGCTTTTTCGGCACCAAAGCAGCATTTATTGTGCTTTCAGCATTATTTATTGCCGTTATAACGGGTCTTATTTATCAGGCTCTAGAACGGCGAGGGATGGTTGAATGTGATAAATGCGAGCACGGTGAGGATCATCCGATACTTTCCACCTTTTCCATACGAGCGGATGTGAAGAAACGATGGCACAACTACCAATTTACGAAAGCAAACATCATCGTTGCCATTAAAGGCGTATTTGGTGGTTCATGGGCATTATCAAAGATGGTGCTCTGGTGGCTGTTAGTCGGTATGGTTATGGCGGCATTTGCTCGAGCATATATACCACACCATTTATTTTTAACATATATGGGCCCAACGGCATTAGGTCTTGTTGTTACTTTGTTTTTTGCAACCATTATTGAGGTATGCTCAGAAGGAAGCTCGCCGCTTGCGTTTGAAATATTCAGTCAAACTGGTGCTTTTGGGAACAGTTTTACCTTTTTGATGGCTGGAGTTGCCACCGATTATACAGAGATTGGATTGATCTGGCAAAATATTGGGAAAAAGGCAGCATTATGGCTACCGATTATTACCGTTCCACAGATATTGGTGTTAGGGTATTTGTTTAACCTTATTACCTAAAGGTTTTTGTACCCTTTACTTATCACGGTATGAGGGCTACGTATGGATTTTACCTTAACCGATCAACAAACGTTGTTCCAGAAGACAATTAGAGCATTTTGTGAAAAAGAACTCAAACCTCTTGCTTCAAAGATTGACAAAGAGGAGTACTTCCCCAAAGCTCTCTATAAAAAGATGGGGCAAATGGGTCTATTGGGCATGACGGTCCCTCAAAAGCATGGTGGGGCAGGCATTGATCGTGTCAGCTATATGATTGCACTTGAAGAGATATCCAGGGTCTGCGGGTCCACTGGTATTACTGTTGAGGCACATAACTCACTTGGTTTGGGACATATTTATGAGCGGGGAACAGAAGAACAACGGAAAAAATATCTACCAAAATTAACGAATGGAGATGGGCTTGCTGCCTGGGCGTTAACAGAACCAAATGCGGGATCTGATGCTGCAGGACTACAAACGACTGCCGTTCTTGACAAGGATCAATGGGTGTTGAATGGAACAAAACAATTCATCACGAGTGGCGATATAGCTGATGTCGTAACAGTCATGGCAAAGACAGACAAAGAAAAGGGTGCAAAGGGCATCAGTGCCTTTATTGTCGAAAAAGACACTCCTGGTTTTAGGATAGGACAATCGGAAGATAAACTCGGTCTTCGGGGCAGCCACACGGTTGAATTAATCTTTGAAAACTGCCGTATTCCTAAAGAACAATTACTCGGCGAAAAGGATTTGGGCTTTGTTGGCGCCATGAATATTTTGGATCGTGGTCGAACGGCAATTGGTGCCATGTCCGTTGGTATTGCTCGTGGTGCGTTAGAAGACAGTATTGAGTATGCCAAGCAGCGACAACAATTCGGACGGCCTATCGGTAAATTTCAGGCCATCCAGTGGATGATTGCAGAGATGGCGACGGAGGTTGATGCCGCACGCCTTTTGGTTTACCGTGCAGCGTTTATGGAAGACCAAAATGTACCTTTTACGAAAGAAGCATCGATGGCAAAACTCTTCGCATCAGAAAGTGCAATGAGGGCAACAGTAAAAGCGATGCAGATTCATGGAGGGTATGGATATATGAGAGAATATCCTCTCGAACGATATTATCGAGACATTAAACTCTGCCAAATCGGCGAGGGTACTTCTGAAGTGCAACACATGGTCATTGCAAAACAATTGGGTTTGTAGTAAAAAGAGGGAGGCGTATGGTTAAACATCTGCAGAAAAAAGATAGATATGAGGAATTGTACAAGAACTTCTCCTGGAATGTACCTAAATATTTTAACTTTGGATTTGATGTTGTAGATAGATGGGCTGAAGATCGAACGAAACTGGCTCTCATCTCGATCGATCGCAGTGGTAAGCGGGATAGGTATCATACGTTCCGTGATCTGTCTGTTGAGTCAAATCGATATGCCAATGCTCTGAGGCGGATAGGTGTCAAGAAAGGAGACCGCGTCCTGGTCATTCTCCAAAGCATTCCTGAATGGTATATTGCACTTATCGGCATGTTTAAACTTGGTGTTGTTCCCATGCCAGGAACCGTGCTTCTTACTGAAAAGGACGTAGAATATCGAGTAAACAGAGCAGAAGCCTGTATGATTTTCACTGACAAAGATCATGCTGATATTGTCGAGAAGATTAAATCAAAATGCCCTTCATTACAGCATCTTATGCTTGTTGATGGAACACGAGAGGGATGGTTGAATTATCAGGAAGAAATGGACAAATCATCCTATGAGCTTTCACAACAAGAGACCGGAAAAACGATTCCTTCAGACCCCATGCTTATCTATTTCACGTCGGGCACAACGGGACATCCAAAAATGGTGTTACACACACATAGCTATCCCTTGGGCCATGAAGTCACCGCACGCTTTGCGCAAGGACTGACAAAATGTGATTTGCATTGGACGGTCTCAGAAACAGGTTGGGCAAAAGCCGCATGGGGAAAGCTTTTCGGGCAAATGATTGTTGGTGCTGCCGTTATTCAATGGGAAACCCCTAGTCGCTTTGATGCCGACGGATTGCTGCGAGCTATGGAGCGCTATGGAGTAACCTCATTTTGCGCTCCGCCAACCGTGTACCGATTACTCATTCAGATGGACTTATCTAAGTATGCTCTTAAGCTTAGACATTCCATGAGTGCAGGAGAGCCTCTCAATCCTGAGGTTATTCGGGTCTGGAAAGGGGCGTTTGGGCTAGAAATCTATGACTTCTATGGCCAGACCGAAACGGTATGTGTTCTGTCCAACTATCCCTTTATGCCTATCAAATATGGGTCGGTGGGAAAACCAACACCCGGCCATGATGTTCGTATTGTTGATGATGCAGGAAACGAACTCGGTCCCAATAAAGAAGGAAACATTGCCTTGTATATTGGTGACCAGCGTCCACCAGGTCTCTTTAAAGAATATTGGAAAGACCCCGACATTATGAAAAAGGCATTTAGAAATAACGTTTATTACACGGGTGATCGAGGGTACAAAGATGAAGATGGTTATTTCTGGTTTGTCGGTCGAGATGATGATGTCATAAAATCCTCAGGCTATCGAATAGGTCCTTTTGAGGTGGAATCTGCTCTTATGGAACATTCTGCTGTTGCAGAATGTGCAGTGGTGGGTGCTGACGATCCCAAAGGAGTTCGTGGTATTGTGGTGAAAGCGTTTGTTGTGCTTGCCAAAGGATACAATCCCTCAGATGCACTGACCAAAGAGTTGCAAGAGTATGTGAAAAAGGTTACGGCACCTTACAAGTATCCGCGAATCATTGAGTATGCTGAGGAATTACCAAAAACCATTTCCGGTAAAATATTGCGTCGAGAATTACGGAAACAATAAAATCAACTACGGCAACCACTGTTGTACATGTGAAAGACTTCTCTTCAACTGAGGAACATGATCAAATTTTGCTAGTTCACTGGGTTTGATCCATCTGTACTCAGTATGTTCCCAGTCGAGAGTGATGGTAGGTTTATGGTTGAGTATAACAAGAACAGGATGAACGATCCATGTTTTTTTTGCCAGTTCATCAGTAAAGGTGTAGGGTTCTCCCAGATGATATGAAGCAATATCGTTGTTGCCTATGCCCGTTTCCTCACGTAGTTCCTCGAGAATTTTCTCTTTCAATGGTTTTAGTTCATCAAGATATCCTGCAACCGTATTCCATTTTTGCTTGTACGTGCTCACCTTGGCACTTCGTTTCAGCAGCAGCATGCTCTGTTTGTAGCAAACAAAGATAGTAAGTACTGGTGCCGTATCAGCAGTGCAAAAGTCAATTCTGCCATCAGGAAATGTCGGCAACGTTTGTTGGAATGAACGAAGAATACGATGCACTTCTTCTTTGAAAACCATCAATATAACAAATGGCAATATTCTTTTTTAAACCATCTGTTATGTGGGCCGTTACTTATTCAACACAAAAGTATAAATTCGTACAATTCATATGATATAAGTGTGTGAGGACGGGATGTAGCATGACCGCATGTGCAATATGTGGAAAAACGTTAGGATGGTTTGACAAGTATCAATGCTATGATGAATCTGACATGTTGCTCACGATTTGTAATGACTGTAAAAAAAATACGTTTCCAGAACGTCAAATAGAAGCGCCAGAAAACCATCTGTTTGTATTTAATGCGTTTCCTTTCGGCAGGCCACCAAGGAAAGAATAGTATTATTCTTCTTCGATTACACATTCTGCCTTTTTTGGAAAAATGGCATACCGGATATTTAAAGCAATGCGCAAGATCCACTCAACAAGTCTTCCCAAGAAAAATGTGCTCCCCAATCAGAAAAATTGGTTATTTCCACAGATTCTCCTCCCCAACCAGCTGATATTCTTCCACTCTTTATAAACGTATAGTCTCATGTATTGTCTTTCTAAAAGACAGCACCTGTGTTTAACAAACTGAAACGCTTAAAAACAGGACAAGCATTTCCGTACCGGGGCGAGGCCAGATATGAGTATATGCAAAATAACAAGTGTACAGGCGAGACGTTATCTCCTGTTGGCTGTCTTGTTTGTAATGATATGGCTTGCTATACTGTTTACTCAATTCTTTGTACCCTATAGTTTTCACATCATGGTTATGATGGGACTTGTATTTTCAACAAGATTGGGGGAATTTGTTAGAAAAAGCGTAAGGCAGTAAAGGAAAAGAAAACACCTGCTTACGCACGTGTCTTTTTCTTTTGTTTTTCAAGTGTTGCTAAAAACGAGTCAATTTCCTCTATTGCGGCTTCATACTGTTTATCCATATCCATTGTACCACCAGTGTCGTACGTTTTGTGAATACCTCTATTTAAAGGTATCTTGAAAAAATGTCAAAATGATCAAAATAAAAGATAATTGCTTTCCTGAGAAATGAAGGTTTATACTTTCTTGGTCATCAGCAGTTTAACCATCAGGCCAAAAATCATCAAATAACTCAGTAGAATCAGTCCACCGGCAAGTGCCCACATGCCAACAAAAATAATAATAAACCCAACCGTGCTGAGAACAAAGATAAGACTGACGATGATCTGTAGTTTTTGAAGGGTAGTCATGCCATTGAAGGTACTCATCTCGATGATTTTCGACTCTTTTTTCTTTTGCATGGTGTTACACCATTCCAATAATATATAATACAAAGTATATAAATATTGTCTTACATTCTAAAGACGCCTGGCTTCCAGTCGGGAATTGGTGCATTTAACGAGGCAGAGATACCCAATCCAAGAACCACGCGGGTGTCAATAGGATCAATGATGCCATCATCCCAGATACGTGCAGTACTGTAGTAGGGGTTTCCTTCGGTTTCATATTTATTTAATATGGGTTCAGTGATGGCCTTTTCTTCTTCTTTGGTAAGCTCTTTTCCCTTGCGCCATAGTTGGTCCCGTTTGACCGTTAGCAGCACACCAGCTGCTTGTTCTCCACCCATAACTGATATACGGGCGTTGGGCCACATCCATAGTTGGCGTGGGTCATAGGCGCGACCACACATACCATAATTACCAGCACCAAATGATCCACCGATAATAACGGTGAATTTTGGTACTTGTACACAGGTAACAGCGGTTACCATTTTTGCCCCATCTTTAGCGATACCACCAGCCTCATACTTTCTACCAACCATGAACCCTGTAATATTTTGGAGAAATACGAGTGGAATTTTTCTCTGACCGCAGAGTTCGATGAAATGACTGCCTTTCAATGCAGATTCAGAAAATAATACCCCATTATTAGCAAGAATGCCAACAGGATATCCCATAATACGCGCAAAACCACATACCAGCGTTTCACCATAGAGCGCTTTGAATTCATGGAATTTAGACCCATCAATGATGCGAGCAATGATCTCACGAACCTCGAAAGGTTTTCGTGAGTCTTTAGAAATGACCCCATAGATTTCTTTGATGTCATAGGCAGGTTCTTCTGGTTTTGTAATATCAAGATATGTTTTTTCAGGTCGATTTAAATTTTCAACAATATTGCGCGCGATATGAATAGCTTCAGAATCATCATGGGCATAGTGGTCTGAAACGCCACTCTGACGGCAATGAACATCGGCCCCACCCAAGTCTTCCGCAGACACCTCTTCCCCCGTAGCTGCTTTGACAAGTGGTGGCCCCCCAAGGAAAATAGTGCCCGTTCCTTTGACGATAATGGTTTCATCTGACATGGCAGGAACATAGGCACCACCTGCAGTACAGGAACCCATCACGACAGCAATTTGAGGGATTTCCTTTGATGACATCTTTGCCTGATTGTAAAAAATTCTTCCAAAATGTTCTCGGTCAGGAAACACTTCGTCCTGCATGGGAAGAAATGCGCCGCCAGAATCGACTAGATAGATGCAGGGGAGATTATTTTTGAATGCAATATCTTGTGCGCGAAGATGCTTTTTTACGGTCATAGGATAGTATGTCCCACCGGTCACTGTTGCATCATTTGCAACAATGACGACTTCTTTGCCATGAATGATACCGATGCCTGTGACAATGCCGGCACAAGGGGCGCGATTATCGTACATGCCATATCCTGCAAGATGGTTGAATTCCATAAATGGTGTGTCGGGGTCAATCAATGATTCAATACGTTCACGGACTAGCATTTTGTTACGAGATTTATGAAGCTTACTTTTTTCCTCTCCACCACCTTTCATAGCGACGGCAATTTTTTGTTTCAAATCCTTTACCATCTTTTCATAGTGCGTATAATTTGTTTTATACTCTTTACTTGAGGTATCAATATGACTTTCGATAACATCCATGGATTTACTCTCCCTTTGCTTTGGTCATTTCAACGGTTTGTTGACCAATTTCAATTTGGTCCTTTTCCTTGAAATTAACCTTCTTAATGGTTCCAACATAAGGAGATCGAATGAGGTATTCCATTTTCATGGCTTCGATGACCATGATCACGTCTCCTTTCTTTACTTTCTTTCCTGGTTTCACTTTAACGGCGACTACCTTTCCAGAAATTGGCGAGGTCAGATCGCCCTCTTCCTTCTTTCTTGTTTTCTTTTTACCGGTAAGCTCAACGGGCCGGACTTTGAAGACCTCTCCGTCAACAAACACGTACTTTTCTTTTTCCCCTTCAGTAATGACACATTTGATAGTCCGATCGCCAACCTGTAGCTTGAGATGCCCTTTTTCAAGTTCTGTTGCTTCGACAGTATATTCTGTATTGTCATACATGATATAGTAGTGCTTTTGACGACGCTCGACGGTGACATTGTAGACATGATTTTCGTGTTCGTAGTTGATAAACATTGCTTACACCCCTGCCCCCATACGCCATCGTCCCACATGTTTCCATGGGGAGTGAGGATCAACTTCTTTGTATCGTACCAGTTCTTGTTTTTTCGAATGCATTGCATCATAGACGGCAAGTGCAATAACAGCATCAACAGGCAATCCTTCTTTTGCAACCGTCCAATCTTTAAAATAGTTATCAATAAAGTGTGTGGTGATGTGTCCTCTTCTAAACTCTTCATGATCTAACACTTTCTTGAGAAATGCAATATTGGTTGTTATCCCAAGAGCGACATAACGAGAGAGCGCCCAGATCATTTTGTTGATACTTTCATTACGATTTTCACTACTGACAATTAGTTTTGCAAGCATGGGGTCATAGTAGGGCGTGATTTCCATTCCTGGATACATTCCCGTGTCGTCCCGGATGTTTGGGCCGCTAGGGATGTCTATCTTTTTGAGCGTGCCAATGCTGGGTAGGAATCCATTTGATGGGTCTTCAGCATAAATTCGGCATTCAAGTGCATGCCCTCGTTGACTGAGCTGTTGCTGTTTGAGCGTCAACTCCATCCCACTAGCAATACGAAGTTGCCATTTTGCCAAATCAATACCTGTTGTCGCCTCCGTAATGGGATGTTCCACTTGAAGACGGGTGTTCATTTCCATAAAATAAAAATTGAGGTTGCCATCTACCATGAACTCAACGGTACCTGCATTTTCATATCCAACGGTTTGTGCTGCCACCACGGCTGCAGTACCCATCTTTTCCCTCAATTCTTTCGTCATCACTGGTGAAGGCGCTTCTTCAATAATCTTTTGATGTCGCCGCTGAATGGAACACTCTCGCTCAAATAAATGAATGACGTTGCCATGCTCATCAGCAAGAATTTGAAACTCAATATGTCGTGGTTTATCGAGATATTTTTCTAAAAACACCGTATCGTCACCAAACGCAGATTTTGATTCCCGTTTGGCACTTTCAATGGATTCTTCTAAAAATTCTTCTGATTGAACCAATTTCATGCCTTTGCCGCCACCGCCAGCAGCAGCTTTTACCAACAGCGGAAATCCAATCTTTTTCCCTTCTTTTACTAATGAAGACATATCTTGCTTTATCCCATGATATCCTGGAATCACCGGAACATTTGCTTTTTCCATAGTTTTTTTCGCTGCGATTTTGTCTCCCATCAGACTAATAACTTTTGGAGAAGGGCCGATAAATTTGATACCAACATCTTCACATGAGTGGGCAAAATCAGGATTTTCTGCAAGAAATCCATACCCTGGATGAATGGCGTCTGCCCCGGTATCTTGTGCAAATTTGATGATTTTTGGAATATTCAAATAACTCTCGATAGGAGTAGGATCGCCAAGGTTTTTTGATTCATCAGCAAGCTGAACGTGCGGAGCGGCCTTGTCTACTTTTGAATAGATGGCAACAGTCTTGATGCCCATTTCTTGGCACGCTTTGATGATTCGTACAGCAATTTCTCCCCTATTTGCAATCAACACTTTCTTAAACATGTCCTATTCGCTCCATGACGGCTTTCGTTTTTCAAGAAACGCGGAAATTCCTTCTTGCCCCTCTGTTGAAACACGAAGTTCAGCAATTTTTTTCACGGTAAATTCTTTAAAATCAGCTCTACTCATCTGTTCACACGCACTGACTAATTGTTTTGCTTCTTTGATTGCGTTTGGGCCTGACGAATGTAGGTGGTCAACGTACGTTTGCACGACTTCATCAAGCTTCTCTTCGGGAACAACATAATCGAGCAACCCTGTCTCTTTTGCGTGTTCGGCGGTGAAACGTTCTCCAGTGATAAACAGTCG
>Ga0180433_10009980_pt1 | contig 11520 bp, 7 predicted proteins | sample SS_ome_8_FD_132980 | JGI IMG/M metagenome (GOLD analysis project Ga0180433, IMG submission 132980) | Hypersaline lake sediment archaeal communities from the Salton Sea, California, USA - SS_1_D_1 metaG | ecosystem: Environmental > Aquatic > Non-marine Saline and Alkaline > Hypersaline > Sediment... | reverse complement strand
CGGTACAACTACGAGATCAACCGCGTCCGCCGATGCGTCATCCACTACGCCGACCCCGACGGCCGCCTGTACCCGTTCTGCACGTACAACGCCGGCCCGGAGAATCGGTATAAGGTCGAGAAGAAGTTCGCCCTGACGCCCGCCGAATACCGCGCGCGGCAGAAGGCGTAGACCGCGGCGCGCCGCGGATAAGGATGTCCGGCCGCTCCCGCGGCCGGCTCGAATCCCCAATCCGCATTTCCCCATTCCGCATTCCCTCACCGTTTCCATTCCAGCGGGTTGGGGGGCGGAGGTTCGAGGAGGGGGACGCCGAGGCCCTCCAAATCGCGCGGCGGCGGGAGCGTCCGGCCGCGCTGGATCACGATGGCCGGCGCCTCGTGGAAGTCGCGCTCCTTCGCCGGCGGCGGCAGGTCCGCGCCGCCGGGAATGTGCCCCCGCTTGGAGGCGTCGAGGCAAATCTCCGTGGCGTGCCGCACCAGGTCGAAGCCGGCAGAGAGTTCCGCCCGGTACGTGCCGTCCGCACCCGTCACCGCGTAGGCCGTCAGGTGCCGGGCGCCGACCGGTCCCTGAAAGGTGGCCCGGAGGCGGACGCGAGCGCCCGCCACGCCGCGGTTCGTCTCGGCGTCGATGACGCGGCCGTGGACCTCGTACAGGTTGGGCTTCCTCGGCCGGGGAGGGGGGAGGTGGCAGCCGCCCGCGAGCAGGGCGAGGAAGGCGAACGCAAGAACGGCGCAAGTTGTAGCGCGGCGGCCTTCCGAGGCCGCCGCGATGACCGGTATGCGTTCGGGCGCGGTGGCCTGGGAAGGCCACCGCGCGGAAGCTTGCCTGTCAATCCGCAATCCGAAATCCTTCGTCTCGCTCACTCACGCCGGGCCTTTTCCACCTCGTCGCGGAAGCGGCGCGCAAGGTCCGTGATGGCGGCCCAGTCGCCGGCCGCCACCGCTGACTTCTTCACCAGGGCCGAGCCGGCGCCGAGCGTGACGGCGCCGGCGCGGAGGAACTCGGCCGCCGTCTCCAGGTTCACGCCGCCGGTCGGCAGCAGTTTGAGCAGCGGCATGGGGGCAAGCAGCGCCCGGATGTACGCCGGCCCGCCCACGCTTGCCGGGAATACCTTCACGATGTCCGCCCCCAGCATGTGGGCCTGGAAGACCTCCGTCGGCGTGTACGCACCCGGCACGACGACGGTGTCGCGGTCGCGGGCGACCTCGATGACCTCCGGCACCAGGACGGGCCCGACGACGAACCGGGCGCCGGCGTCGATGGCCTCCTCGGCCTGGCCCGGCTCGGTCACCGAGCCGACGCCGACGAGCACGTCACCGCCCACCTCGCCAGCGAGCCGGCGGATGCCGTCGATGGCGCCCGGCACGGTCATCGTCACCTCGCAGATGGGGACGCCGCCGGCCGAGAGGGCACGGGCGATATCGAGCAGCCCCTCGGGCGACGGGGCGCGGACGACCGGCACCAGGCCGACCTCGCACATCCTGTCCAGGACCTCGGCGCTTGTCATGGGTATCTCGCCCTCCCTGCTGCCGCAACGCGGTACTGCAAAACAATCACCAATAACCAACACCCAATAATCAATGTTCAAGTGCGGGCCTTCGGCCTGGTGGGTAGGCTGTGACCCTTTTCGGGCCGCGAGGCCCGTCCCTTGAAGATTGGTTATTGAGTGTTCCTTGTTGAATATTGGTGTTTGTCTTGCGCGGCGGGTCGGGAGCCCTGCCGCACACCATTGTTCTGCTACTCGCTCATGCCGTCCAGATACCCGCGGGCCTCGCGGGCCTGGGGCGTGTCGGGGCACTCGTCCAGGACCTTCTTGAAGTACTCGCGGGCCTTGTCCATGTGGCCGGCCCGCATATAGTTCGTGCCGAGATCGAGCCACTCGCGGGCCTGGTCCTCGGCCTGGGTCCGGCGGATGCGCTTGAGGAGTTCGGCGTCCTTTTCCAGGCGTTTGCGTGCGGCGTCGGCCCGTTGGCCGACCTCCGTGCCTTTGCCCGTCTCGGCGAGGCGGGCGTAGATGGCGTGGGCCTCGGCCAGCAGTTCGAGCCGGCGGCCGGCGCGTTCGGCCGGAGTCAGGGGGCGCTTGCGGACCTCGGCGTCCTCGACGCCCTCGGGCAGCGGCTTGGCGGGCTCTTTGCCGCTCGAGCCCGATGCGGAAGCATCGGGACACTCCCCCCCGGTCGGCGTCTCGTTGACGGCCTCGGGATTTGCGGCTTCGGCCTCGGGCGGCGTCGGCTCGGGTGGCAGGGGAGACTGCCTGGACGGGTCGGGAAGCCCTGCCGCTTCCGGCTTCGCCCTTTGGGCTACGCCGGACAAGTCCGCGGCGGGCTCGGAGCCGCCCTCGGCGTCGTTGTCGTGGTCGGCGGCGGCAAGCGTGGCGGCCTGGGTCTCCAGGGCCTCGGCCCGGGCGAGTTGGTCGGCCAGTCGGGCCTGGCGGAGGCGGGCCTGGAACGCCGGGTCGTCCGTCAGTTGGCGTTGCAGCCTTCCGGCCAGGCGTGCGGGCGGCAGGCCGAGATACGTGCGGGTAATCCGCTTCAGTTCCAGGAGGCCGGCCCGCGGCGCATCGCCAGCCACCATGTCGCGGGCCACGTCCAGTTCGCGGAGCCCCTCGCGCGCGAGTTCCTCCAGGGCGTCGGCGGCCTTCTGTGGGTAGGGCGAGTGGATGCGCATGCGCCGGCCGATGCGGAAGGCCTGCATGAGGTACTTGACGGCGTCGGCCTTGTTTCCGGCAGCCCGGGCCTTGATGCCGGCCTTGTAATCCCGCTCGGCCTCGCGTTTCCACTTTTCGTGCGTGACGCGGGGGTCTTCCTTGATGATGCCCATCCCGACGCCGCCTTGGGCGGTCGGACAGACGAGGGGCAGCACGGCCGCAGCGGTCAGGATAGCGAGCGCGCGTTTCATGGTTTCATCCGGCGCAGAACTTTGGCATGCTGCACGGTGGGTCTCCGTACTTGGCGCGTCTGCCACGGCCTATGGGCGCAGTCGGTACGGAGACCGACCGCGCCGCGCTTCTTTCCCCTGCCCGTCATGTCCGTTCAATCAGCGTCTGGGTGCGAAGGATGGTCCGCTCCGCCGGGAACCCGTGCCAGGCGTGGACGAGCAGGCCGCGGCCTTTCGGCTCGGGGACGGCGTAGGAGAAGGCGCGGACAGCCCCCTGCCGTGGCCCTTCCGCATACACGTGGCCGCTACGGGCCGAGGCCAGCAGTTCCTCCGCTTCCCGGACGTACCGGCCGGGCGAGCAGGCGTCCACCTGGTAGGCCATCCGGTACTCCAGCGTGCCGCGGGCCTGGATGCGGTACTCGCGTTCGCCGGCCAGGTCGGCGGTGCGTGTCAGGCCGCGTTTGGGCAGTTCCAGGTCCTTGCGGGCGACCACCTCGGTGACGGCGTCGGGGCCGTCAACGAAGAGGATGACGTGGCCGCCCTCAATCAGCCACAATTGGCCGTCGAAGGCGAAGCCGGCGAAGTCGCGGCAATCGCGGATGCGGAAGAACTCCGGGTGCAGCGCCCGCAGATACACGCTCAGGCGGATGTCGGAGAGGGCGGTTTGTCTGCCTCGGCCAGCCATCGTGCCCCATCCTGCTGGATTCCATAGATAGTATACCGATAAACCGTGGCCGGGCAAAGGACCGGTCCGTCTGCTGAGAGGGCGGCGGGCCCGCCGTAAATCTCCGCACCCGCCGCCCCTTGCCGTACAGCACAAAGGGCTGAAACGTTGTGCAATCGGTTGCATCGTTTACATTTTGGACTGAGCCAACCCCGACCAACCGGCCGTCTTCCGCGTCATGAGCCGCAACGTCATCTCCTGCCGGATGCATACACGGCTAAACCGGGTCCGGCGGCTGATGTCGGCCCACAATCTGCGTCACGTCCCGGTCATCGAGGACGGCGCCTCGCTGGGGATGACCTCGATCCGGGATCTGTTGGCGTACGAACTCCGGCAGTGGCAGTCGCTGGCGACCCGGAAGCTGCAGAGCCGGGGGGACCTCGACCGCCGTCGCCCCGAGGCAGTCTACTGTCGGCGCGACAACAAGGGGCGGGTGGTCACCGAGTGTCCCGAACCGGCGCCCGCCGTCCGCCCCGGGCTTGGCCTTCAGGGGCTCCGGACCTCACTCCCGACCCTCTTCTCCCAGCGGGAGACCGGCTCCGCGCGGACACCCCGCGAACTCCCTTGCCCTCGCGAAGCATCGCCCCGGCTCGCCGCTTGCCGCAGCGTCTCGACGAACGTCTCAGCGTCGGGCGGGGTGTTCCATCCCTTGAGGAATCGGCCGTCAGCGTCGAAGACGAGAACGGCCGGCGGGTTCCGGCCGCGGTAAGCGTCGGCGAACGCCCCCTTCGGGCTGTCGGCAGGCGGTCTCTCCGTAAGATCCACGCAAATACGGTCCAGGGCCCGGCTTGCCCGGATGACCTCCGGGTGGGCGAAGAGGCCGACCTTCCAGGCAAAGCACTCGGTGCACCAGTCAGCGGTGAAGTAGAGGAGGATGCCGCGGCCGGCCTGGCGGGCCTCGGCGAGCGCGCCGGGATGCCAAGCGGTCCACGCGACGTGCGGCGCACTGGTCTGCGGCTGCTCGGCGCCGCCGGCGCTGGCGCCCTGGACCGGCGTCACGGCAGCGGAGCCTGGGGCGTACGTGGCGTACACGTGGATTCCCGCGGCGAGCAGGGCGACGGCGGCGGCAATCCGCACCATCCAGAACCGCCTGGTGAACGGCCGGCGCGACAGGCCCTCCAGCAATCCCAGGTACACCGCGGCAAAGACGAACAGCGCCAGGACCATCGGCCAGAACATGGCCGGGGCCAGGAACGGCCGAAGGTAGTACAGGATGACGCCCGCCAGGGTCATCCCCATGAGCCGCTTCGTCCACACCATCCACCCGCCGCTTCGCGGGAACCGGTTCACGAGGCCCGTAAACGTGCCGAGGAAGACGTACGGCAGGCCGAGCCCCAGGCCCACCGCGAAGAACGACGTCGCCCCGAAGAGGACGGACTGCTCGGCCGCCACGAAGGTAATCAGGCTAATCAGGAACGGGCCGACACACGGGGCGGCGACGGCGCCCATGACCATCCCCATGAAGGCCGCCCCGACCAGGCCCCGTCGCGGGCCGAGGCGGCCCACCGCCCCGGTCGGCACCCGGATCTCGAACGCCCCGAAGATGCTGGCCATCATCACCGCCAGGATCGTGACGATGGCCAGCACGCCCCACGGGGTCTCCAACACCAGACCCATGCTCTGCCCCGCCAAGGCCGACAGGACCCCCACCACCGTGAACGTCAGGGCAATGCCCAGGGCGTAGGTGGAGGCCAGGGGGAGGATTTTCAACGGCCGGCCCTCGCCCTGGGAGGCGAAGACGTTCATCGTGATTGGAATCAGCGGGAAGACGCACGGCGTGAGGTTCAGCGCCACACCGCCAATCATCAGAAAGAGGGCGTAGAGGATGGGACCGCGTTCCAGCCAACCGGCCACGTCGACCTCGCCCTCGAAGCGGATGGCCGGGGGTGGTTCGGCGCCTTCGGCAGCGCCCTCGGCGGGGGCGGCTCGAACGGCTTTAAAGATGTCGGCGTTCGCCGGCGCGGGTTCGGCGTCGGCCGCCACGATCTCGGTGGCGACCTCCAGCGTCCGCTCGGCCGGCGGGTAGCAGGTCGACGCGTCGCAGCCCTGGTACTTGAGCGTAAACGTGAGGGTGGCCGGCCCGAGGGGAGCATCCGCCGCCACGGTACCGGGCACCAGGAGGATCGTCCGGCCGGAGTACGCCCGGACGGTCTCGTCGCCGGCCCAGTCGGCGTCGAGGGGCTCGCCCTCGGGGTAGACGGCCTCGCCCCACCCGATGCCCTCGTGCGGGGCGGGCCGGACCGCCGTCGGCACCTGGAACTCCAGCGACGGCGAATTCGCGTTGACGTGATAACCGGCGTCCAGGTCGAGGACGACGGCGGCGCGAAACGGCTTTCCGCGCGCCAGAGCCTCATGGTCGAGGTGGGCCGCGGCGCGGAGCCACGGCTCGGCGCCGGGTTCGGCGGCGAAGAGGACCGAACCGGCGGTGAGCGCCAGGACCGCCGACAGCAGCAGCGGGGGGATTCGCAAGGGGGACTCTCCTCTCCGGTACAAGGAGCCGGGCGATGTCCCTCCATTATTGCGAAAAAGGCTGGCCGGAGGCAAGCGGGACGCGAGGAGAGCACACACAGCGCACACGCTAACGCCCGGCCATGAGCGAAGCGAATGGCCGGGAAGCACGCCGGGCGAACCGACGTCGAGCCGGCCGCGCAGAACGCGGTGCCGCCGGCCGGGACGGCGACGCTCGTTACGGACCCGCCTTCCCCTTCACCGGCGGGAGGTGTTCGACCATGGCCGCATCGGTCCGCTTCAGTTCGGCGATGAGCCCCCGGCGACACTCGGCCAGGAGGTCGTGGTATTTCCCGTCCAGAGCAAGGTTGTTCAGTTCCTCGGGGTCGGCCTCGAGGTCGTAAAGTTCCTCGATCTCGCCGGACACGAGCGTGCGGATGTACTTGTACTTGCCGTTCCGGTAGAAGACCCACCACGGCACGCCGCCCCAGCCGGGTCCGGTACCCTTGGCAGTGTCCGAGCCGTAATAGTACTTGAGATTTTCCAGCATCACCGGATGGTCCCATTCGGCGTCGGGCTTTTTCAGAAGAGGCGAGAGGTCGTGCCCGTGCATCTTCCACGGCAGTTCCAGTCCGGCGAGGGCGAGGAAGGTGGGGATCAGGTCGTGCCCGCCGACCGGCCGCTCGCACACCTTGCCGCGGGCCACCTTGCCCGGCAGGCGGACCAGCAGCGGCGCGCGGAGGTTGGCGTCGTACGGGGCGTATTTCCACTCGAAGCCGTGCTGACCCCACGCGAACCCCTGGTCCGAGGTGTACACCACCAGGGTGTGGTCGAGTTGGCCGGTCTCCTCCAGAGCGGCCAGCACCTTGCCCACGCCCTCGTCCAGGGCCCGCACGGCCCGGTTGTACCGGACGACGGCCCGGGTGAGCGTCCGACCGCGGTGGACGGGCCGGCCGTCCTTGCCCCGCTTCCAGACACCGTACTCCCGCATGTATCTCGGCTTGGTCGGCCGCGGAGGGTAGATGTCCTCGGGGACCGGGACGGCCTCCACGCCGGGATAGTCCTTCTTGTGGCGGCTGGCCACCGTGTACGGGGAATGGACGGCATCGTAGCAGAGCCAGAGGTACCAGGGGCGATCCGGTTCCCTGGCCCGCTCGGTGATATACTCCACGGCCCAGGTGGTGTAGTTGTCGGTGGAGTAGCCGCCGACGGCCTTCGGCGGGCCGCCGTTGAAACTGATCTTCTGGCCGGTGTAGTAGCCGCCGTAGATCTTCGGCTGGGTGTGGTCCCAGACGGCCGAATAGTCCCAGTCCCGCCCGTGCCCGGTGTCCTTGCCGGTATGCCACTTGCCGATCATGCCGGTGTGATACCCCGCCTTGCGAAAGACGGCCGGCCAGAAGGGGCACTCGGCCGGGTCGTACCGGCTGTGGGGATACCGGCTGAGCATCTCGAGCGACTCGATGCCGTGCTGGAGCCTTCCGGTCAGGGCGGTCGCCCGCGAGGGCTGGCACCACGCGCCGGTATAGCAGGTGGTGAAGCGGACGCCCTCGGCGGCGATCCGGTCGATGTGGGGCGTCTTGACCCAGGGATGGGCGTCCGGATAGGCACTGACCGCCCGGCAACTCTGATCGTCGGTGAAGATGTAGAGGATGTTGGGCCGACGGGCTGAGGAGGCCTTGGCGGGCCGGCTCTGTCCCGTCGCGACGGCCGACCGCCCGGTCGCGAAGGCTCCGGCCGTCAGCGCCGCCCCGGCCGACTTCAAAAACTCTCGGCGGGTCGCAGTCAGAGGCAGCGGGGGAGTTCGCATAGTGGCTCTCCCGGACGCTTGGAGGCTCGGGCAGCGTTCCCCCACTATTGGCAAGGCGGGGGATGGAAGCAAGTGGAGCTTTTCGGGCCGCGAACGCCTGCCCGGCGTAGCCCAAAGGGCGAAGCCGGGTGAGTTCGCGGGGACTCGGCGGGGGTGGCACACTTATCGCGCGGGGGGCGTGCGTGTTCGCCGCGGCGCTTGCGCCGCGCGCGAAGTTCCTCCGGGCGGCGCCGCAGGTTCAACACGGTACGTGCCCCGCACTGCACGCGCCTCGCACGGCACGCGCCCCGCAAGCGGGACCGCGAATACGAACCCGCCCGCGCCGAGCCGGCTGCGCACCAAGCGCGGCTAAGGCGGCTCGGCGGCGGGTAGGGTGACCACGGCCGTGGTCCCGCGGCCGGGCCGGCCGTGCAGCCGCAGACTCCCGCCGTAGTGGGCGAGGAGTTGTCGGCAGGAGGCCAGGCCCACGCCGGCGCCGGCGCCCTCGGACGGGCCGGCCGCACACGGGGCGAAGGCGCGGTCGCGGTCCCCCGGCGTCAGACCCGGCCCGTTGTCCTGGAACTCCAGGACGACCCGTCCCGCGTCGGCGGCCACGGTGATGCGGAGGTGGGGCGAGGCGGTCTCGGCGGTGGCGTCGCGCGCGTTGGCCGCCAGGTGCAGCGTCACGTAGGCCAGAGCGGCCGGGTGGACGGCGGTCCAGGCGGCGGGGGTCTCCGGCCGAAGGTCCGTCGCGAGGCGCGCAAAGCCCGCGTCGCCGTCCAGCGTTGCCAGGGCCGCCTCCACGACGCTGACGGCATCGACGGGCCGGCCGACGTCGGCCGCCGGCCAGGCGGAGGCCCGGCCGAGGGCCTCCAGCAAACGGTCGAGGTCCTCCCGGCAGCGTTGGGCGGCCTGGGAAGCGGGGCACTCGGCCAGGACGCCCTCCAGGGCCTGCATCAGCCGATGGGCCGGGCTGTGGCAGGTAAAGGCCAGACGCCCGAGGGCGGCGGCGGCCTCGGCCCGCAGCCGACGCCGGAGTGATTCCAGCACCAGCCCCACCACCAGGATGGCCTCGGCCGGCGTGTCGCCGTCGCGGACGCGCTGGAAGCAGCAGAGGAGCGGCTCGGCCCGGCCGTCCGCCCGCGCGAACGTGACGCGGTCCCAGACGGCCGGGGCGTGGTGCGTGCGCTCCAGCAGACGGGCGAGGTGGGCGCGCTGGTCCTCGGTCACGAGGTCGGAAAGGGGTCGGCCCCTCAGGCGGGCGGTCTCGTGGCCGAGCGCGCGGGTGCGGCGCGGGTCGGTCGTGCGGACGGCGCCGCCGGCGTCGACGGTGACCAGCAGTTGCGTGGCCTGAGAAAGGTAACGGCACTCGGTTGGATTGCACATGCCTCACGCGGCCCCGAAGAGCGCGGCGAAGAACTCGTTCCAGAAGATTGTAGGCGCGGCGGCGCGCGAGGGTCAAGCGGGGGGGCGGGGTGGGGCTGTTCGAGTCGGCTGCGGAGGCAGCCGGTCACCTGCGATCCGCCATGGCACGTGCCACGGCAGAGGGGGATGACCCGCCGCTCCCGCGGCGGGCTCGAACGTCGGACAAGCGCACCGCAAAGACAAGCGCGGCGGCCTGGGAAGGCCGCCGCGCGGGATGGGCGGCGCGGCATGCCACTGGCTGCTTGTCAGCCAGTGCTTGCCGCCATCGCGGAACACACTGGCGGGCAAGCCGCCAGTGGCACCCGGCCGGGAGCCCTTACGCCTCGGCCGGCTCGGCGGCCGTCGCGACCGTATAGACGGGTAGTTGCTCGCGGAGGAGCCGGTAGATTTCCTGCTCGCGGTCGACGAGGGGTTTGGCGGCGTCGCGGAAGCGGGCCTTGAGTTCGTCGAAATCGCCCGACATCAGTGACTTCGCGTCCTTCTTGCCCTCGCCGGCGGCGTGGTCGGCGATGAACCCCGCCATGGCGTCGGCGGCCATTTCGCGGATGAGTTGCCAAAGTTCCTTGCCGTCGCGGGCGGCGATGGCCCGGCCGAGCGCCAGCGACATCGAGAGGATGGCGTTCATGCCCAGGACGCCCTTGCGCTGCATGACGAGGACCTGGTCGTCGGCGGGCGCGTCCTCGGCGATGCGGCCGGCCTTGACGGCCTCGCGGCGTTCCAGGTCGAGCAGTTCGCGGTCGGTCTCGAGCAGCGAGCCGAGGTCGCCCAGGCGTCGGCCGGTGAAGGCGGCCGCCAGGATCTTCTCGATGTGCTCGGCGGCAGCCATGCAGCCCTTGCCGTCGTAACGGCCCGCGCGGCGCCAGGCCTCGGCGAGGGCGTCGTCGTTCTTGGCCCGGACCTGGTCGGAGCCGACGTCCTTGCGGAACCGGTACGTGCCGTCGCCGGCCTCCTGGAAGAGGTCGGGGTGCTTCTTAGTCAGGTCGCCGGGCTCGATGATGGAGTCGATGTAGTGGATGGCCTCGTCCACGCCGGCGCTGGTGCCCAGGGGCGTGGCGCCGCTGTAGCGGATGATGCCGCTGTGCCCGAGGAAGAGCGTGGCCCGGCCGGACGGGATGCCGGCGTTGGTCGCCACTTCCGTGCCGCTGACCGCCTCGATGGCCAGCATGCGGAGCATCAGAGTGGTGATGTCGGTCTCGGCGGCGTCGGGGGCAAGGGAGACGTCATCCTTGCCGGTGAGGCGTTTGGCGAGGTCCGCGAGGTTCGCCTCGATCTCCCGGCGTTCCTCATCGGTGACCTCCCGGCTGGTGGCCTCGGCCAGGGCGAGGATTTCCATCACCCGTCCGTACTTCTGGAGCCGCTCGGTGTTCGCCCCGCCGCCCGCTTTCAGGCCGAGCGTGTTCATGGCGGTGGCAATCTCGGCCTCGAACGGGTCGTTCGGCGACTTCGACCGGTGCGAGACGACCAGGTCGCACCCGTAGGCCAGCGAGGTCAGCATGGCCAGCACCGTCTCGGTCACGGTGCCGATCTGGTTGGCCTTGATGAGGGAGGCGTTGATCTCGCCGCTGGCGGCGCAGGCCTCGATGTTCGAGTCCTTCGTGGTCACCAGGTCGTCGCCGATGATGAAGATCTTCTCGCCGAGTCCCTCGATGCCGGCCTCGGCGTCGCCGTGCATCATCAGTCGCCAGCCGGCGTGGTCGAGTTCGCCGTGGCCGTCCTCGATGGAGAGGATGGGCACGTCGTCCTGCTCCATGGCCTGGCGGTAAAGTTCGATGAGTTGGTCGCGGCTCATATCGACCTTGCCCTTGTCTCGCCAGAAGCGGTACATGCCGATGGAGTCGGGCTGCTCGGTTTCCTCGCGGTAGAGGTTCTCGAGTTCGGAGGCGGCCGGGTCCAGGGCGATGGCGACGTCCACGCCGGGCTGGTACTCGCAGTCGAGGATGGCCTGGCGCATCATCCGCCACATCCGCTGCTCGGGGACCTGGTCCTGCGGTTCCTTGTCGATGTACGGCGCGATGCCGCCCTCCAGCCCCACGCCCATCACCTTGGCGCCGGGGGCGGACTCGATGATCTCCTTCAGCCGCGTCTGGAGGTTCACGGTCATCTCCTGGGCGTCCTCGTACGTCTTGGCCGAGAGCGGCATGAACATGCCTTCCTGCATGGAGATGTTGCTCTCGGGATACTCCTTCTCGGTGTGCCGGCCGCCCATCGCGCAGTTGCGGAACTGCCAGGGGGCGTTCACCTTCGTGCCGTCGGACAGCGT
>Ga0180433_10009979_pt1 | contig 11521 bp, 6 predicted proteins | sample SS_ome_8_FD_132980 | JGI IMG/M metagenome (GOLD analysis project Ga0180433, IMG submission 132980) | Hypersaline lake sediment archaeal communities from the Salton Sea, California, USA - SS_1_D_1 metaG | ecosystem: Environmental > Aquatic > Non-marine Saline and Alkaline > Hypersaline > Sediment... | reverse complement strand
ATCCATCTGGGCTGCGTCCAGGCCGGCCATCGCGATCCCCCCGCCCTTGCCGTTCCCCCGGTTGTGCATCTGCGCCGCCGCCCCCACGACGTGCCGCCCGGCAATAGGCACGTTGCACGCCAGCCCCAGCACCCCGCACCCGCCCTCGGCAGCAACCTGCGAGCGACCATCCCCGCGCTCATCACTTGCCAGACCGCCCCGCGAATCAAGCAACCGTTCGGCAACGATACTTCTGTCCATAATAACTCTCTCCCGGCGATAAACTCGCTCATACCTGCTGTGTGTTTTGTAGTGCTTATTCCGTGATTCTCCACGAAACACGCACCATGCGTCACGTTTCACGCCTCACCCTTCCAAATATGTGAGCACCTCACTCCGCCCTCGCAACTCCGCAATCGACTTCATCCCCAGCGTCCGCAGGATCCCCGCTACCTGCGCCAGCCACCCCCCGTATAGATTGACGATGCGCTGCCAGCCCTGCGTGGCGTCGACGAGCTTCGATAGCTCCGGGTCGGTGGTCGTGATCCCGAACGGACAGCCGTCCCCCTTCTCGCAACTGCCCAGCCGCGTGCAACCCAGCGCGGCCAGCTCGGCCGTCCCGATGGCGCATCCATCTGCTCCCAGCGCGATGGCCTTGGCCACGTCGTAGGCCGTGCGGATGCCGCCCGAGGCGATCAGCACCACCTCGTCGCGCACGCCCTCCGCCTCCAGGAAACGGTGCACCTTGGGGACGGCGTACTCGATCGGCATGGCGATGTTCTTCTTGGCGATCTCGGGCGCCGCCCCCGTCCCGCCGTACGCGCCGTCCAACTGGATGATGTGGGCGCCGGCGTGGTAGCTGCCCACGGCCACCATGTCCACGTCCGTCGGCGTCGACACCTTGACCGAGACCAACGCCCGCGGATTGATCGTCTTCACCCAGTCGATGTGCTTCTTGTGGTCTTCGACCGAGTAGACGCTGTGGAACGGGAACGGCGAGAACAGACTCGTGCCCGCCACCGCCTCGCGCAGCTCGGCTACCGTGCCCGTGTTCTTGTTCCCCAGCAGATGTCCGCCCAGCCCCGGCTTGGCCCCCTGGGCGTACTTGAACTCGACCAGCCGCGCCCGCTGGATCGTCTCCTCCCGCACGCCGAACAGCCCGGTCGCGACCTGCGTGATGATGTGGTCGGCGTAGGGTGCCAGCTCCTCCGGGTAGCCCCCCTCCCCGGTCGAGGTGAACGTGTCCAGCGCCTGGGCCGCAGCGGCGCGCGACAGCATCACCGGCAGCCCGACCGAGCCGTAGGACATGCCCGATCCCCACCACGGCAGCGGGATCGAGAGTGCGGGCCGGCCGTCGCCCCGCCGGTTGAGCGCGAGCGCCATGTCGAAATCGTCCGCATCCGCGGGCGCCGCCGGGCCGTCGTCGAGCTCGAAGGCGAAGGCCAGCCGGTCGAAGCCGCCGCCGGAATGACCCACACGGTACTCCATCGATGCATCCGGCGGCTCGCCGGTCCGGGCCTGCTCGTGGCTGGTCAGTAGTAGCGCCGTCGTCCATCGCAAATCACCTTCCGTGTTGTGCCCCGGCTCGGGCAGGCGCCCGTAGGCCGAGACCGGCGCGCTGCCACCCAGCAATTCCTTGAATTGAGCTTCCTCGGCGCGGTGGAATATCGCCCGCCCACGCTCACCGCGCATCCGTCGCACCTCGCGCATGCCCATCGCGCCCATCACCTCCAGCAGTTGGTCGCGCCAGGCGGCCATGAGGTTGACCACCCGCTGGGTGGCCCAATCGGCCTCCAGCTCCCCGCCTTCGACCGGGCAGCGGCCCCGGTCGGCCCACAGCGAGCAGCCCCAGGCGACGAGCAGGATCCAGTCGATCCCCACGGCGTCGGCCCCGCAGACCAGCGCCTTCGCCACGTGCTCGGCGGCGCAGATCCCGCCGCTGACGATCAGTCCCACCTGGTCGCGCACCTGCTTTCGCACCAGGTACTCGTGGACGCGCTGCAGCGCGTCGGTGAGTGGGGTTCCGCCCGCGTCGGCCATGTCGTCGGCGAACAGGTGGACCACGTCCGCGCCGGCGCGCACCAACTCCGCCACGGTTGGGCCGCCCTCGGCGTCCAGTGGCAGCCGCATCGAGATCACCGCCTCCGGCCAGCGGGCGCGGGCGCGATCCAGGATCTCGCCGAAACCATCCCCAAAACCCTTAGGGTTTTCCGAAACCCTAAGGGTTTGATCTGTCTCTATCTCCACGAACCTGACTCCGCCCCCCTCTTCTCCCTGAAGAAGCGGGAGATCCGCATCCAACTGGCCGGGCGCCAGCCGCAAGGCCACGGCCGCCGCGTGCTCACCCAGATCCTCGTCCCACTCGTCCGGCGTCAACAGCGCCAGTGTCCCCAGCACGTCGGCCGCGGCGACCAGGCCCCGGAGCGCGCCCCGACCCGGCAGGGGTTCTGGCAGCGGGTTGAACAGCACCGGCAGCGGCAACCGCATCGTCGCCGGCAGCGATGAAGTCAGCCGCCCGGCGTCGTCGAAAGAGAGCGCCCGTAGCCGCCGCCCCAGCTCGACCGCGGTGGAGATGTACTCGCGCCCGTGGATGCCGTCACGCGTCGGCCGCACAATCTCTGACATGTCCAGCCACATGCCGTCGAAGCCCTCGCCGGCGAAGGGGCCGCCGTAGCCTGCGCCGGAGATGGGGATGCGTCCCGTCTCGGCCTGGTACCAGGTCTGGGTGATCACCTCGGCCGTGTAGTGGGGGTCGCCCCGAGCCGAGCGCCCCTCGAAGACGGGATGCCCGTACTTGACGTAGTCGTCGTGCTCCAGCAGGTGGAACGCGGCGGGGGGTTCGAACGGCACCGGCGCCGGTGCGGTCGGGATGTGATAGTGTGCTGACATACTTGACCTCCATAAACGACAAAAGCCCCCCGGCGACGGGAGATCCCGTCCCGGAGGGCTTCGTGGCCCAAACTCCGTATTCAACTATAGGTGACTATACCACAGGGGGCGGCGGGCGTCAAGTCGAGCCGCCCCTCTCCAACGGTGTGGTAACGACGTTGAACATCTTATCGAGCATACTGCCTGCTTCTCTGTTAGAATTATACCAGAGTTGCATGAAAATACAGTGAAGGAAGTGCTAAGGGGAATCACCCGCCTCTACCTCGCTCCATCGGCGTGGTGACGATCGCAATCTACAGCTTATCGCGAGGCCGAACCACAGTCAATCGTCAGTCGCTTGGCGCAGGATCTCCTTTGCCACCTGGCGCATCGTGCGCCGCTCATGCCGTGCCTGGCGCTGGATGCGCGCGTAGGCATCCTTCTCGGTCAGCGACTCGCGCTGCATCAGCACGCCCTTGGCTTGCTCTACCACCTTCCGTGCTTCCAGCCGCTCCTCCAGGTCATTCGCCTGCTGCGCCAGCCACTCCTGCTCCGCAAAGCGCGCCGTGACGACCTCCAGCGTCGCCAGCAGCTCCCGCTCGTCGACCGGCTTGATCAGGTACGCCATGATGGGCAGCTCGGCCGCCCGCTCGACCAGCTCCCGGTCGCCGTAGGCGGTCAGCAGTACAATGGGCAGCGGTCGCTGCTGGAAGATCCGCCGGGCGGCCTCCAGGCCGTCCAGACCCGGCATCTTGATGTCCAGAATTGCCAGAACTGGCCCGGTCTGCCGGGCTAGTTTCACTGCCGTGTGCCCGTCTGGTGCCTCCACCACCTGGTGACCGGCATCCTCCAGCATGCGGCGCAGCCCCATGCGGATGATCGATTCGTCCTCGGCCAGGAGAATGCGCACCGATTTCACGGTGGTTCTCTCTCCTCGACCGGGCCGGGAACGGTGATCGTCGCACGCGTCCCCTCCTCGCTCAGTTCAACTGTCAACTGACCGCCCAAATCCTGGCCGACCAGCGTGTCGATGATTTGCAGGCCCAGACCGTGCAGGGGTGGCTGGTCCGGCGGCAGTCCCACTCCGTCGTCCTGCACTTCAACCTCGAACTCTGACGTGCGGCGGCGCAGGGTGACGTCGATGCGTCCCTCCTCCCGCCCCATGAAGGCGTGCTTAAGCGCGTTCTGGATCAGCTCGTTTACCGCCAGCGTCAGCGCCGTCGCCGACCGAGACGGCAGCGTGATCTCGTCCCCATGTACCGCCACCCGCAGATCCTTGCGGGGATGGACTCGGTTGTGGGTCACCGTTCGTGCCACCTGTTCGAGGACCTGCCTCACGTCCACCAGCCGGAACCCTTTCTGTGACAGCGCCTCGTGCACGGCGGCGATGCTGAGAATGCGGTTGATGCTCTCGCGTAGCGCCTCCTGGGCGTCGATTTGGTGCCCCTCGCCGATCTGCAGCCGCAGCAGCATGGCGATGGTCTGCAGGTTGTTCTTCACCCGATGGTGCATCTCGCGCACGACGGCGGTGTTGACGACCAGGCGGCTGTTCTCGATGGCCAGCGCGGTCTGGTTGGCCAGCGTCTGGAACAGCCCGACTTCCTCCGGCGTGAACGTGTGCGGCTCCCCAGTGTAACCATTCAGGACACCGATGACGCGCTCGCGCACGCGCAGCGGCACACACAAGAGCGAGCACAGCCCCTCCTGGCGGGCGACCTCGGGATAGCGGTAGCGTGGGTCCTGGCAGACGTCCTCCACCAAGATCGGCTGCCCGGTCTGGGCTACCTGGCCGACGATCCCCTCACTCACCCGGAGCGGGGGCCGTTCGCGGTAGCTTGAGCTCAGACCTTGGGTGGCCCGCAGGATCAGCTCGCCCCGTTCCTCGTCCAGCAGCATCAGTGAACATCCCCGGGCGTGCATGACGCGGGCGGCCATGTCCACGATCAGTCCCAGCATCTCGTCCAGGTACAAAGGCGAGGTGACGGTCTCACTGACCTGGGCCAGCGTCGAGAGCTCGATGATCCGGCGCTGCATGCGCTCGTACAGCATGGCCTTCTCCAGCGCCCCGGCCGCCAGGTCGCCGATCAGCGACAGCAGCTCTACCTCGTCGGTGTCGTATTCGTGATAAGCCCGCGTCTGGACGTTCATCGCGCCGATGATTCGCCCCTGGTTGACCAACGGCACGGCAAGAAGCGATTGGAAAATCCACTCCTCCGTCTCCGGCATGTACTTGAAGCGCGGATCGCGGGAAGCATCCGCCACCCCCACCGTCTGCCCCTCCTGCGCCGACCAGCCCGTCAGCCCCTCTCCCATCCGCAGCCGGGCGCGCCCCACCGATTCCTGCGCCAACCCGGTGGTGGCCTTCAGTGTGAGATAATCACTGGCCTGGTCCAGCAGGTAGATGGAGCACGAGTCCATGCCCATCACCTCGGCCGTCTTGCGCGTGATCAGCCCCAGCGTCGCCTGCAGGTCCCAGGCGGCGTTGATGGCCCGCCCGATTTCCCGCAGCGCGGCCAGTTGGGCTGTCTTCTGATCCAGTTGCTGCTTCAGGTTCTGCATCGCCTGAAAGTGCCGCTTCGCTTCCCTTTGTACTGAAAAGTGCCGCTTCGCTTCCCTTTGTGCTGAAAAAGCCCCGTACCTGTCACTCCCTCTCCCTCACAGGGAGAGGGACGGGGTGAGGGTGAATCCTGGGCGTCGCTCAACGCTCGGGCAAGATAGGGTACGTGCTCCCGCCGTGGGGGAAGACTACCACCTCTGCTTCTCCCCTCAGGAGGCCCTGCGCCTTCGAAATCGCTTCCTCCGGGCTGTCGACGAACTGGACAAAGGGCAAGCTGGCCCGTACCTCCTCCGGGATCGTCGGAGCGTACAGCAGCAGTGTGCAATGCCGCATAGCCTGGAGCGCGAAATACAGGAAGAAGCGGTCCTCCTCCCCCTCCATCTTCAGCCGCGGCACCAGGCGCAGGAGCAGCGGCGAGATCGCCTTCAGCGCCCGCCGCCCCAGGGGTATCCGGCGGTCGGCCAGGCCGAAGACGCCCACACCCTCCTCCGCCCGCACCAGCGTGATCTGAACCCCGCCTGGTCGCACCGCCCGGACGGTGTTGGCCAGCGCCTTGACTCCCTGGCGCAGGTCTTGATCCATGGGGTGGGAATCGGTGATCACCACGTCGGCCAGCTTGGGCACGTGCACTCCGTACAGCTCCGCGCTCGTCTGTGCACCCGCGCGGTGGGCGGCGACGGAGTCGCCGGACACGACGCGGACGACCTGCAGGTCGCTGTTGAGGACGGTGTTGACGAGGAAGACTGGGCTCTCTAGCATCCGCCCTGCCTCCTCCAGATCCAGCCGCATCGGGTTGTGCTCAATCGGCTGGCCGACCATGTTGAACGTATCCGGTGTGCAGTTGAGTGAGTGGTTGTGGGCCGTGGTCTCCCGTCCCGCCACGCCGGGGATCAGGTTCTTGTACCCGCCGCCGAAGCTGGCGATGGCGTGGGGCTCGATGCACCCTATAGAGACGACCAGGTCCGCCTGGGCAACCGTGCTGTTGATCCACACCGGCGTGCCCCGCTCGGTCGTGCCCAGGAACGTCAGCCGCTCCAGATCGTCGCAGTCGTGGTTCTCCCAGCGTAGCGCCTCCGGCTCTGGCTCGCCGATCCGTTCTGCGATCTCCTCCCCGGTCATCGGCCGGTGCAGCCCCAGCGCGAGGATCAGCGTGACGTCCTCCCGCCTCACGCCGCCGAGCTCCAGCTCCTCCAGCACTGCCGGCAGCACGCGGGCCACCGGGGTGGGGCGGCTCAGGTCGTCGATCACCAGCGCCACGCGCATCCCCGCGCTGGCCAGCTCGGACAGGTGTGGAGAGCCGATCGGCTCCATCAGGCCGCGGCGCACGTGATCCATCGCGCCCTTCACCCCCGGCCACGTGGAGGGCGCCAGCACTCCCGCCAGGTGCCACTCGTCCGGCAGTGCCAGGGAAAGCTTCTCTGTCCCCCAGGGAAGCGTCAACGTCCGTTTGTCCATCTCAAGGCCTCCTTTCGCTGATCGCAATCGCCGAATGGCGACATTATAGCGGAATGGCGAAACCAGCACAAACGGGGAATGCGTCAAACGTGAGACGTGGTTTTTTCGCGACAGGTGCTTGACAGTCACTCGAAGTGTGCTATACTGTAAGCGAGATGGTTGCGTGCATTGTTCGGCAAATTGTCGATAACGACAATAATCCCTGCGGCCTCCGGGGGTGGCCGGCGGTGTGACGCGCGCCTAGTTGCCGTGTTTACAAGTTCAAGCCGCCCACCTGGGGCGGCTTGTTTCTTTATTTGCCCTAAGCACAATCGCTTTCAATCGACGTAAGGAGCCATCATGCTAAAAACACACAGTTGCGGTGAGCTGCGGACCAAACACGTGGGCCAGGAGGTAACACTGGCTGGCTGGGTCAACCGTCGGCGCGATCACGGCGGTGTCATCTTCGTGGATTTGCGCGATCGCTCAGGCGTCGTGCAGATTGTGGCCAACCCCGAGGGAGCGTCGGACGCGCACGCGGTAGCTCAACAGGTGCGTGGTGAGTATGTAATTCAACTCAAGGGCGTCGTTCAGCCTCGACCGGCGGGTTTGACCAATCCAGACATACCGACGGGAGAGATCGAGGTCGTGGCGGAAGAAGTCAAGGTCCTGAATCCGGCCAACACGCCTCCCTTCTACATCTATGACGATAGCCACGTGGATGAGGCGCTCCGGCTGAAGTACCGCTACCTGGACCTGCGGCGGCCGCGGATGCAGCGCAACATCATTCTCCGCCACCGTGTGGTCAAATCCATCCGTGATTTTCTCGACGCCCGTGGCTTCGTCGAGATCGAGACGCCGATCCTGTTCAAGACTACGCCGGAGGGGGCGCGAGACTATCTCGTCCCCAGCCGTGTGCACCCCGGCAAGTTCTACGCTCTCCCCCAATCCCCGCAGCAGCTCAAACAACTACTGATGGTTGCCGGATATGAGCGATATTTCCAGATCGCACGCTGCTTCCGGGATGAAGACCAGCGCGGCGACCGCCAGCCGGAGTTCACTCAACTCGACCTGGAGATGAGTTTCGTTGAGCGCGAGGACATCATGGCGCTGACCGAGGAGCTGATGATCGGCCTCGTTGAGACCTGCTCCAACCGCGATATGCTGGTCAAGCCGTTCCCCCGCCTCACGTACCGGGAGGCGATGGAACGCTTCGGCACCGATCGGCCGGATATGCGTTTCGGGATGGAATTGGTGGACATCTCCGATCTGGTGGCCGAATGCGGTTTCGGCATATTTAGTAAGACTGTTGCATCAGGCGGTCGGGTAAAGGGCATCCTTGCCACGGGCTGTGGCACGTACAGCCGTCGCCAGGTTGACGAACTGGCCGAGCTGGCTCAGCGGGAGGGGGCCAAGGGTCTGGCCTGGCTGGCGCTAGATCAGGAGGGGAACGTTCGGTCCTCCTTCGCCAAGTTTCTCGCCGAGGATGAAATAGCTGCCATCCTCCAGCGCATGGAGGCAAAGCCGGGAGACTTGCTGCTGTTCATCGCCGACCGGTCACAGGTAGTGAACACGGCGCTGGGTGCGCTGCGGCTGGAGCTGGGGGAGCGGTTGGGTCTGCGTGATCGCAGCGTATTGGCTTTTTGTTGGGTGATTGACTTCCCGCTCTTCGAGTGGGATGAGGAAGGACAGCGCTGGGACCCCAGCCATCACCTCTTCACCGCGCCGATGCCCGAGGACATTTCGCTTTTGGAGGAAAAACCTGGGGCGGCCCGCGGGCAGCAATATGATCTGGTCTGCAATGGGGAGGAAGTAGCCGGCGGCAGCATCCGGATCCACCAACGCGTGGTGCAGGAGAAGATCTTCGAGCTGATCGGGTTGGACGTGGAGGTGGCCCGGGAACGTTTTGGTCACATGCTGGAGGCATTCGAGTATGGCACACCGCCCCATGGAGGGATCGCGCCTGGTATTGACCGGCTGGTGATGCTCATGGCTGGCGAGCCGAACATCCGCGAGGTGATCGCGTTTCCGAAGACCCAGCAGGCAGCCGATTTGATGGCCGGTGCGCCGTCACCGGCCGATCCGGCGCAGCTCGAAGAACTTCACATCCGAATTGTAGACAGCGATCAGTGAGCTGTAGACAGCAGGCAGTGGCCAGGAGATGTGCTCCGGCTACTGCCTGTTCTATGTTCGAGGGGGAAAGATGTCCAGTGATTTGCTTGCCCGTGTAAGAGAGGATGATGTACGGTTTGTTAGCCTCCAGTTCACCGATATTCTGGGGATGATCAAGAGCGTCACGATTCCTGTCGGCCGGTTTGCAGAGGCCCTCGATCAAGGGGTCTGGTTTGACGGATCGTCCATTGAAGGATTTGCTCGGATCTATGAGAGTGACAGGGTGCTGGTGCCCGACCCAGCCACCTATCAGGTGCTCCCATGGAGCGCGCCGGAGCGGCGTCGGGTGCGTCTGATCTGCGACGTCCATGGCTCCGATGGACGGCCCTCACCGAGCGCGCCACGCGTGATGCTGAAGCGCATGGTCGCCCGGGCTGCCGAGCGGGGGTATGTGTGCAACTTCGGCCCTGAGCTAGAGTTCTTCCTGTTCAAGCGCAACGATGGACCTGATAATGGTCGTCCAACTCGGCCTGCTCCCCACGATGTGGGCGGCTATTTCGACTTCTCACCACGAGACGAGGCGCAGCAGGTGCGCAGTGAGATCATCTTGGCGTTGGAGGCGATGGGTATGCAGGTGGAGATGAGCCACCATGAGGTAGCCACCGGCCAGCACGAGATTGACTTCCGCTACGCCGATGCGCTGACCAGCGCCGACAATGCGGTTACGTTCAAGTACGTCGTGCGGGCGATATCGGCTACGTATGGAATTTACGCAAGTTTCATGCCCAAACCCATTTTCGGAATCAACGGAAGCGGGATGCACACCCACCAGAGCCTGTTCGACACCCAGGGGCGGAACCTGTTTTATGCCCCGGATGACGATTATTGCCTCACCCGCCTGGCTTATAATTTCATCGCTGGGCAGATGGAGCACGCGCGCGCGCTGTCCGCGGTGGTGGCCCCGACGGTCAACAGCTACAAGCGCCTCACACCGGGGTACGAAGCCCCGGTTTATATCTGCTGGGCGCAGCTCAACCGCTCGGCGCTGATTCGCGTGCCTGGGCATGGGCAACAGCACGAGGCGGCCACGCGAGCAGAGCTGCGTTGTCCTGACCCCAGCACCAATCCGTACCTGGCCTTTACTGCCATGCTTGCGGCTGGTCTCGACGGCATCGACCGAGACCTCACGCCGCCTCCACCGGTCAATGAGGACGTGTATGACTTTGATGCGCGGGCTTTGCACGAACGCTCCATCGGCACGTTGCCGGGTACGCTGGCCGAGGCGCTCGACGAATTGGAGCAGGACGAAGTGATCAAGGAGGCGCTAGGGCCCGAAATCACTCGAGCCTTTCTGCGGGCCAAGCGGGCGGAATGGGACGAGTATCGCATCCAGGTGACGAGCTGGGAATTGGAGCGTTACCTGGAGACCGCATAGGGGGTGACGGAGCGACTTGCGCTTTTCCGCGATGCATGGTATAGTCTTATTGACCCTGCTGTGTGCGTGATCGCCGTTCAAGCGTTTTGAGCCAACACCTATAAAAACGGGGGCTGTCTCTTCAGAGAGGAATGCGATAGCCTACGGGCAAGGCAGACCGCTGAGCAGGCCCCCACCTGCGAGAGCAGGTTCAAAACACATCGGCACACGGCACGGCAGGGTTCGGCCTGATGAATATGCGCAAACGCCACCGGTACGACGGTGGCGTTTGCGTACCTGTGTTTGATCTGTCCCTTTCTTTCTGCTCTACCCAGCCAGCATGAGGTATGCTATGTTACAAGAACGAGTCTCTGATAACATCTACGTTTTCACCAGTGATCTGTACGCCCAGGTGACGGCTGGAGGGATCGTGACGCGCGAGGGCGCGATTCTCGTGGATAGCTTGCCTTTCCCTGCGGAGGCACGTGACATGGCCACGTTCATCTCTCGGGTTTGCCCACCCGGTGTGCAATATGTGGTTCTAACCCATTATCACGCCGATCATACCTATGGTTCCTACCTTTTTCCAGATGCGGATGTGGTGGGGCATGCACGCTGCCGAACGCTGCTGACAACGGTCGGCGTGCCAGCGTTGGATGCCGCGCAGGCCGAAGCTCCCGAGCTGGAGGACGTGGTACTTCGCCCGCCGGATGTCACATTTGACGACGGGGAGCTGAGCCTGCGGGTGGGTAAGGAGGTCGTGCGCCTGATTCACGCGCCCGGGCATACACGGGATTCAGTGATGGTCTACGTCGAGGAGAGCCGCGTGTTGTTTGCGGCTGACACAGTGATGCCTGTGCCCTCGATTGTGGACGGCGATATGGATGACCTTCGGGCATCCCTGCGAAAAGTAACAGAACTGTCGATAGAGAACATGGTGCAGGGGCACGGCGAGGTCATACTGCGCGGAGAAGTGCTGGACATAGTGCAGATCAGCCTGGATTATCTGGATGCGATTGAGGCTTTGGTTGCAGAGGCGATCAAGAGCGGCGAGGGGCGAGATGTGCTGCAAAAGTCCAGCATTGAATCTTGTGGCTTGTCTCGTATTCCCCTGAATGGCCTGGTCCAGCAGATCCATGTAGCGAATCTTCTGTCCT
>Ga0180433_10009977_pt1 | contig 11523 bp, 12 predicted proteins | sample SS_ome_8_FD_132980 | JGI IMG/M metagenome (GOLD analysis project Ga0180433, IMG submission 132980) | Hypersaline lake sediment archaeal communities from the Salton Sea, California, USA - SS_1_D_1 metaG | ecosystem: Environmental > Aquatic > Non-marine Saline and Alkaline > Hypersaline >... | reverse complement strand
CTCCCGCCCGCGGAACTCCAGGTGCTGCGCCGTGATCTCGACGGGGAACGTCCGGCGGTCCTTGGTCCGGAACCGGCTCTCGGAGACCTCGCTACCGACCTGTTTCAGTTCCTCCCACGCGTCGTGCCGACGTTCCTTCGGGTAGTCCGCGTCGATGTCCCACACCGCCATGTCCAGCAGCTCGTCCCGCTCATACCCGAGCATCCGGCAAGCGGCTTCGTTGACGTAGATCAGCCGACCGTCCGGCAGGGCCCACAGGACCACCGCGTCGGTCGAGTCGATCGAGTACTGCGTCAATTCAAGCTGCGCGCGCAGCGCCTCCGCCTCCTGCTCGGCCACCTTCCGGTCGGTGATGTCCTCGATCGTCCCTTCGTAGCGGACGACGCAGCCGCTCTCGTCGCGTACGGCGCGGGCGTTCTCACGGATGTAGAGGACCGATCCGTCCCGACGCGTCCAAGCGGACTCCCGGCCGGACACGCTCCCGAGCTCCTCGAGCTTCGCCTTGAACTCCCGCCGCGGCGTCTCGGGCTCGTACCCCTCCTCCTCCAGGTTTCGCTCCGCCAGCTCCTCGAACGACGCGTATCCGAGCATCTCCACCAACGCGGGGTTCGCCGCGAGGATCCTCCCATCCGGAGTCGTCTGGTAGATCCCCAGGATGGCGTTCTCGACCAGGGACCGGTAGCGCGCTTCGCTCTCCCTCAACTCGGATTCCACGACCACTCGCTCCGTGACGTCGCGTATGGTCACCTGGATCCCCTTCACCTTCTCGTCCCGCTTCATCAGCGAAACTCGGACCTGTCCGTGCCGAGGGACTCCGCTCTTTCTCCTCCATGTGGCTTCAAACGGTTTCGGAGGCTCCCCGGTCATGACCTGGCCGAACAACCGGAAGTACTTCGGGAGATCCTGTCGTCGGATGGGCGGTAGCTTCGAGAAGTGCCGTCCCACGAGTTCATCGCTCCCGTAGCCGGTCATCTCCGCGAACGCCCGATTGCACGAGGTGATCGTCCCTCGGAGATCGACGGTGACGCTCCCCACCGGAGAGAGTTCTACCATCTCGCGATACCGGCGTTCCGACTCCTCGACCTGCTCGAGCGCGCTTCGCTGGGCCGTGACGTCGATCGAATCGGTGACCAGAAGCACCACGTCCCAGCCGTCGTTCGACGAGGCCGCTCGAGCCTCGGACACGCTCCCAACCGCAACCACCTCGTCCTCCGGCGCTAGGCAGGCGCTCAGCTTCTTCCGGATCGCCGCCGTCTGCTCGGCGTTGCCCTCAATCAGGAGAATCCGCAATTGCTCAGCCCTCGCGATCGTTCCGGCTGTTGCCTTCCTGCCCGTCGAGGCTCGCTTGCTCCGCGTGGGGGCCGGCCCGCTTCTCCCCGTACATGGCCTCGTCCGCCCAGCTTATCAGCTGCTCGAGGGTCGGCGCCGACTTCGGATCGAACGGTGCAACGCCAATCGATACCGAAAGCCCCCTCGTCGCGTCCGCGCCGTCGCTCTCCTCGGACAAGCATTCGCGGAACCTCCTGACCAGCAACGGGATCCCCGGTCAGGATGATGATCGGGACATCGGCCGCGTGCGCCCGCGACCGGTGGAAGCTCTCCGGTCCCCGGCGATCGAGCAGTCCGGTGTCGAGAAGGATCAGATCCACCCCTCTTGCATCGAGGGGGGAAAGGCTGTTGGAGACGCGATCGACGGATTGAATGGAGAAGAGATGAGGATCAGATTGCAAGCTTCTGGACACGAGGCGGACGTCATCCCGGTTGTCTTCGATCAGGAGGATTCGAACGGTGCCGCTTCCGCTTTCGCCCATCGGCGACCTCCTCTCACGCTTCGAGACATTATCCGGATGAGGCGGTCCCATCCCAATGGGTCGACGCGAGGACGCCTTTCTTGATTCGGTCCGCCGGGCTCGACTATGCTCCCGTCATGAAAGCCGCTCATGTGCCGACGTCCATCGCCGTTGTGTTGACCTTGCTCGTGGGGTGGACAGTCTTTGCCGCGGCGTTCGTCCACGGGCCGTATTCGGGCGCGCCGTCTGCCGACTCGGCCGTGATCAGTTGGGAGACCGACGAACCTGTCCCCGCTCGGGTCGAGTACGGCCCGCGAGGCGACTTCGAGGCAACCGGCGCGCTGTCCGAGGTCGTCTTCGTCCCCGTCCCCCGCGAGGAAGGCGACAACACGACCCACACCATGCTCGCGGAGCTCCAGCCGGCCGCCGAGTACGTCTACCGTGTGGTCCTGGAAGAAGACGAAGGCGAGGTCGCCAGTGCGGTAGGCTCTTTCTACACCGCTCCCGACCCCGGGACGTCGGTCTCGTTCGCCGTGCTGGCCGATACGCAGTGGCAGACGGAGACGACGAACCCTCTGGAGCTGGTCGGAGACGCCATCGCATCCGATCCGACTCCGTTCCAGTTTGTCCTCCACGCCGGCGACGTTGTCGAAAGCCCGTCCAGGCCGTACTGGGATCATTGGTTCTCCTCCTTCGACGGTATGCTGTTGCGCGCCCCGTTCATCCCGGTTCTCGGCAATCATGAAAAGAACCACCGCTCGTACTACGAGACGTTCTGCCATCCGCCCGGCGGAGGGCTGTACGAGGAACGTTGGTGGGCGCTCCACTGGGGCGACGTGGTGGTCGTCGGACTCGACACAAACGTGACGAAGGCAGCGGACTACCTCGCACAGCAGGACTGGGCGCGGGCACACCTCTCCGGCCCCGAGCCGCACAAGTTCGTCCTCTTCCACCACCCCGTCTTCTCGTCCGACGCGTACCATACCGACGGGTACTTCCTGGACACGATCTACCATCCGATCTTCGTCGAGACGGGGGTGGACATCGTCTTCAACGGTCACTGTCACCTATACGAACGCGTCGCCCGCGACGGCGTGACCTACCTCGTAGTCGGTGGTGGAGGCGCCGACCCAAGCGAGGCGCGGCCCGAACGGGTCGAGGGTTCGCTCATCCTGGCCGAACGGCACTACTTTTACACGCGCGTCAAGACCACACCCGATCGAATCTACGTCGAGACGATCTCCGTCGCCGAGCCGAAGCCGGACGACGCGCTGGTTCCGACGGGAGGAGTTCTCGATGCGTTCGCCCTACCCGACGAGGGGGCTCCAACCGGAGGCTCGACGGGTTGGCGGTCGGCTCTCCTCGTCGCGATCGGGATGGTCGCGGCCGTCTGGCTTCTGCTTCGCGTACTCGCCGATTGACGTCATCCCGTTTCTGGGTTGTTCCGATGGCATCCCCTCGGCGTTGATCGGTTCTCACTGGGAGTGGATCTGCAGAGAGGAAGGCGGTTTGGGTGAGTCAGGCGCCAACGGACAACGCTTTTGCCTCGACCGGAACCCACCGGTATACTGAGAGCCCACTTCTCGACCAGTAGGGACCTAGGGGGGATCGTTGGAGGCAGTCCGCACAGGTCGTCAGTACGCCACACAACAGCGTTTCTACCGAGTCGTGTTGTATGTGCTTCTGCTGGTCGGGTGCGCGATCATGGTCTGGCGGTGGATGTACAACGCCGACTACGGGCTCCTGAACTACTTCCTGTCGCTCTTCGACAAGATCCCGTTCATCCACATCAACCTGATCGAGTGGCTGCGAGACCCCCATTACGCGCTTCCCGCCGTGATCATCATGAGCGTTTGGCGATACGTCGGATACAACGCGATCATCCTACTCGCGGGAATGCAGAACATCGAGAAGCAGTTCTATGACGCCGCCAGAGTCGATGGGGCCTCCGGGTTCCAAACGTGGCGCAAGATCACGGTCCCGCTGCTCACGCCTCAGATCTTCTTCGTGTTTGTCATGTCCCTGATCGGGTCGTTCAAGGTGTTCACAGAGGTCTATGTCCTGTTCGCCGGGACGCCCGGCCCGCTGAAAAGCGCCGAGACCCTGGTCTTCTACATCCTTCGCATGAGCGGCCGGGTCGGGAATGGAAGCATGCGGCTCGGATTGGCGGCCGCTGCGTCAGTCGTCCTGTTCGGCATCATCTTCGCGTTCACCATCTTCCAGATGACGGTGACCCAGAAGCGGGTCCACTACCAGTAACGAGGGGGTCTGCGCATCAGCTCTCGTCGGTTGTCCTCTCCGACGATACAGTGACCGCGACACGAAGGAGGGGGTTCGGATGACGGATCCGATCGTACCGCGCGTCGTCTTCAGCCGCTGTCTCGGGTTCGACGCCTGTCGGTACAACGGGCAGGCGATTCACGACAGCGTCATCGAGTCGATCGTGCCGTTCGTGGAGCCGATTACCGTGTGTCCCGAGGTGGCCATCGGTCTCGGCATCCCGCGCAAGCCGATCCGCCTGGTCGAGGAGGACGGGCGGCTCCTCCTGCTACAGCCGGAGACGGGCCGCGATGTCACTGCGGAGATGGAGAACTTCACGGCGGCGTTCCTCGACGGACTCACCGACGTCGACGGGTTCCTCCTGAAGTACCGATCCCCTTCCTGTGGGCTGAGCCAGGTTCGGGTCTACAACAGCCGGGCGCCGAGCGCGGGTCATCGTAAGGGGGCAGGGGCGTTCGGTGAGCGGGTCATGGCGCGGTTCGGCCCGCTCGCGGTGGAGGACGAGGGCCGCTTGCAGAACTTCGACATCCGCCAGCATTTCCTGACCAAGCTGTTCGCCCTCGCCCGGTTCCGCACGGCCGTCGCGTCGGGGAAGACCGTGGAGCTCGTCGTCTTCCACACGCGAAGCAAGTTCCTGTTGATGGCCTACAACCAGACGGCGATGCGACGGTTGGGGCGGATCGTCGCGAACGCGGAGCGTCTCCCGCTCGAGGAGGTCGTCTCCGCCTATCGGCACGGCCTGCACGCGGCGCTGGCCCGTCCGCCCCGACGGACCAGCGCGATCAACGTGCTTCAGCACGGCTTCGGCTATGTCTCCGACCGCCTGACATCCGATGAGAAGGCGTTCTTCCTCCGGACGCTCGAGCGGTATCGCGACCGCCGCGTCCCGCTCAGCGTCCCGACGAGCCTCGTGCGCTCGTGGATCGTCCGATTCGGGGTGGACTACCTTCGCGATCAGGTCTACTTCGAGCCGTTCCCGGAGGAGCTCGTCTCGGTCCTCGACTCGGGAAAGGGTCGGTCCGCGGACTGAGCGCGGCGTGGCCTCCGCGCTGCTAGATCCCCCGGCTGTCGTACGCCCAATGAAGGAGTGCCTGGCGCTGCCTCGGCCGGCAGTCGAGATCGCCGGGCATGCAATGCCTTCGAACCTGCGCGACGTGACGGGCCATCGCCTTCCATCGCCTGATTTGGCGTGCGTCGTCCAGGACGCGTCGCCCCAGGTAGTAGCGGCAGTACCACTGGAACCAGCCTCGGGGATCGTCCGGGTGGATCCAGCCCTTCGCCCGCCAATGGGACAGCGGCTTCGATGCATCGACCCCGAAGAAGTTGAGCGCCGGATCGCGGCGCTCCGGCGACAGTCGCGCGCGTTCGAACCATGCGTCCGGAAACTCGTCCCGGCAGTCGGTCATGTACTTGCCGCCGAACACGCCGAGCTCGAGCATCTCCCTGGGCGTCAGTTGAGGACGAAATGCGGGATCGAAGTGGGCTCCGGCCGGCTCGGTCAGCTCGTAGCGGTATCCCGTCTGCATCCGGTCCGAGACGACCATCGTCCTCGGACGCTCGTCCGGATGGTCCCTCATCCCGTTCCCCCCTCCCCCCATAGCGCCGCCTGTCCGGTCGTCTCGAGGACCGCGTGCCACAGATCGCCCTCCAGATCGACCTCCTTGCGCCGGGCGATGACCTCACGAAGCGGCACGTGGGTGTACTCCCCGTTCCAGTACCCGATGAGCAGCCCGGTTCGCCCGGCCATCCCGGCATGTACCGCGTTACGCGCCAGCTCCGACGAGTAGAGCGAATCGCTCGGGTTTGCGGGGGCGCTCCGAATCAGGTAGCTCGGATCGATGTACTTGACCGTGTGATGGATCCCCCGTTCGAGGAGCACTCCATCGATCCGCCGCTTCAGATAGCTTCCGATGTCGAGCAGACGGACATTCCCGGATTCGTCCCGCTCGGCCGGCGTGTCGCCGGTGCGCAGGACGTCCTGGCCGGTCCCCTCGGCCACCACCACGACGACATGGCCGTTCGACCGGAGGCGTGCCGCCAGCGACTCGAGGAATCCGCCCGCTCCGTCGAGAACGAGCGGAACCTCCGGGATCACCACGAAGTCCGCGTCGGCCGCGGCGACGGCGGCGCTGGCCGCGATGAACCCCGAATGCCTTCCCATCAGCCGGACGAGCCCGACCCCGTTTCGGTATGCGGCCGCCTCGGTGTGCGCAGCACGGATCGATTCGACGGCGATCGAGAACGCCGTCTCGTACCCGAACGTCTTGTCGACCAGCGGGACGTCGTTGTCGATGCTCTTCGGCACGCCGACGATCGCGATCCGCGCGTCGCGGCGGCAAACCTCCTCGTGCACCGCGTGGGCCGCGCGCATGCTGCCGTCCCCTCCGATAATGAGGAGCAGGCGGATGCCGAGGCGCTGCAGCTGATCGACGATCACAGCCGGAGCCTGCGGGCCGCGCGACGAGCCGAGGATCGACCCCCCGTCGTAGTGGATGTCGTCGACGGACTCGATGGTCAGCGGCATCGGCTGATACCCCTCGTCCGGATTCAGGCCGGCGAACCCGTACCGGAAGCCCAGTACCTCGTTGACCTGGTAGTGATTCAGCAGCTCGAGCGTGGCGGCACGGATCGCGTTGTTCATTCCCGGACAGAGGCCGCCGCAGGTCACGATGCCCGCCCTCAGCTCCTTCGGGGCGAAGAACAGCAGCTCCCGCGGGCCGGCCCGCTCGAACGCCGCTTCATGGTCCGGACTGGCCTCGCGGCAGTCGCGCCTCCCCACCGCCTCCAGCAGCACGCACTCGTCCTCCCCGATGAAGTTGTAGATCCGGTCCCCCTTGATCGTCGACAGCTTCAGTGGCGACCGGACCTTCGCCGCGCCGAGCGACGGTACCGTCAGATCCATTCCCTGCGCTCCGTTTGACGTGTGCATGCCTCGAGTCTATCACGCCGCCGACCGACCCGGTAGGGCGCCAGGGAGTTGCCCCGGCATGGCCCCGCAGCTACGCTCTGGTCCGGCGGAAGGAGAACAGGATGACCCGCGAGATGCGAAAGGGCCACGAGAAGACCGGTTTGGCTCCGGGGACCCCGGTCTACCTCGGCGAGCCATCGGATGATCCGGTTCGAATCACGCTCCTCGACTACAACGAGACCCGGGTCCTCGAGAGGCAGATCGACGATCCGGCGGAGGCCGCTTCGACACGGGGATCGGCGTCGGTGTCCTGGTTCAACGTCGACGGCCTGCATGATGTGGAGTCGATCGAGTCGATCGCCGAACCGTTCGGCCTCCATCCTCTGGCCGTGGAGGACATCGTCCACACCGGGCAGCGCCCCAAGGCGGAGGAGTACGAAGACAGTCTGTTTCTCGTCCTCAGGATGCTCTCGTACAACGACGAAGCGGGGCGCGTCGATGACGAGCAGGTGAGCTTCGTGATCGGCCCGCACTGGCTCCTTTCGTTCCAGCAACGCGCGGGGGACGCGTTCGACGGGGTCCGCGAGAGGATCCGCAACGACAGGGGGCGAATCCGCCGCGCCGGCCCGGACTACTTGGCGTACTCGCTCATCGACGCCATCGTCGACCAGTACTTCGTCGTGCTCGAGCGGCTCGGGGAGAGGGTCGAAGCGCTCGACGAGGAGGTCTCGGAGCGGGCGGAGCCGAGGAAGCTCGAGGAGATCCGCCAGCTGAAGCGGGAGTTCCTCTTCCTCCGCAAGTCGATCTGGCCGCTGCGGGAAGTCCTCAGCGGAATCCAGCGGGGCGAGTCACCGCTGTTCGACGAGCACACGCTGATCTACCTGCGCGATGCGTACGACCACACGATCCAGGTCATCGACACGGTCGAGACGTACCGCGACATGATGTCCGGGCTGCTCGAAGTCTATCTGACGAACATCAGCAACCGAATGAACGAGGTGATGAAGGTGTTGACGATCATCGCTACGATCTTCATTCCCCTGTCATTCGTCGCCGGGGTCTACGGGATGAACTTCGCCCACATGCCCGAGCTCTCCTGGCGGTACGGCTACTACGGTGCGCTCGGCGTCATGGGAGCGGTCGCCGTCGGGATGCTCGCCTTCTTCAAGCGAAAGGGCTGGTTCTAGCGCGGACGCGTCACACCGAGGAGATTCAAGCCCGAAAAGAAGCCCCGAATCGAGGAGCGAAAGGCTGGAGAGGGAGCTACGCCGCCCCCTCCGTGGGGGCCGACGTCACGGTCGCGGGTGCCGCGCTCTCTTCGCCGGCCGGTGCTGGTGCGCTCGGGATCGCGATGCCGAGGTCCTGGAGGAACGCGCTGATCCCTTCCGCAATTTCCTTGTCGTTGACAGAGTAGTACCGGGTCTGAGCATCCTGTTCGAAGCTCACCAGATTGTGCATCCGGAGCAGCTGCAAGTGCCTGGAAACCGTCGTGACGCTGATGTTCATCCGATTCGCCAGGTCCTCGACGGTGAGATCGTCATGCTCCCTGAGAAGCTTGAGAATCTGCACGCGCGACCGCGTGGAAAGCATCTTGAAGAACATTGCATGTGATCTTGCCATTCTGCGATCCCTCCCTTGCGTAACCCTTTCCTTGGGCCACCGCTTGACAAATCCCGCGACTTGACTATACTGATAACTGCGCAAGTAGTCAAATGCGCAACTGGTAAGTTGCGCAAGGAGGAGAACATGGGTCACACGTCTCATAAAGGAAGCAGGACCGTGACCTGTCCTTCGTGCGACACCGCCATCCGCTTCCGACAACACAAGGACGACCTCGGCACGTGCAGCGTGGGCGGAGGAGGAGACGTCAGGAACGGCTCGACGAAGACGCGTCGGTCGGCCTTGACAGGCCGCGCGATGGGAGAAGAAGCATCCAGTCGACGAGAGCGAATGAGGAAACGAAACATCCCAACCCGAATGGGGGAGGAGGTGGCGCGAATGGGAACCACACAGAAGGGTCCGGCGAAGCCGACCAAGAAGTCACCGAAGAAGAAGTAGGCATGAAACGCGGAGCGGTTCAGCTAGGGCCCTGCAGCCCATAGGCCGCTCCGCGTCATCTCTGGAGGAACAAGGAGTGAGCGATGAACAAGCGAAGATCGAATCGAATCTACCTGTACGTGTCTGCGGTCGTGGCGATCGGCGTCGGGGTGCTCTTCCTCGTGGCCACGACATACGCACCGACGACGGAAGGGTTGGTGCTTCATGCGTTGAGCCATCCGGGAACCGCCGCCGCAGGCAATCGAAACGAGGCGTCCCTGCTTGTCAGCGCATACAACGCCGCCGGACCGATCCGCGGGGTTCCTGGAGGAAGCTTCTCCATCGTGGTAGCAGCGTCACCGGCGGGGGCAACCCCGATCGCGAAGGTCGCAGTCAGTGAAGTCGCCACTGGGATCTACCGGATCACCGTCGCGCCGGAGCGGTCTCAGGACCGGTGGTCGGCCGGCCTCTACGTACTCGGCATCACACTGACGTCTCCGAACGGCTCCGGTGTCGTGGTCGCCGAGCTGCAGATCGCGCCGTGAGCCTGACGATGACGCGCCACGAAGGGATGACATGACCGGGGCTCCGGATGTGAACGAGATAGACCGGATCCTCGTTCCAACGGATGGATCGGAGTGCAGCAAGAAGGCGGTTGCCTACGCCGGAAGCCTCGCTCGGAAGCTCTGCGCGAAGGTCCATGTGTTGTTCGTGGCCGAGACCAACTACACCGGCCCTTGGTTCTACTACATCCTCGACGAACCGGTCCGGGAGAAGCTCAAGAAGCGAGGCCGCGAGATCGTGGAGTCGACGGCGGAATCCCTTCGGAAGAGCGGAGTCCGGCTGGTGGAGCCGCACGTCGAAGAAGGACACCCGGGCGAGGTGATCTCCGAGATGGCCGCGCGGCTGGACGCGGACATGATCGTCATGGGGACGCACGGCCGACGCGGCCTGGAACGAACCCTGATGGGCAGCGTCGCCCATGAGGTCGCCAACACGGCGCGCGTGCCGCTTCTCCTCGTCAAGTAGATCCGACCGCCTCCCGGCCCGCGTTGCGACGGGACGGATCACTCCTTCACAATACTCCCATGCGACGTCTCCCCGCTTGGATCGAGCCGTGGTTCGCAGCGTTCTACCTGGCGAACCTTGTGATGGGAACCTCGTCGATCCTGATTCCGCTGAAGCTCGATCGGGTTCTGGACCTGGGGCCGAGTCACCTCGGGTTGCTCTCGTCAGTCACCAGCATCGCCGCGGTCGTCGGGAGCCTCGTCTGGGGGCACCTGTCGGACGCAGTTCATCGTCGGAAGGCGTTCGTCGTCCTGAGCTATCTTATTGTCGGGATCAGCCACTGGGGACTGGCGATGTCCACGTCCTTCCTCGGCCTGATGCTCCACAACGCGGTGCTTAGTCTGTTCTGGGTCGCCAACGCGTCCGTCGCAGTGCTCTTGGTCATCGAGGGTGCGGATCCCCGAGCCTGGGAGTCTCACATCAGCGCGCTGAACCTCTCGGGCGCGATCGGGTGGCTGTCCGGGCTCGTCCTCGGCGGTGGAGTCGTGTCGACCGCCGTCGGCCTGCTGACCGACCGAATCGGAATCCAAGTCCTTCTTCTCGGACTTGGTGGCACCGCGATGCTTGCCGCCGGTCTCGCGGGGTGGCTCCTCCCCGGGACGCCGCCGCGGTTCACCGATCGCCGCTTCCGCGGAATCATGATCGCAGTGGGCAATCTCCTTCTCGAGGTCTGGCGATTCAATCCGCTTCACCTGTACCATCGATTCTCGCTCCGGAGGCTCCCCGCACTCCGCCGTGAAACCAGGGCCTTCCTCGTGGCATCGTTCCTGGCGTTCGCGGGAATCGGCTTCTTCGCAGTCCCCCTCGCTCTCCTGCTTTCACAGAGGTTGGGATTCTCCTCATCGACCGTCTTCTTCAGTTACGTACTGCTGCACAGCGGGATCGTCCTCGCGTACCCGTTTGCACTGCGCCGTATCAGAAGGAGAGGGAACCGCAAGGTACAGATCGGAGCGCTCTCCGTCCGTCTCGTCCTGCTCGTCGTCGGCGGCGCAGCGCTATGGGTGGGCACGCCAATCCCATGGACCGCAACGGCGCTGTTCCTCTTCCTGATTGGCATGACCTGGTCGTTCTTCCAGCTCAGCGGGGTCGCGTTCGCCTCTCGACTGGCCGCTCCCGAGAACCGCGGACTGGCCCTCGGGACGTACAACGCGGTCGCAGGGACCAGCACGATTCTCGCCGGCGTCACAAGCGGCTACGTCGCCGAGCGCTTCGGCCATCAAGCCACCTATATCGCCGCCGCGGCGCTGCTTCTCGCAGCGGTGATCCTTCTCGCTCAACTCCGCGACCCGCCGGTCCTGGCGATGGTGGAACGATCGTCCGGCTTCCCCCTCGCCCCCCGGGGGGAACAGGTACCCCCACAGGCCGAAGCATAGCGACGAGCTCCCCGTAGAGGACTTCTTCCACCCTTGTCGTGGGCTGATGATCCCCCGCCGATCCGAT